>Ga0256847_1001127_pt1 | contig 14362 bp, 12 predicted proteins | sample TeddybearmetaG_FD_189099 | JGI IMG/M metagenome (GOLD analysis project Ga0256847, IMG submission 189099) | Hydrothermal vent microbial communities from East Pacific Rise, Pacific Ocean - Teddybear | ecosystem: Environmental > Aquatic > Marine > Hydrothermal vents | place: Pacific Ocean: East... | reverse complement strand
ATTTCTATATCTTCCAGTTCATTGGTGTTTTTAAAATGAAAGTGTTCAAGGTTACAAGGTCTATATAATTGGTTTGGATCCAACGGCTTATTTTTCATTTTGTTTTCGTTTTTAATAAACTTCGTTGCAAAAAAGTGTTGCATTAAGTGAGATTGGATGATTATTTGTTTCTACCTACCTTCCTAAGTCTAACAATAAACCCATTCCCGCTGAGTTGAAATAAATATCTGAACATAGGAGCCTGTCCGAGAATAGAAAACCTGCTACAGAAAAATCCCTTTTGGCCATTTTTGCCGTTCATTTTTGTTAAATAACGCAACTATTCGCCTCAAATGAACGAAAAAACTGACACAAAAGAGCTTTTCCTCGCGACGGTTTCTATTCTCGGACAGGCTCCTTGCATGTTAAAACTGGTTATATTCTGTGGGAGAGTAAATAAAGAAGCATGGACTATAATAGTCTTTTATATCACCATATTCAGTACTCAAACATATAACGCAAGATGTCATTTGACCAATTAGATTTATCCTCCCCTTTGATTCAAGCCATTGCTGAACAGGGTTATGACAAACCTACGCCTGTGCAGGAGCAGGCTATTCCGTTAATTCTACAAGGGAGGGACATACTTGCGGGTGCACAGACAGGGACAGGTAAAACTGCGGGGTTTGCATTACCTTTATTACAACTCATACATAATCAGTCCCTGGCTAATAAACCCCGTCCAATCAGGGCTTTAATACTAACACCTACACGTGAACTTGCTATGCAGGTGTATGAAAGTTTTAGAACTTATGGCAAACATATGCCTGTATTTTCTGAAGTTGTGTTTGGTGGCGTAAATATTCATACCCAAATTAAAAAACTTCAAAAGGGGGCGGATATTCTCGTGGCAACACCAGGACGACTGCTAGATTTGATGTACCAAAAAAAAGTTGATTTATCACAGATACAATATTTTGTGCTGGATGAGGCTGATCGAATGCTGGACATGGGGTTTATTAAAGATATCCGAAAAGTAATAGCTGTGTTGCCTGATAAACGGCAAAACCTGTTGTTTTCTGCAACTTATACCAAAGAAATTAAAACCCTTTCATCTCAGATTTTGAATGATCCCGTAGAGGTTGCTGTAGCAAATGAAAATGTGGCTGCGGATAATATTTTCCAATCTGTTTATGCTATTAAAAAAGAATATAAACGTGAATTACTTTCTTGGTTAATTGGCGATGGTAACTGGCAGCAGGTATTAGTTTTTGTTCGAACTAAACATGGCGCCGACCGCTTATGCAAACAATTGATGAAAGACGGAGTTCGCTGTTCAGCATTGCACGGTGATAAAAGTCAGGGGGCTAGAAACAGAGCGCTAGAAAGTTTTAAAGCAGGTAAAGTAACTGCTTTAATTGCGACCGATGTGGCTGCACGTGGGCTGGACATAAACCAGTTGCCTCATGTGGTTAATTTTGACCTGCCTGCCGTTGCAGAAGATTATATTCATCGTATAGGGCGTACAGGAAGAGCGGGTGCTGAAGGTGAAGCTATATCCCTGGTCGCTACTGAAGAGGCGCATTTACTCTTTGCAATTGAGAAACTACTGAACAAACAAATTCCTAGAATCGCTGATACCGGTTATGAATCAGTTTCGCTTAATGTTGATAAGAAAACAAAATCCAAGCCTAAATCAAATAATAGAAATAGACGGCCTAAAAAAGGATATAAAACTCGCTCTAGATCTAATAGAGAGGGCTCCAGTCATAGCGGACGTAACCAGACAGGGGAAAGAAAAAAAAGGAAGTAACATTACTACACCCTTAAAAAGAATTCTATCTCCTATTTAAAAATATATGACTATTAACCTATTGCAGGTTACTCTTAACCCATATTCGTGATTTTTATAGATACTATCCATATAAATCAATAGTTTAAATTTTTAAAAACTGTCCAGGTGGCACTACAAATTTTGTATTTTTGTGTATATCGTTGGATTTCTGCAATAGATTTTAAAGTTTTTAATTTCCATATAATAATGATGAAATATTTTCCAAAAGTCAATGATTTTATACTGAAAAAAGACGAATATGGCACTACAAAAACATTCAAAAAAAACACCATTGATTTTAAAAGACTTTTTTGGGCAAAAAATCACTGACAATGAAAAATCAATGGCTTAGCGGTATTAAAGTCACGAAGATTGGTTAACTTTGATGTTTGTAGGTTAACTTCACAAACGGTGTCATTCCGAGCAACGGGAGGAGTCTTGAGTCTAAGTACAACTTTAGCAACAAGATTTCTCGGCAACACCGCTTCGCTGCTCCTGCGTTGTTCTACTACACACTATCCATGGTGTTATGCGTTACCCTGCTACATGCCGTCCATGGCAATATGTATTGCCCTACCTCCTGTATAAACCACAGGGAGGTAGTGAATGCAGATATTGCAAAGAGCAATATATCTGTCCATACAAGTCGTCCCGTTGGTCGAAATGACAACTCATATAGAGTTTGGCCGTACAAAGTATAATAGCCATATAAAAAAATTTATACGGCCGCCTTTAACGGTTTTAGCATAGAAGTCCGGCCTACCATAATGTCCGTCGCTTTAAGCAGTCTTTTAAACACAGATTCCTGGCGATAAGTAATGCCATGTTTTTTACAAACCTCTATAACTTTAGGTTGCACATATTGATACTGGCTCAATGGAATATCTGGCCATAAATGATGTTCAATCTGATAATTTAACCAGCCATAAAAAAAGTCGTTAGCGTCTGATCCAGTGGGATAATTGACTGAGCCGAGAATCTGACGTAGATAAAACTCACCCCGGCCTTTACCTTTTTCCTCAAACATCATTACATCATCACCCGCATGATTAGGGACGATCACCAAAAATGAGTGCATGTTAGTGAATATTTCTGCAAGCAGAGAGTTCAATAACACACTGATAGCGGCAAAACCACCTAATGGTAAAAACAGCAAGGGTAACAATACGAATCGAAAACCAGCATACGGTAATATGCTTTGAAACCATAAAGCCCGCCCCTGTTTAGTAAACAGGCTCCATGCACCTTTTCGCGTCATTGATGGTAATTTTTCTCCTTTTTGACGTGCACTACTCAAGCATAATTCTTTATGTGTTCTCGGTGTGTAGTACATGATTTTCCATATGGTAGTAAAAAATGCAACCATCACATAGCGTATCCACAGCGGGATTTTTGATTGTCTTAGCCAGTCCATATTGTGTTGTAAATGATCGGGATCCAGTTTTTCTCCCAGATTATAATGGTGTAATACATCATGTTCCTGATGCCAGCCTGCAGGTGTTATCCAGTCTGGCCAGTCAATAAAACGTCGCCAACCTTGGGCAAATTTCTTACTGGTGTAATGAGGGGGAATATCTGCAATTTTGTCATAGCCTTTATGTACCACAGGATGTGTCATTTGAGTCCAACGGGTAAAACTACCCTGACTGATTAACAATGCAGAAATGGGGTTGGGGATGATCCATGCAGATCCATAACCCAGTAAAGAACAGGCTCTGCCCCAACGTTCCATTTTAATTAAGTGTTTAAAATCCTGCTCGCCTATACGTGACAATACATCTTTATGAATGGCATTTAAGTCTTTTGCCAATTGCACTCTATCTACATTTTTATAACTATTTAAACTCAAACCTTGCTCCTGTAATAAGGATAATTTAATCTTCGTAGGTGAAGTATGGGTTTCGGTTGTCTCTGCCGAAATTCAAGTGTAAATTAACTTGAATTAGAGCGGTCAACTTACATCAAACCGAGCACTTTATAATTGCCCCGGGTTTTCAAAATAATTTTTACAGTTTGCGTGGACTTGTTTTCCCAATACCAACCATGCGACCCAGTAAATGGTACTACAAGTGTTCCGCTGAACTGACTCTGAGTGCTCTCTTTAAAACTTTTAAAATAGCCGGTTTTATCGCCTTCAGGTTCACCATGGAAGTCAAAATATAACGGTATCCCTGCCGTATCCCATACGAACTCAAGTTTTTCACCTTTATTGAGATAAAACTTATATTCCAGACCTTTTCCAGCAGCAATGGGTATAGTTACAGTATCCTTCCATAGCTCAGAGTGAGTATGCTCATGCCTCTGTTCATGATTATGCGTGTGATTGTCAATTTTCTCAGTGCTTACACGTGTATTGCCACTCTCGGGACAGTTAATAATTGTTGGCTTTATTGGAGCTTCAGCAGTCTGTGAGAGTACTGTTAATCCTAATGTTTTACCTAAACCCGTCGGGTCAATATTATATTCAGCCGGTAGCACGGCAATAATCAAAACAACAGCGGCTAACAGGGTTGAGGTAAAGCAAGCTAAAATCAATGATCTAACAGAAGCTTTAGGGATAGTATTCATAATTATAGGGAAGTGAAATAGCCCGTTAATTGATAGCCCAACAAGATCAGGCCTCCAGACATTAAAAGCGTATTCGAGGTAGTAGAAAAAGTAAAATAGCTATTATGTCGGCGCCAAAAACCAAGTAATGTCAGAATAAAAAGTAATGCAATAAATTGACCTATCTCAACACCCACGTTAAAAGCTAACATATTAGTAATTAGATTTTCTTGAGGTAAGGCAAAGTCCTGTAATTTTGTCGCCAATCCAAAGCCATGAAATAGACCAAAAAATAATACTGCAATTTTTGTATTCGGTTGTATGCCGAATAATCGTTTAAATCCGCCAAGATTATCAAATCCCTTGTAAATAATAGAAAATGCAATAACTGCATCTATCAAATATACATTGATATTGATATGATTTAGCACGCCAAATAACAAGGTTAAACTATGGCCCAGAGTAAAAAGGCTGACATAGATAAAAATATCACGGCTACGGAACAGGAAAAAAATAACGCCTACTAAAAAAAGCAGATGGTCATATCCGGTCACCATATGTTTGGCACCTATATAAAGGAAAGGACCAATCGCAGAACCCTGAGTGGTGGTCAAGAAATGTGCGGTTTTACTGTCAACACCATGTGCAAAGCAACTAACATTAAAGGCTAATAATAGCCCAATGAAAAATATGTTCTTTTGCTGTATTAGATGCATGATGGAATGAGATTACAGGTAAACCTTTCTATACTATCATTCATACACTAATTTTCTTATATAAATTTAGCGAAAAGCATTTTTTTTATAATTACAATTTCTATCTGAACAAAAAAACTATTGCTATCACTGTTGATTATTGAGTCAATGAGAGTATTTTTAAAATGTCACTAAATATTATTGATGATTAAAACGACAAAAAATTTTAACCCAATTGAGACCGCATTATTAACAGGTATTAACTTGATTGAAGCCAGCGCAGGGACAGGAAAAACCTATGCCATTGCAATGTTGGTTGTGCGTTTTGTAGTTGAACAAAAACTGGATATCAAGCAGATACTGGTTGTGACTTTTACCAAAGCTGCCACGGAAGAATTAAAGGACAGAATCCGCAATCGTTTAGTTGAAACACGACTGACCCTATTAAAAGAAAATCCCACGGTCGATGAAAATATAAAGCAATGGCTGGAAAACCTGGCTATAGAAAAAGATCAAATTATACAACGCCTGAATAACGCATTACTGGATATAGACCAGGCTGGAATTTTTACCATTCATGGGTTTTGCCAACGCATTTTAGCTGAACATGCTTTAGAAAGTGGACAGCTATTTGATGCTGAATTAATGGGGGATATATCAATCATCAAGCAAGCCAGTTCAGATGATTTTTGGCGTAAACAAATTTATCAGCGATCCGCATGGGAAGCTGCTTTGTTAACTGCGCAGTATCAAACTCCCGATCAATTATTAGCCAGTGTCGACTTTATATCTCCTGATCTCACGATTATTCCTGAATATGAAGACCTGGATCAAAAGCTGGTCGAATTAAAACAAATAATAAGCGATAACAAGGATAAAATTATTTCATCTCTGCAAGTCATACAAGAAAAACTTGAGGACGGGAAATTCAAAGCAAGTTTTAGTGATGATTTTAACAATAATTATCAAAATATGGTCGCCTGGTTTGATGAAAATAACAATTCTTCACCTGATTTTTCCTTATTCACAAAACACGGCTTAAGTGCAGCCTTAAATGGCCATAAATTTAAAAAAAGTAAAGCCAATCCACTTTCCAGCAATGAACAAAAAATAGCCTATATTGATTCTATAGCGTTTGATCCTGCATTTTTTGAACAACTTGATTCGGCAATAGAAAATATTTGCCTGGCTTTCCGTCGTTCATTGCTGCAAACGCTGGCCGAGGATGTTAATAAAAGATTACAACAACTGAATGTTTTATCTTTTGATGATTTAATAACGCGTCTTGTTACTGCATTACAAGGTAAAAAAGGCCAGATTTTACGTCAGGAAATTCAACAGCGTTATCTGGCGGCAATGATTGATGAATTTCAAGATACTGACAAAAACCAATGGTTTATTTTCTCTACTCTATTTAACTCGACTGCACATTTTCTATATTTAATTGGTGATCCTAAGCAAGCCATTTACAAATTTAGGGGGGCTGATATACAGTCTTACTTTGCAGCAAAAAAACAAGCCGAACATCACTACAGCCTGGGCTATAATTGGCGATCACACCCGCTACTGGTCGAAGGTATCAATACATTATTTGGTTCTAATAAGGCCTTTTTATCTGAAGAGTTGCAATTTAATGCTGTCAGTGCAGCATTAACACAAGAAGAGGGTGCTTTACTGAAGAGAGGTAAGTCTCTGGCTCCTCTGGTTTTATGGCAACTGGAAAAAAGTGAAAATGAAATATGGACATCGGCAAAGGCTGCGAGTGAAATAAAAACAGCCGTTGTCAATGAAATACTGGATTTATTGACGATTGATTTCTCGCTGTCAAATAAAGCTATACACCCCAAAGACATCGCTATTTTAGTCAGAAGTAATCCGCAGGCAAAAGAATATCAACAGGCTTTAAATCAAGCGGGTATTACCGCTGTTATAAATAGTAAAGAATCCGTTTTTTCTTCTGTAGAAGCACTGGATTTATATACGCTATTACAAGCCGTAGCTCAACCTGCAAATATTACGTTGCTTAAACAGGCGCTTACCAAATGTGGTTTTAATCTGGATGGCCAACTGCTATTTCAGATAGTAAACGATGAAGTAGCCATGGACAGTTACCTGTCACGTTTCCAAGGGTATCAACAAGTTTGGCAAAGAAAAGGCTTAATGGTGATGATGCAGAGATTGCTGGATGAAGAAAATTTCTTGCCTCATATTTCAAAACATAAATTTGCTGAAAGACGTATTACCAACTTGCAGCATTGTATTGAATTAGTACAACAAGCAGCAATTGAAGAACATTTAGGCATTAATAAGACACTGGATTGGCTACATCATAATATTTTACGCTCCACAACCGCTTATACAACATCTGACGAGCAACAACTTCGGCTGGAAAGTGATGATGATGCAGTCAAAATAATCACTATGCATAGCTCAAAAGGTCTGGAATTTGCTATCGTTTTTTGTCCATTTCTTTGGCAACGAGGAAATCGTTTAAATCAGGAGAAATCAGTTATTAAATGTCAGGAAAATGGAAAAATGATTGCAGATATAGGTTCGGATGACTTTGAAAAACATCGCCAAATAGCTTTAACAGAAGAATTAGAGGAAGATCTGAGGGTTTTTTATGTGGCGGTGACACGTGCGAAATATCGCTGCTATATTAATTGGGCAGACGTGCGTACAAAAGATAAAGCTAATGATTCAGCCATGGCCTATTTACTCAATTTTTCTACAACTGACTTTGCGCAGCAACAAGAAAAACTTAAGAATTATAGTAATATACAACCCTCTGTATTTGAGTACAGATTATTAGAAACTGAACAGGAAATAAAAAAAATCTGGCGAGCACAATTGTTAGCCAGTGAATTAAACTATAAAAAAACACAGCGCTCACTTTATAGCTACTGGCAAATGAGCAGTTATACGGCCTTATCTTCTTTAACTCTGTATGATGCACCAGAACTGCCTGATGATAAAGCAAGGGAAGACACGATAACGAATGCGGCTGAAGCGAATAAGTCTGAATTACCTCGTGGTACACATACCGGTAACGTAATTCATGATTTATTAGAAAATATTCCTTTCCACATTCTGGCTGAAGACAATGATATTAGTCTGCAGCGTGATAGATCTTGTCAGCGTTATGGTTTAAAGACTGAGACGCCTGAACTAATTGATCGTTTACTAAGAAATACAGTTAACACCCCATTATCAACAGAAGCTAATAGCTTTAGCCTAAAGCAGTTGAATGAACAACAATGCCTTAAAGAAATGCCATTTTATCTATCGATGAAAACAATGGATGTTAGACAAATTAACCATATATTAAAAGACTCACTTGACTATCAACCCTTGTCTGAAAAAAGACTTTGTGGTTATTTAACTGGGTTTATTGATTTGATTTGTGAGTTCAAGGGCAAATATTATGTGATGGATTACAAATCAAATAGTCTGGAAACATACCAGCAGGAAAATTTGATTCTGGCTATGCGCGAACACAACTACGGATTGCAGTATTGGATGTATACATTGGTTTTACATCGATATTTGAAAAATAGGTTAACGGGATATAGCTATAAGGAGAATTTTGGCGGTGTAAAGTATTTGTTTGTAAGAGGAATGAATCAAAACCAGGAAAATAGTGGAGTTTATCAAACTTTACCGGAACAAGAGCAAGTCGAACAATTAGCCAGGCTGTTTCTAACCGAATAAAAAGGGACTTTACTTGGCAAAGCTTGCCACGTAAAAAAAATAAAAAAATCGCAAGTTTGTGAGCTATTTCACAGAATCTGGAAAACGTGTGATATGACGTATTCAATATAGTGTATATAACATATTATATCTTTTTGATATGCCAAAAAGCACGTTTTATAAGGAAATACAGTAGGCCAAAGGTTATACAAAGCAAGACATATGCCATTTCTAGCGTCATTTTGTCACGCGTCAAAATGACACATTTTCAAGTAGCATCTTGCTGATTACACTATAACCAACTCTTTTGTATACGCTCCCGTTTATGGGAAAAGAGTTTACTGAGTCCTTCCTCTCATGCGGTCAGAAGTGGCCGCATTTTTTTGGAGATAGTTATGCATCGGAATTATCATTCTAATTATTCGAGTTTTCAAAACCATCGCGATCTAAAGCTTCATACTGCTTTTCATGAAGCGGGCCATGCAGCAAGCATTTATTTAGGAAATAAAAAAAAGAATTTACCTCCTGTTTTTTTTCAAATACAGATTAGAAACAATGCTAATTCGGATAGTCCATTTTTTGCAAAAGTTATAGATGGTCGATTAATTCAAAACCTACCCATTGCAGGACTTGATAATATTCATGAATTAACCATGAAAGAGAGACAAAATTACCAGTGTGCTTATGAAGCAGACATTATTAATTTGCTCGTTGGCCCTTTAGCAGAAGCTAAATATGTCTCAATTCGTGATGATGAAGCATTGAATTTTAATCTGCTTAATACACATGCTCTAAATTTCTATGGTGGTTCTTCCGACGTAGAAAATGCATATTCTTATCTTGAATATTTCATACATTCAGAGAAACAAAGAGAAGAAAAAATGCTTGAACTATTTACTCAAGCCTATCTGTTTATAGAGAATAGACAAAACTGGAAATGCATCCTCAATCTGGCGCATTATATTTTAGATAGTGAAAAGGATGTTCTGTCTTGTGAAGAAGCGATAGAAATTATAGATCAGTGTTTAGGTGGTCTGACGAAATAAAGTTACCAATCTTACGTGTCTTTTTGCTCCCGACTAAACGATCTCAATCGTTACATAGAATAACTATATGCCAGAATTTTACTAAGGTGCGTGTATGGCAATTGAGTTTCTTTATGCCAGATGTTAAATGTCGACTGAATTAGCTTCATATCTTTCATTGATATTGCTGAGCCTGATCTTGTTCTTGTTCTATTAAAACCGATATTGGCCTGACTCAAAGCCAGAAGGACATCCGTACTTAAAATAAAACTGTCAATTCCAGCCAGTCTTAATACCCGTTGACCAGTGTTACCACCAAGGCGTGCGCCTCTATTCTTAAATAGTTTAAACAACTCAATTGCGTTGGAGGTAGGCCACTGGTATAAAAATTGAGCAAAACTACCATGTTCATCAGCGATTTCATTTATCCACTGTGCATTTTTAGGTACAGTTACAATTTTTTGCATATTGCGGATAATACGTGTGTCTTTAGCTAATTCCTCAAGGTCTTCAGCGGAAAGAAATTCTAGTATTTTTGGATTGAAATGTTTAAATACAGTCTCAAATTCAGGCCATTTTTTATCAACAACTTTCCATCTGAATCCGGCTTGAAAAATGCATTGAGTCATTATTGATAAGATACGGTCGTCCGTTTGCGAACAGATCTGTTCTGAAGATTTTATAGGCGGTAAAAGGGACAGTAACTGAGATTCACTTCCTTTTCTTTTCACTGCACATTGAAATATTTGGTCAAAATCTTTCATCATTATTTTCGCTGTTGAATGGTAGTATTATCAGATTGATTTTCGATTCTTTTAAATCATTAAAAAGATTCGAGCGTAGTCAGAACAGTACTCTTTTGCAACTTTGTTTTTGAACTGATATCAGCATCAGGTAATTGCTCTATCGCAGTATCCAAAGAGCCAACAGTATATGCAATAGTTTCATATAGCACTAGTTCAGTCAAAAATTTTGAGTTCACTTTTGATAGATCCAGACCCTCTGCAACCATGTATATATAATGCGAGTCAAGAGTAAATCAAGGATTTAATTTTATAAAATATAAAATGGGTGTAAAATAAAATCATTAGTTTATTATTTAATGACTATTAACTTATCGCAGGTTACTCTCGATTTTGAAGTTACATTAGGTTAACTTCACAAACGGTGTCATTCCGACCAGCGAGAGGAATCTTGAGTCTAAGCACAACTTGAGCAACAAGATTTCTTCCGCTGGTCGAAATGACAACCCATTTAAAGTTTTACCTGAGCTTTTTAATAGCCATATTTTATTTTATGCCAGATGTTGAATATACTCGATATCAGGTCAATTTTAATCTATATACCATAGGAAATTTAAAATGAAAAAACTTATTGCTTTCTTAGTGTTGATGTTAATAACCACGGTTTCATTTGCTAAAGAATATGTGTGCACTGGCTATTTAGATGGTTCTGTTGTAGGAGAACCGATGAAAGTCAATGCTTCAAAAGCAAGCGTTGCTGAAACCAAAGCCAAAGCACGTTTGAAAAAAGCCGGGATTAAAGCAAGTTACGTTGATTGCAAGTAACTGTATTCAGGCAATTAAGAACCAAAATAACAGGGTTTATAAAGGTAAGTGATTAAGCCTCAACTATAAAATATAGTCTACTACAGAGGCAGAAAATTTACTGTGCTGTGTCTGAATGCTTTAGGCTAACCGTCTGTATAGATAGATGAAAGCGCATCATTATCAATTGATGCGCTTTCATCTTTAAAACATTCTATAGACATAATATGTCACACCTTTATGTAATGAATATCCTTTACCCCTAATTTTTAATACCATTTTGTTCTTTTCTAGTTTCTTGTATTAGTATTGATCTTCCATTTTTAGCAAATGTCATTCATTTTTCTTTTCCCGCTACTTCCTTTGTATAAGCTGAGCTAGTTCCTAAAGTATGGAGTTCTAGGTTATATTCTCTTATATCCACCTATGATAAACAGCGCTCGTTTCACAAAATACCATCGTAACAGACAACAAAGAGTGACACTGTAAAATACAGTCCTGCATTAAAATGTTAAAATTAATGATTTTTCAGTAAAGTTTAATCATTATGAGTAAGCACTCCACACTTCCTAAGGAAGGAATTGACGGTCTAAAAGAAAATTGGCGCAGTGATTTACAAGCTGGTTTTTTCGTCTTTCTCATAGCGTTACCTTTATCTTTAGGTATTGCTGTCGGTTCTGGCTTTCCACCCTCAGCAGGTATTATTACAGCTGTTGTGGGAGGTTTATTAGTTTCACGCCTCAATGGTTCTTATATTGTCATTAATGGCCCGGCAGGAGGATTGATTGTCGTTATGCTGGCTGCAGTTGAGTCACTCAGCGATGGCGATATGCTGTCAGGTTATCGTTATACCCTAGCTGCGGTTATGATTACAGGTTTAATTCAAGTGATTATGGGCCGCTATAAGCTGGGGAGCTTGAGTGCCTTTTTCCCCGCTCCTGTGGTACACGGAATGTTAGCTGCAATGGGAATCAGTATTATGGCTAGGCAAGTTCACGTTATGTTAGGCGCAACGCCGGAACCAGGCAGTCTTTTTTCCTCCATAGCTCAAATTCCAAATAGTTTATTAAACGCTACTTCTGAAATAGCAATCATAGGCTTAATTTCTTTTACTGTTTTATTCCTTTGGCCTTTTTTAAAACATAGTAAGTTGGGTAAAATTCCCGCGCCTATGATCGTTTTGATATTAGGCATGGGCTTAGCCCAATTTTTTGGTATTCAGCATGATCATTTTCATTTTTTTCAAGCTGATTTACATGAGCATTTAATTTCGCCCCCTTTTTTAGTAGAAATTCCTACAAACTTTATTGAATACTTTTATCTTCCCGATTTTTCAAAGATTATGACGTTTGAATTTTGGGTGGCAACGATTACCATTTGTATGGTCGCTAGCCTTGAAAGCTTATTGAGTGCGACTGCCGCCGAAAAAATAGACCCTCATAAAAGACCGGCTGATTTAGATCGAGATTTGTCCGCTGTCGGCATAGGTAATGTTATTTCAGGTTTTCTTGGTGGTCTGCCTATGATAGCCGAGTTCGTGCGTAGCTCTGCCAATGTCGAAGGTGGAGCACAAACTGGTTGGGCAAATTTCTTTCATGGCTTGCTATTGTTGCTTTTTGTCGTTCTATTTCCACATTTTATACACAATATCCCCCATGCTTCTTTAGCGGCTTTACTGGTTTTTGTTGGCTACCGACGTGCCACACCTCAAGTGTTTAGAGATGTATTAGCAATAGGTAAAGATCAGCTTTTTTTATTTGTAGTCACTATTCTAGCTGTTTTAGCGACCAATTTATTAGTGGGTGTATTTTTCGGTGTATTTATAAAGCTAATACTTCATTTATCGCGTGGTGTATGGCTAAATAATATGTTCAAAATTCATTTTACGATTATAGAAGTGGATAATCGCGTTACCGTTAAAATCATCGGTTCAGCTCTATTCTCTAATTTCTTGCCGTTTAAAAAAGCAGTCGACAATATAGAGCAAGGTAAGAAAATCATCTTTGATTTCTCTAATGGCTATTTAATCGACCACTCAATATTAATGTATATTGATGAATTCAGTGCGCATTATGCACGTCACGGTGGAAGTTGTCAGAAAGTGGGACATCCCTTAGAGACATACTCTGATCATGATTTTGCTGTACGATTAATGACAGCAGATGATAGAAAGCAGTAAGAAAATAGACTAAGAATAATAAATTCAGATGTGAACGTAGAATGTTAAAACCATTTTCAGGTTCTTTCCAGTAATTCACTATTCGCAACCCGAACTCTTCATTGTGATGATCCTCATTATTTTGAATAAATTGTAAAAAACATTTGGTAAAGGTCAGGTTCAGTGTGATATTTTGACTGCTAAAGCTTTTGTCGCTGGTTTTGGTTAAGTTTAGCAAGTATCAAAAGTGCAATACAATGAGGGCAGGCATTGCAAGTGGAATCAAGAGGAGGTTTATAATGATCGTGTATTGGAATTTTAAAGATAAAATAGAAAGTCATCAATACAGATAATAGCGAACAGTTTCGTATTAAAAATAAGTGAAATAAAGAGATTGGCTAGACCCGTTTCAAGGCGTAAAGAAATTTAACATAGCAATTTTTTATTTTGTTAAAAAACGTCAGTTTTTTTTTCAATATAATAACACTCGAATTTTACTTCCTATAAAATCAGTGAGTTAGGTAATGGCATGGGTTGTGCTGTTTAATAAATCATTAGGTGTTTCAATAAGCCTGACTCAGTATTAATTTATAGGAGATTACCATGGATTATGAATTTGAAAGCGTAGATTACGAAGATATGGATGATTTAGCATTACCAGACCATATTGAATTTAATCATGATCAGCCGGAAGAATTTTGTATGGATGCGCTTGATACAGTATATGCATATTAGATTTTTTGCAGACTCAGTTATTTTTAATGGCGCGCCCTAGAGGATTCGAACCTCTGACCTCGGCCTCCGGAGGGCCGCGCTCTATCCAGCTGAGCCAAGGGCGCATAATATGCGATATGCAGAAGGGCAATTATACTGGAAAAGTAGGAAAT
>Ga0256847_1001126_pt1 | contig 14371 bp, 10 predicted proteins | sample TeddybearmetaG_FD_189099 | JGI IMG/M metagenome (GOLD analysis project Ga0256847, IMG submission 189099) | Hydrothermal vent microbial communities from East Pacific Rise, Pacific Ocean - Teddybear | ecosystem: Environmental > Aquatic > Marine > Hydrothermal vents | place: Pacific Ocean: East... | reverse complement strand
AGCTCAAACACAGCACATATCGCCTTCGGTGTGTCTTGAGACTCCAGGCCGACAACCATGTTCAAGAAATCGTCGCCTACAAAACCAACGGCGGCGCTTCGATACACGTTTGAAATGTCGAGCTGCCCGTAGCGCTGCTGCAGCTCCTTGATCGCCAGGCGCAAGTTCGCTTCAGGAGATTTGTTGCTGCCCAGTCCGAGATAGACTTTGGCCACTAGTCCGGCCGGTTGCCGCGCTCGATCTCGACGCCGACGGCTTTCGAGCCACGGATTGCGCCGGGCTTATTGACTCGTACTCGCACCCACGCAACCTCAAACTCATCACGAATAGTCGCAGCGATACGCTCGGCGAGCGTCTCAACCAATTGAAAACTCGACTCAGCGACGAAGTCCTGAATTCGCTTCGCGACCGACTTGTAGTTCAACGTATCAGCGACATCGTCAGTGGCGGCCGCTTTCGATATGTCGGCGCTCATCTCAAGGTCAATGACCACGGTCTGGCGAATACGGCGTTCCCATTCCCAAATACCAATGACCGTGTCTACTCGTAGACCACGTAAGAAAATTATGTCCATAGTTCCTTCCTTGAATCAGGATGCAGCAGGCACGGCAAGTGTATCCAACGACCATCTTGCTTGTGCACGAATCTCTTCTGACTCGCCCGCCTCGGCCAGGCGCAGCGCGCCGGCGACTGCAATCATTGCACCATTGTCGGTACAAAACTCGAAGCGCGGATAAAACACCTCACCCGAAAAACGTGACCTTATTTCACTGCGCAAGAGCCGGTTCGCACCGACTCCACCGGCAACTACGATCCTGTCCAACCCTTCCTGCTCAGCCGCTTTTAAGGCTTTGCCGACCAAAGTGTCGACCGCGGCGCGTTGAAAAGAGGCTGCAATATTGGCCCGACTGGCTTCAAGTTCGCCGGCTGCCTCGATTTTTTTGACCTCGAGCATCACGGCCGTTTTCAGACCACTGAAACTGAAATCGAGCGTTGGCTTGTTGAGCATAGGCCGTGGGAGCGCGTACGCGGCATCGTCGCCCGACTCCGCGAGCGCGGCGAGCAACGGTCCACCCGGATAGCCAAGACCCAGCAATTTGGCCGTCTTGTCGAAAGCCTCACCGGCTGCATCGTCAAGCGTCGTCCCGAGTAACTCATACTCACCAAGCTGCCGAACGGCGATCAACATGGTGTGGCCACCGGACACCAATAGCGCCAGAAACGGGAAATTGGGCGGGTTATCCTCCAACATCGGCGCAAGCAGATGGCCCTCCATGTGATGCACGGCAACCACAGGGCAGTTCCAAGCCAATCCGAGCCCGTTGGCCATTCCGCCACCGACCATCAGTGCGCCGACCAGACCGGGCCCCGCTGTATACGCGATCGCGTCGGGTTTTTCGATACCGGCCTCGCTCATAACCTGTTGAATTAACGGCAAAAGCATCCGAATATGATCGCGCGAGGCGATCTCCGGAACGACGCCACCGTAGACCGCGTGCAGGTCTACCTGGCTATGCAACGCATGTGCGATAAGGCCTTTTTCAACGCTAAATAGCGCCACGCCAGTCTCATCGCAACTAGTTTCGATTCCGAGGGTGATCATTTTGGGTAGTAAACTAAGGTACCAGTTACCTTTTGGCCCGACAGATCGGACGCCAAAGCGGGGAGCCATGATAAGCCGGATATAAGGTAACTGGTACCTTTTCCAAAGGTAACTGGTACCTTTTCATTACCCAAAATACCTTTGCAAACCGCCAAGTGTGGGGTTACTATGCGCGGCTGAGTCCCGGCCAAGAGCCGGGTTTATTTATGTCTGGACGGAATACCTGAACAATGCCAAGTGTTCGCCTAAAAGAAAACGAGTATTTTGACGCTGCACTGCGTCGCTTTAAGCGTGCCTGTGAAAAGGCTGGAATCCTTACTGAGCTTCGTCGTCGTGAATTCTACGAGAAGCCCACACAAGAGCGAAAGCGCAAGAAAGCTGCAGCCGTCAAGCGCCATCTGAAGAAGATCTCTCGCGACGAAGCCAAGCGCAAGCGCCTCTACTAAGTCCCGTCCTCCGGTTGCTGGAGGATCTTACGATGTCCCTTAAAGACCAAATCACAGAAGACATGAAGTCTGCCATGAAGGCCGGTGAAAAAGACCGGTTGAAAGTGGTACGCCTCATGCTTGCCGCGGTTAAGCAGATCGAAGTGGATACTCGTACGGAGCTTGACGATGCGGCTGTGCTAGCCGTAATTACGAAAATGCTCAAGCAGCGCCGCGATTCCATCGAACAATTCGAGGCCGGTAATCGAGAAGATCTGGCGGCCATCGAACGCGCCGAGATCGTGGTCCTCAAGACCTACCTGCCCGAACAGCTGTCTGCAGACGAAATCGCCACCCTGGTGGACGAGGTCATCCAGTCCACGGGTGCGACAAACATTCGCGACATGGGCAAAGTCATGGGGCAGATAAAGGCCAAAGCGGCCGGTCGGGCCGATATGGGCGCGATTAGCGCCACGATCAAAGAGCGCCTGAACGCCCTTTAGCCCGTTCCCGAGAGTTGGCGCAAATATTGCGTTCTGGCAAAGCCTCAGTATTCGGCTATGCTTCACAAAATAATAATAAAACACCAAGACCCGCGCTAAGCCGGGCAGCGTTTAACACCTTATGGCCGGATTAATCCCTCAGGAATTTATCGATGATCTGATCGCAAGAGCAGATATCGTTGAGGTTGTCGGTCGTCGAACGCAGCTCAAGAAGGCCGGTCGCGAGTTCAAAGCCTGCTGCCCCTTCCATGACGAGAAAACCCCGTCATTCACTGTCAGTCCCGGTAAAGGCTTCTATCACTGCTTCGGCTGCGGTGCCCACGGTACGGCCGTTGGCTTCCTGATGGAATTCGACCACATGAGCTTCGTCGAGGCGATAGAGTCTTTGGCCGGCTCAATGGGCGTCGAGGTTCCGCGCAGCGAAGGCGATCAGCCCGCACGTCGATACGATGAACTGTTTTCTCTGATGGACACGGTTTCGCGGCACTGGCAGGACTGTCTCAAGGAGTCGCCGGAGGCGATCGAGTACCTCAAGAAACGCAAGATCGACGGCTCGACAGCAAAACGATTCGGCATCGGCTATGCGCCGGACGGGTGGAGTAACGTACTCGACAAGTTCGGCAGCTCCGAAGAAGCCGCTGAGCGACTGCTCGCGACCGGTCTCATCATTCGCAAAGACAATGGCAAACACTACGATCGCTTTCGCAACCGCCTGATGTTTCCGATACGCGACGCCCGTGGCCGAACGATCGGTTTTGGCGGCCGTACGATGGGCGATGGCGAACCGAAGTACCTGAACTCACCCGAAACAGTGCTGTTTCATAAAGGTCGGGAGCTGTACGGCCTATACGAGGCCCGGCAGGCTATCCGACACATCGAGCGACTGGTCGTGGTTGAGGGCTACATGGACACAGTGGCGCTAGCGAGAAATGGCATCGACTTCGCTGTTGCTACGTTAGGCACGGCAACAACCGATGAGCATCTCAACCGGCTGTTCCGCCTGACGGAGAATGCTTACTTCTCATTCGACGGCGACCGTGCGGGACGCAAGGCTGCCTGGCGGGCACTTGAGAACGCCCTGCCCCAAGTGCGCGAGGGCCGGCAGATTCGCTTCGTGTTCCTGCCCGACGGTCACGATCCTGACACGTTCGTCAACGAGAATGGCGCCGACGCGTTCGTGAAGATGCTGGACGCGGGCCTGCCGTTGTCCGAATTCCTGATTCAAGAGTTGAGCAGTCAGGTTGATATGGACTCGATCGACGGCCGTGCGAGGCTAGCCGAACTGGCGCGCCCGCTCGTGCACAAGATTCCGGTCGGCGTTTACCGCGAGTTGCTGATCGAGAGCCTCGCCCAAGCGGTCGGCTTAAGCGGCCAAAAGCTCGAGAAAATGATGGCTGCCGGTCACGCGAGCAACGAGACATCAAATTATGCCGCGACAAATGTAGCCCCGAGGCGCCGGCCGCCGTTCGCCAGTGGCGGACCATCAGTCGTTCGACGCGCGATAACGCTGCTACTGAACCATCCCGAGGCCGCGATGAAACTGGATGTCGAGGCGCTGGCCGGCGTGCAGCGCCCCGGAGCCGATTTATTGGCCGCACTCATTGAAACTACGCAGGCCGAACCCAATATCACGACGGCTGGATTGTTAGAGCGCTGGCGCCATGACGAAAAGGGCCGCCATCTCGGCAAACTGGCGGCGGCTGAAGTGCCTGACGACGACGAATTCGACGCAGGCGCCGAACTGGCAGAGTGCCTGCAGCAGCTCGCCATCGCTGGCCGCAAAGAGAGAATTGAGTTTTTGATAGACAAACAACGTGCATCCGGACTTAGCGACGATGAGAAAGCGGAGTTGACTCAACGCCATTAAGTCTTAAAAAACGCAGAAAAACTGTAGATCACGCTCTCGCATGAGAGTAATATTAATCGTTTGTATCTTTTTCAGGTAGGGGTTTCGTCTTGACAGAAAAGAGTCCAGCGGCAGCAGCGACAGGACCTGTCGCTGCAAGCAAGCAAGCAAAGCAGCTCAGAGAGCTAATTGGTCGCGGTAAAGAACAAGGCTATCTGACGTACGCAGAGGTCAACGACCACCTGCCCAATGACATCGTCGATCCGGAACAGATCGAGGATATCGTTAATATGATTAACGATATGGGTATCGCGGTGCACGAGAAAGCACCCGATGTTGAGTCGATTACCCTGTCTGACGCGACCGCGACTGACGATGAGGGCTCAGAGGAAGCGGAAGCAGCACTCGCCAGCGTCGACGCTGAGTTTGGCCGCACGACGGACCCGGTTCGCATGTACATGCGAGAGATGGGCACCGTTGAGCTACTCACGCGACAGGGCGAAATCGAGATTGCGAAACGCATCGAGGCTGGCCTGAACCAGGTCAAGTACAACATGGTGCATTTCCTGCCGACGACCGAAGCGCTGTTGCAGGTCGCCGACCGCGTTATTGCCGGCGAAACTCGCATGCAGGACTTCGTGGTTGGTTTTATCGACCCCAACGAGCCCGACGAGATCAAGCCGCCAGCACCGAAGTCGGATGACGACGATGAAGTGATCGACACCGGTCCGGATCCCGACGAAGTTAAAGCGCGCGTGAAAGTCATTCGCCGACACTTCAATCGGGGTAGAAAATACCTCGAAAAGTATGGGTTCAAAGACAAGCGCACGATGAAGGCGCTTGGAGAGATGGCCGACCAGATTATGGAACTCAAGTTGGCACCGAAATTGTTCGACGCTCTGGTCCGAAATCTTCGTGACGTTGTGTCTATCATCCGCAGTCAGGAACGCATGGCGATGCAGATCTGTGTTCGAGACGCCGGCATGCCGCGCAAAGACTTTCTGTCGAGCTTCCCAAAGAGCGAAACAGATTACGGTTGGATCGATAAGCACATTCGCGCCAAGCGTAAGCACTCGTCAATTCTCGCGAAGTTAAAGAATGACGTACTTCGCTGCCAGCGTAAGCTAATCGCCGTTGAAGTCGCGACGAGCATTAGTATTGCGGAAATCAAAGAAATCAATCGCCAGATGTCGATCGGTGAAGCAAAAGCTCGCCGCGCGAAGAAGGAAATGGTTGAGGCTAACCTGCGTCTCGTGATTTCTATTGCGAAGAAGTACACCAACCGTGGTCTGCAATTCCTGGACCTGATTCAGGAAGGCAACATCGGCCTCATGAAGGCCGTCGACAAGTTCGAGTACCGTCGTGGTTACAAGTTCTCGACCTACGCTACCTGGTGGATCCGTCAGGCCATCACACGCTCGATCGCCGATCAGGCGCGCACGATTCGGATTCCGGTTCACATGATCGAGACGATCAACAAACTGAACCGTATCTCGCGTCAAATGCTGCAGGAAATGGGCCGTGAGCCGCTGCCCGATGAACTGGCAGAGCGTATGGAAATGCCCGAAGACAAAGTTCGCAAGGTCCTGAAGATCGCGAAAGAGCCGATCTCAATGGAGACGCCTATTGGAGATGACGAAGACTCGCACCTCGGCGACTTTATCGAAGATCAAACCGTGCACTCTCCTGTTGATTCGGCGACGACGTCGGGCCTCAAGGAAACCACGCACTCGGTCCTCGCTGGCCTGACGCCACGCGAAGCCAAGGTACTGCGGATGCGTTTCGGTATCGACATGAATACGGATCACACCTTGGAAGAAGTCGGCAAACAGTTCGATGTCACGCGTGAGCGTATTCGTCAGATTGAAGCTAAGGCGTTGCGCAAGCTGCGACATCCGACGCGTTCGGATCAGCTGCGGAGCTTCTTGCTGGAAGACTGATTATTGTCAGGATCAGGATACGAAAAAGGCCGGGGATTCCCGGCCTTTTTTTGACTCAGACTATTTCAAGCGCCTCGCGCCGCTGTGTATGGAAGTCCTGTTTCTCTACAAACTTCATGAATTCCTCGTTCGTCAGCACCTCAGAGTAGAAGAATCCCTGCACGAAATTGCAGCCGTTCAGACGCAGGAAGTCGAGCTGAGCTTTGCTTTCGACGCCCTCGGCGATCGACTTCTTGCCAAGTTGCTCGGCCATCTTAATAATTGTTCGGCAAATGTTGTCAGAAGTGGCGCTACTCCCGATTCGATCGACAAATGACTTATCGATCTTGATGATGTCGAACGGCAGCTGTTCCAGATAGCTAAGCGAAGAATAGCCTGTTCCGAAGTCGTCAATCGCAACCCGCACACCTTGCTCACGCAATGAACTCAATATCTCGACGGCTATGTCGCGATTTTGGGCGACCGTTGTCTCCGTGATTTCAAGCTGAATGTAACCAGGATGAATACCGTATTTTCGAATCGGATCCATTACCGTGCGCTTGAAGCTACCGTCGGCTAGCTGTCGTCCGGAGACATTGATCGACATTGGGCCAGGGTGCATGCCTCGATCCAGGATTGCACATAGGTTTTCGCAAGCTTTCTCTATGACCCATGAACCGACATCAACGATCAACTCGGAATCTTCGGCCAACGGAATAAACTCGGCCGGTGAGATGTCGCCTTTCTCCTCATGCGTCCACCTAATAAGGGCCTCAGCACCGCTAATGTTGCCCGATGTAATATCGAACTGCGGTTGATAGTGAACTTCGAGTTCCTCATTCTGGAAAGCTAATCGCAAGTCACGTTCTAAGCCAATCTTGCGTCGACTTTCCGAATTCAATCGCTTGCTGAAGAATTCGAATCGTCCTCGACCCGCATCCTTGGCACGATACATAGCCGCGTCGGCGTTCTTTAACAAGGTTTCAACGGTTGCACCGTCGTCGGGGAACATTGCTATACCGATACTCGCGCTCACGTAGTGATCGTTTCGTAACACGGTGAATGCCTCGCTCAATGTGTCGAGCAGTCTTGACGCCGTGGCGCGTATAACTCGATCGTTCCGCACGTTGGGCAGAATTACGACGAACTCATCGCCACCGAGACGAGCCACCGTATCGCGCTCGCGAACCAGTGCGCCGATACGTTCTGCGGCTTGCTTCAGTATTTCGTCGCCCACGGAATGTCCGAAGACATCGTTGATTTCCTTGAAACGGTCGAGATCGAGATACAGTATCGCGCCACTGTGATTATCGATACGCGCCGATGCGAGATGCTGCTTCAGCCGGTCTTTGAACAACTGACGATTCGGCAAGCCAGTCAATGCGTCGTAATGCGCCTGATGGTACAAGGCTTCTTCGCGCTCCACGCTGGCCAAAGCAACGGCAAATCGGCCAGCAAGATCGACCACTCGTTGCAGACCATTCTTCGTCATATTGGCCTGCTTGCTGAAACCCAGTAGCAAGACGCCCTTGAGCTCTTCCTGGAGTACAACCGGGATCAGGGTGACATGACTCTGACTATAGGATTTAAATCGGTCTGCGTAGGGAGCGGCTGTCACGTCGACGTTGCCGAGTTTGACCTGTCGCGGCTGGCACCAGTGGTGACCCACATCGACAGGAAGTTCAATACGTTCATGCTGGAACTCGCCGTCATACAAGGAGATCATTTTTCCAGCGTCCGGTGCATCAACATCGCGTGCGATAACAGCGGCGGAGTCACAGCCGGTCAACTCGATTATGTGCTTGACCATATCTTCAGCAACGTCTTCGAGTTGAGATCCTTTTAGGATTAAGCGATCGATTCCGGACATAGCTTCCAACGCCGAAATCTGATGACTGAGCTTTTCGGCCATTTGATTGAACGCGTCGCCAAGCCATTCGAATTCGTCTCCCGTTCGAACACGAACTCGAGAATCTAGATTTCCGCCTGCCACCTGGCGAGCCGCGATAGTGAGCTTGTGCAGCGGGCCCAGACTTTCCCCGATAACATTCATACTCAGAGCGATAACAAACGCCAACACAAGAACCATCGCTGGAATGTAAACGCGCCGAAAGTCGGTGCTTGAATGCATCGCGATGGATTCGGGCTGTATGGCGACAATATCGAAGGCCGGCGCGTCGTATGTCCCGTCGAGGAATAATTGCCAAAGGGCCGCGAAATGCGTTTCACCCTGATGATCCCAATCTCCGAAAATACTGCCGCGGTCAGCACCAGCATCTAACAGCAGCGATGAATGCACTGCAGCATCGATTTCTGACGTGCAGTAGAGTTTGGCACCCGCCTCAGAGAAGACACAAAATTCGGTACTGTGAGGAAGATTCTCACGAGGACCCCAAATTCGTTTCGACGAGAGGTGAAAAGCGAGAACAGGACCGCTGCCACTGCCATCGTCCATGGCTCGCAAAATCACCATCTGATTCTGATTCACCAAAAGCAATTTGGCTTCATCGGTCAGATCAGATGGTGCTTCGCCAAGCGCAAGACTCGGCGGGCCATTTTCACCTACGACCCAAACGGCGTCAAAGTCGTTCAGAAGGTAGTGATTTTTGGAGATCGAATTAACACCATCTCTCTGAACCAGCCGTACAACTTCAGCGGAGTTATCGGCTGCCAGATGCAAACGAGAGAGAATCTGGACACCATACTGTTTCGCGCTGATTTTGAGCGAATTCGCGGCACCCAATTCATTACTTCGGTTGAACTCGAAAGATGCGAGTCCCGCGGTCACTACCATCGGCAGAATCGCAGCACACAATAGCAATGTGAAAATGCGTCGGCCGACGCCTTTGGTCATAGTGCGCTTGATGATTGAGTCGCTCATCAGAGTTCGTCGCCCAATCCGATGAACGCCGAGTAGGCAGTATCTGCGAGCACAGTGAGCAATGACGCCATCGCCAGGGTGACCATCAGATCAAGCAGACCAAATCCTTTTAGCCTTCGGATGCAGCTCTCCTACCGAATATGTTCTTATTTGCCCAAATGGGTTGTGAAGATCACATTCGTTACTATAGATACGATCCTAACTGATTGATCTCAAACGGTCGTTGATACGGGTCACACTGGAAAATGAGCACCCTGTAACCTCATGACTGATTCATATCTTGGACATTGGATGATGCAATTCCTTGTGACAATTGGAGCACATCATTTTGCACTTGGCGGCCTCCACTAGTATCCGATGCCAACTTCGATTCGAGAGCGACCGGACGTCCAGCTGGAAACGCTTATGTTGTGGCTCAATATGATGAAACTCTAGGGCAGCGAGATTTTTCTGATAGCCGCACGTTTGGCAGGCCCCACCATGAGACTCGACGAGGCGTCGCTTGCGACGGCGTCCCCTTTCCTTTTGAGCGGCATAACTTTGATGACGATTGTTCGTATCGATGTTCTTGCATCGCCTTGAACAAAACTTCGTCTGCTTCCCGGTTAGCCATTGCGCGCACATTAGACAGCCCTTCATTGCTTCATGATAGGCGCCGACCACACGGCGATGTAGGAGCAAAATCAATGCTAGTGACCTGAAATTGGCTTCGCACAGTCACCTAAGTATCTGCTAAACTCCCGCACCTTGCGTGGGCCTGTAGCTCAGTTGGTTAGAGCAGGGGACTCATCACATCAGGTGCGTTCGAGTCGAAAGATTCGAAATGAACGGGATGAATTCAGGGAAACCTTAACAGTTCGGCTGATGGCAATCCTGAGCCAAGCTGCGAGTACACTCGCGGAAGGTGCAGAGACTACCTGAGGACTTCAGTGTCCTTAATTACAGGCTAGAGCGTCCCGCCCCCTAACGATTCGGTCGAGGGAGATGAGATAGTCCGCTCCGTTCAGAAATGTTCGGGTACAGTGAATCCCTTGGTCGTAGGTTCGAGTCCTACCGGGCCCACCATTTTCTACTGTCGTGTCGGCGATCGGCTGCCGGCCAGAGGCGGCCTCTTCGACCAACGAGAGCTTTATGAAATCCTGTCTTAGCCTGATCCTCATGCTCGTTTCGCTGCCACTTGCAGCTGAGACAATGATCTATCGCGTACTGGTTGGAGGCTCGGATACGGGCCATATGATCGTTGATCAAAGCGGCAAGCAATTGACGATCGACTTCGATTACAAGCAAAACGGACGCGGACCGACAATCGCCGAGGAAATCACACTGGACGATCGCGGTTTTCCCATTGACTGGACGGTCATCGGCAAAACGACATTTGGAAATTCTGTCGATGAGTATTTCCGCGTCGAAGATGGAGCCGCCTATTGGCAGGACACGACAGGTGCTAGTGATGCACAGATCGATGGCGCGTCGCTCTTCTATATTGATCAGAATGGTAGTGCTTACTCGCGGGCGCTACTCGCGAATGCGCTGCTTAGCGACGACAATGAGCGAATCGATGTTTACCCGTCAGGTGAAGCTCGAATCCACAAACGTTCAACGATGTCGTTCGATGGATCGGCCGGCCAGTTGGAAGTCACAGCCTATGAAATTCTCGGGCTTGCACTAAATCCCGAACTGATTTTGCTCGATCAGAACAATCAATTCTTTGCAGTTGCCAGCCCACGTTTCAGTATCGTGCGTGAGGGCTACGAGGCTGCCGACGAGTCTTTGCGGCAATACGCTGAAAAACTATCGACGGATCGTTTCGTTGAGATTCAGTCCAACGTCGCTCATAACTACGATGCTCCGGTGCGTATTCGCAACGTTCGGATCTTTGACGCCGAGGACCTCGAGCTGACAGAACCGAAAGACGTGCTCGTTTACGGCAATCGAATTGCGAGCGTACAAGCGGCCAACAGTCCGTCGACGGATGGCGAAGTTGTCATTGATGGCGCTGGCGGCACGCTAGTACCGGGAATGTATGAGATGCATGGGCACATTGGGCAGGGCAACGCGCTCCTCAACATTGCGGCGGGCGTCACGTCTGTTCGTGACATGGGCAACGAAAATGCCGTGTTACAAAACCTGATCGCTCGTATCAATAGCGGCGAAATCGCTGGACCGCGTATCACGCGCTCATGCTTCATTGAAGGTGAGAGCGATTTTTCCGCTGCAACCGGTGAAACGGTTGCCACCCTGGAAGAGGGCCTCGACATGGTGCGTTGGTGCGCAGCGCGTGGCTTCCACCAGGTGAAACTTTACAACTCGATGCGGCCCGAGTGGGCAGCGGCGCTCGCGGATGAGGCGCACAGCCTCGGGATGCGAGTCGCCGGTCACGTGCCAGCATTTTCGTCGGCCAATGAGATGATCGAAGCGGGATTCGATGAAATCACGCACGCCAATCAGCTCATGCTCGGCTGGGTTCTCAACGAGGGAGAGGACACGCGCACCTTGTTTCGGTTCACGGCCATGAAGCGTTTTCCGTCGCTGGACCTCGGCGGAGAAGATGTGCGATATACGATTCGCCGCATGCTGGAAAATAACGTCGCGCATGATCCAACAATTGCTATTCACGAGCACGGTCTCACGGCGGTGGATGGTGAGGTTGCACCGATGGGACGAGCAATCCTTGATCACCTGCCAACCAATGAGCAGCGTTCGTATCGATCGGCCATGTTCGGAACGGACACGCCTGCCGAGCGTGCCGAGTATGTCGCGGCCTTCGATGTCATTCTCGAAACAATGGCTCAGCTACACGAGGAAGGCGTGCTGCTAGTACCGGGCACCGACCTCGGCGGCTCGTTCGCTTACCATCGGGAACTCGAGTTATTTGAGAAGATCGGTCTAAGTCCCGCGGAAGTGCTGCGCCGAGCATCGTATGACATGGCGGAATACCTCGGACAAATCGAGGACCTCGGTTCGATCGAGAAAGACAAGTACGCAGACTTTTTTCTCGTGCCGGGCGATCCGACAAAAGACCTGTCACAGTTGCGACAAATTCGCATGGTTGTGTCGGACGGCGTCGTGTACTTCCCGGCCGAGATTTACCCTTCTTTCGGCATTCGACCGTTCACCGAAGTGCCGACCGTTTCCCGGCGATAGGGGTCACCCCAGTTTGCGCGTTGGTCTGATGGAACTAATTGCCTTAGTTCGTGCACTAACTTTGGGGTTCAATCTCTTATTAGGCCTTCCGCGAAATGACTAAGAAACTGTTGCTGTTTGCAGGTGTAGCCCTCCTTGTTGGATGCGGTGGAGGTGGCAGTGGTAACTCCGGGGCGTCGGAGACAGCGGCAACCGGCAATCCGGACGACTTGAGCAGGTACACGATCTCACTACCTCTGACGGACAATTCCAGTTCGAGTTCGTACGCGGTACTTCTCATAGGAAACAGTCATGCCCAAGGGTTGCAATCGATCCTGGAACGGCTCCTTGCTCTGGGACAACCCAACAAAATAGTCGATGTGCAGGTAGCGCCTGGCTTCGCTTTTCTTGCCGACCGAGTCAATGATGGCGTGAGTGAGCAAAAACTTGAGAGTGAGCAATGGACCCATGTGATATTACAAGCCCAGAAATATTCCAGTACAGGGACCAATACCTACCCAACCGCTGCAGCCGAGTACTGGATCAGAGGAAGCAAGCAGCTGGGCGCGACGCCGATAATGTTTCCAGAACACCCCAGGCGAGGAAATAGCTGGGAAGGACAGACACTATGGCAGCTCCACAGCGGAATCGCAGCGCGCGAGAACGCCTGCGTGGCCCCGGTAGGCCTTGTGTGGGATGAAGTATTGTTCAGAGACCCGAACTTGCTGCTGCATCAGTCCGATGGCAACCATGCAACCGAGACAGGCGCACTCCTAACCGCGTTGGTCTTCTATCAAATCATAACGGGCGAACCTGTCGAATCCCTTCCAGGACTCTCGGAATTCAATGTTGATTCTGCTACCGAACAGTTGATGAAAGAATCGGTATCTTCTTTGCTTTTTGCATATGTCCCGTGCGCTTACGAGGTTTGAGACTAGAGCAGAAATCACCACAATTCCGCCGCTCCTGCGACCCATTAGGTTGGTTAAATGCAGTTATTGCTGACGAAACTCCAGCATATGCTGGCCATGATGATTGATGATTATGCAATTTCGACTGACTAATATTCTACGTATTCTCGTTTCGCTTACCGCAGTCATCTATTTGGCTGCTTGTGATTCAACTTCGTCGATCACAGCGTACTCAGAAAAAGTGAGTCCCGATGGGATGCTGGTTGCAACCGTCTATATCGCTGAGGGAGGTGGGGCAGCTGGATGGTCGAGGTATAACGTTGAGCTTAGACGAGTGGGTGAACCGTTGGGCACCGGCACAGATTTGCTTGCCAGAAAGACTAGAGGTCTTTTTGCTCAGCAAGCTCCTGGCTCAATCGGCCGAATCTGGTGTGTCTGGGTCAATTCCACGACATTGAGAATTGACGCGTCATATACCGAGAAACATTTTGAATATCTGCTAAAGGGCCCCAGCGAATTATTGGGCACGACAATCGTATATGAATTTCGTACGTTCTAAATCAGACTGATACCCGCCAGTCCGATTTTCAAGAAGCAGCCCCTCAAGCCCTGACCCTGAGCGGCGGCTATTGAGAAAAGCAGACGGTCGAATGCTATAGTCTGAGCGACTGCTACTGATCCAAAGCGGCCGGTCGATTTTCCTGAAAATGCTGTCAGCTGCTCTCGGCAACCTGACGAATATCAGTGAGATCTTTTTGCAACATCTTGCGCATTGTTCCATTGAACATGAAACCAATCACCGACATTAACTTCGACGCAATGGTTGTCGGTTTCGCGGAAAACGTCATGGTCAGAACGACCTTGTCACTCGAGTCATCCAGGCTCAACCGAGTTGAATAAATTGCTCCATGATTCTCCGCACTGGTTTCGTACCAGCTATTGGGTTCTGACGCGGTGATCCACATTGTCTCGACGGCTTCTTTGCCGAACAGAACGCGCTTTTCCCTCCATTTCAGACCGACTACTCCGTTTTCCGGCCTATTGATCACCTCAATGGAGACGATGCCGGTTATGGTGTCAGCCCAGGTATCGATGTCGGTAATGACGTCCCAGATACGCTCGCGGGGGGCATTTATTTCCTCAGAGACGGTAATTGTCAT
>Ga0256847_1001125_pt1 | contig 14385 bp, 13 predicted proteins | sample TeddybearmetaG_FD_189099 | JGI IMG/M metagenome (GOLD analysis project Ga0256847, IMG submission 189099) | Hydrothermal vent microbial communities from East Pacific Rise, Pacific Ocean - Teddybear | ecosystem: Environmental > Aquatic > Marine > Hydrothermal vents | place: Pacific Ocean: East... | reverse complement strand
CTGGCACTGGTTTCCCTTTTTTTGTGGTTATTTCAGTACCTGGTAATGTATCATCAACCGGTCAAGATAGTTGTCGCGAACCAGTCAAGGTAATTGTCACCTAACATTCTCGTTTTTGGCAGATCACCTATATTAACAACCGTTAAATTTTAATATTAAATAGTTATTATCTTCTTTCTTCAGTCGACAGACTCCCAAGTCAATAGTGGGTGTTTTTGGCAAAAATATTGCGCTTACAACATCATTACAAGGCATGTAGGCGGGGATAGGAATTAATGAAAAATCTAAATTTATTGACAGACCAAGCTTTGGGTGAAGGCACTCCCGAAAGCTCTGATGGTCTCGGATTTAAAACTTATGCATCAGTGCTAGCTGATGCTGCAAGGGGAAATTCTAGCCCTTTTTTACTATCGGTGTATTTGGTGAGTGGGGCACCGGAAAAACAAGTCTAATGCGGATGATCGAACACAAACTTGAGGAAGATAAAAACGTCATTTCCATTGTTGTGAAATTTTCATCGGACAACTATCCTGACACAGGGGGTTGTGTCGTTTCTTAAAAAAGAACTCGTTTGATCAAATCGAACCAATCTGTATCCCTAGCAATTTACTTTCCGCTGCATCACTTGTTAATTTGAGTCGAACAGATTTCTCTAGAGACCCCATACTACTAGGGCTTAAATACTGCTTCATTGAATTGAAATTTTCTGTATTGATCGAAGCGATATATTGTTTGTCAAATTTCAGAGAAGCATCAATAATATATTCAAACCATGCCGCTCTGGGTTTGGGAGAGAGGTCTGCAAATAGTCTGTTGTCATGCCATAAAAAACCAATACTATGATTTTCCCCTGAAGTTAAAATTGTCCAGTCAAAGCACAGAATTTTTGCATCACTAATACCGTCAGAATTGTCTCCCTCAATTGCTACAGATAAGTTATAGCGCAGCTGGTTTTCGCCCGAGTTGTTTTCGAGTAAAAGACCTGATGGTGTGTGTGGGTACAATTGCTCTGTTAATGAGATAAAAAAAGAATCTTGGTTGCTAAGTGGCTCAGTAGCAGCAAAATCTGTGGCATCGCGGTTTTCATCTAGCATTTGTTCCTTCACGGTTTGAGCCTTCCGTTCGAGCTTGTCCGTTATGGATAAAAATTCTTTTAGCTTGTCATGCTCCTCTTCATGTTTTGTAAGTATTGAGAGTACAGATTTGTATTCATCGATTGCTTTTTTACCATCAAGTGTACGTAATAAGCTATCACGCTGCGCTCCTAGTTCTGCGAGATCCTGGATTAGCGAATCCTTGTTATAAATAAATTTCTTTTTATCAGCGCCTAGCCTAGTAATTCTGTTCGTTGCTAACTCAACATGAAAATTTTCTACAGACTCGAAATGAGCTAAGGCTTCAGGTTTAAATAATTGTTGCAGACCAGAATAAAGGTCAATCAGTTCTTGCTTTGAAATGTCAGGCTGTTGCACAAGAGATTTCTCAATCCCTTCAATTTGGAAATCAAGTATGGCAATTTTCTTTTCAATCTCTCTAAGTTGCTTAGTCATCCGATTGGCTTGCTGTTCAATATCGTAATAATTTTCGGCAATTTCAAAGTTGTTGATATTAGATTTTAATCTTGGAATTTCTCTTTCTAACCAATCAAGGCGTACTTTAGGTTGAGTACCCGCACGAAAAATATCTTTCAAAACTTGGTCTTCTTTCCAACTTTTTTGAGAGAATTTTATATCGTCCAATAGTTTTTTCAGTGATTGCTTCTTTGCTATAGGTAAGTGATCAATGCCTAACAAATACAAGCTTCTTAAACTGGCATGGAAACCACCCTCTTTATGTGTTTTTACAGGCGCTATACAATCTTCTCGCAGCAGTCGTGCAAAACGTATGATTAGCGACCGAAAAGTAAGATTTTTTACTTGGCCACTATCGTGAAAGGCACCACATTCATCTAGCCAGGTACGAAAATGTTTTAACGCCAATTTTTGGCTGTTGAGGTAAATAACCTTACCATCACCACTTCTTTCAAGCACGTGCTCATGTCCATTCAACGAAAACCTCAATCTAAACATCCAGTCTGGGACTGCCTGTTTTAAAAGCGCATTCGCAGTTGCACCTAGGCAATGATGTATTAGTCCTAAAGCTAATGTTTTTCCTGCACCGTTGCTATTGCCTCCTTTCCCACTTTTGGCTTTGGAATCATCCCCAATGATCAATGTTAACCCAGAGGGGTTAAATTTTAGTGTATGAAAGCTGCTTTGGTCACACGAGAGTTCAAGAAGTTTCATGGCTGCTCCCTCGCTACCTGGCCAGAGCGGGTGAGTTTTATCTGTTTTAAAGCAAACAAAATATCAATAGAGAGAATTAGTTGTTCAAAAGTAGGTTTTGCTAACCATCCACTATTATCTCGATCAAGTAATGTCCATAATTCATCTGGGGTATGCGGCTCATTAAGTTGAGACCGTATGAAACCTGCCAATCCAATCAGAGAATCAGTAAATCGCAAATGTTTATGTGGTATTAATTGACTATGGGTGTTCATAAGCATCACAACTTTCGAAATATTTAGCTAAAATCACTTGTGCAGCTTCACGGTAAGCTTTAAGGCTATGCGGGTGGCTTTTTATTTTACCCGGAATTAGCTTCTCAACCATCCACACATAACGAATATTTGGTGCGTCACTTGAGCTATCCCTGATTTTCCCTTTGCTTTGTTGGTAAAGGTTTTTAATCTCACTGGCGACAGTTTGTGCCAAACTGGGCCGAGTAATAAAAAAGTCATCAACATCCTGCGTTTGGTAAGAATAATACTGTAAATAATTGCTTATTTGTGAGTTTAAGCCGTTAAATTCAATTTTTTCTTGGAATCCAGGTGCTTGCTCATTCAAGAATGTAGGTAACATAGCAGTGCTATCAGCAAGTGCTTTCAACACTTCGCCAATAGCACTAGAGTCGATTGAGCTTGGTATTTCTGCGGGGATACCTCCGATAATGGACATCTTTTCGTCATCGCTCAGTTCAATAAAGAGCTTCTCAAGTTTGCCTGCACTCCAGGCGCCCGATTCACTTAGGTTCTGTTGAGATTTAAGGCTTGCGAGCTCACTGGCTAATGGTGCTGGAATACCTTCGAACCGATCATTGTAAACAAAATGATAGTTTTGGATATTGAACCATTTCTCTTGTAGCTTGCCAAAATCACCAATGGCTTTATTTAGTATTTCTGTGATAGAAAAAGTTGTTTTAGATGCCTTGGGTCCATAAACTTGGAAATATCTACCTTCATCTTGAATCCAGCCATCATTCCCGCCGTCTCCCCAGTTACCCCAAGGCGCAATCGATTGGAACCCATCATGGTGGTAGGTCATGATATCTTGAAATAGTTTTTGGAAAGCATCTCCAAATGTTTCATAGACTTTGATTTTAAATAGCGTTCTATACCAAAAATTTTCAGAAGCGTTCACACTCTTTATACTCATCAATGTGGGTTGGTGGATAAGGGAAAATAATCCGGCGGCAAGTCCTAATCAAATTGACATGGATACCCGTTACCTTTTATATTGCACCGTGTAAGTATGAAGCAAACAGGTGTTTTAGTCCATGAGCAAAGAAATGTTCAATTTGGATGTTAGCCAATCTCAAAAAGAGCGACTTCATCATATTGATTTTACTTTGTTTTTTCGAGGGGTGATCAATCGGAATGATATTGCGAAACGATTTGGCGTCAAAGATGCTGCGGCCACTCGAGATATCACACTTTACAAAAGCCTTGTTGCAGAAAATTTAAAATACGATACTCGCCAAAAAGCCTACTTTCGTACCAGTCGATTCAGCCCTTTATTTGACCTGTCTGGTGTTCAAGCACTCACAGCATTAGCACATGGGTTTGGGGATGATTATGTGCTTTCTGAACATCAAGCAGTATTGACTGAAAGACCAACACAGCTAAATTCCCCGCAATTAAGCCTGCTTTCCATTCTTACTTGCGCTATTCATCAAAAAAAGGTCGTGAGGATGAATTACTATTCGTTGTCATCAGGGTTAACAAAACGAGATATAGTACCATTTGCGTTAGTAGACAATGGATTGCGTTGGCATGTTAGGGCATTTGATAGAGTCCGTTGTCGGTTTACAGATTTCGTGATTAATCGAATTGAAAAACCAAAAATACGCAAAAATGATGAAGTTCAAGAAAACGAAAAAAAAGAAGCCGATAATCAGTGGAACCGAATAGTTGATTTACACATCGTTCCTCACCCTCAATTGAATCACCCTGAGACCATAGAAGTTGAGTATGGCATGAGCCCTGCGAAAGGCGGGATGATGCTGGTATTGCAAGCTCGCGCTGCCGTAGCGGGTTATATATTACGCCGATGGAACATCGATTGTTCACCCAACCACAAATTGACAGATCCAGAATATCACCTTTGGTTGAAAAACACGCCAACACTTTATGGTGTACAAAATATAACCATTGCTCCAGATATTAACGTAAAAGACTTATAAAAAGGGTGTTGAAAAATTTGACCAATAATAAAGGCGAAAAAACCCATCCCCCACAACAACTTAAAAAATAAAATTATTATTTTTATATATTTTATCTTTTTACTGGCAATATCCGTCTATACCCAATTGCCATATTTGCTTATTAATTTTCAACAACTTCGGTTAGAATAAAGCTCTATACCGCTTTATTCAGCATAAATCTCTAATTTTAATTGGATATAAGGTTTTTCGGTTTCCTCCTTGTTCCTGCCATTTGCTCCACGCTCATTATCTCTTTTGGCACTTGCTTATCAATGCCAATGAGTTCCTCTATAGGCGCTTTATCGTCTTGGTAATTGGCAATCAACCCATCGGTCTTCAATCGCAATGCGCTTTTTTCTTTTTTTGGTAGGCGCAGCCAGTTTGCGTGCTTTTGTTTCAGGTGCTTTCCAATTTGGCATTTGATATCTTTTCTATCATGGGGAGCCTCTTTTGATGTAGTGGATTTGTCTTTGCGATATCTTAGAGGCTTTCTGTTCTAATCCATTATTTTTTCTACTTTAGCATGCTGAAAAATAGGCTTAATCCGGAATTTTGAGTTATGTCTCCATAAACTTACGGCTAATCACACATTTTATGACACTGGCTCTTCTACCACTTCCCCAAACACGTGATTATTTAAAACGCACAATGAGATCGGACAAACCTTGTGCAACACGCAACAACTTCTCACCATCTTCCAACAAACCAGAAGCGTGAGCAACCGCCACCTGTGATGCGGCATTCACTTGGTCGATATTCTGGCTGACTTCGCTAGAAGCCATGCTTTGTTCACGTGTGGCAACATCAATGCTGTTGCTGACATCATTAATATTCCGAAACGCGGCTTGGATTTGTTGCAGCACTGCCTCCAGTTCTGCGGCATTACTGACATTGGCTTCGGCCCGCTCTTTACCATGCATCATGGTTTTGACCGCACTTTGCGTACCCGCTTGCAATTGCGCAATCATGGTTTGAATCTCTTCGGTCGACTGCTGCGTTCGGCTCGCCAGCGTTCGGACTTCATCCGCAACCACCGCAAACCCTCGGCCTTGCTCACCGGCACGCGCAGCTTCAATGGCCGCATTTAAGGCCAATAAATTGGTTTGATTGGCCACGCCTTCAATCGATTCCACAACGGCCCCAATGTTGACCGAGTCTTGATCCAACTGCGCGATGGTCGACGCGGCTGCTTCCACTTCTTCCGACAACATACGAATATCATTGGCGGCGGTTTGCACGGATAGCTGCCCCTGTTGAACGCAACTATCGGCAACCTCCACCTGTTGCGTCGCATGGCTGGCATTGTGGCTGATGTCTTGAATGCTCGCATTCAGCTCTGTCATCGCTATCGCCATGGCTTCTATTTGATGTTGCAGTTGGTCAATCTCTTGATGGATCGTTGAAATCGCGGTTTTTTGGTTAACAATATGGGTAAACGTCTCTTCCGAAGCGCCTTTAACACGGGTTAAAATCGTACTGATTTTGGTGCTTAACATACTCATCGCGAATTCAAGCTGACCGCTCGCCCGATAATTCCCCGTATATAAATACTGCGTAATGGGGTTATTAACATACGTCTGGCTGAGCTCGACCACACGCATATCATCCTGCGTGACCCCGCTAAACAAGCCAAAAGCAACCAGGGCACTAACACACGCGACTGACAATACGGCCAGCACATTGGCGGTTAACAGCCCGGTGACCACTACAGGGATCACCGCGACCGCCGCACACACCGCAAACTGGGCACGCAAACCAAACGTTATCCAGGGTTTACCCGGCAGCCCTTTACCCGCATTCAGTGCTGCATAAAGCCGCTTCGCACGTACAATCTGCTGTGGTGACGCTTTTTTGCGCACAGACTCATAACCACACACCTGACCCCGCTCAAATATGGGCGTAACATAAGCATCCACCCAGTAATAACGCCCGGTTTTACAGCGATTTTTGACAATACCCCGCCAAGGTTTACCCGCCTTAACGTGTTTCCATAGATCCTCAAACGCGGCGGCCGGTACATCCGGGTGGCGCACCAGGTTATGGTTTTTACCCAAACATTCTTCTACGCTGAATTCACTGATGCGTTCAAACGCATCATTCATAAAGGTGATAGCGCCTTTTAAATCCGTCGTTGTGATCAGCTCATCGCCATCATTTAACACAATTTCATGGTCAATCACGGGTAAATTTTTTTTCATTTTAGCCAAGATGCCTTTTTTTGACCTAAGTATAGTGCAAAAGGTTTAAACCTAGCGGATAAAAGCACCCAAGCTGCCGGATATACGCTATTCTTTAAATTATAACGACACGAATATGCCAATATAACGAATATAACGAAACCCAGACCCACTGTTTCAGAAACCAGAACTCCCTGCAAAAACGGTGTAAAAACACGGATCTCGGACACTCCGATATGATGAATCTACGCACACAAATCTTTCTATTTCTCTTCGTTTTTGGCCTCGTCCCAATGGTTGCGGTGGTGGCCTTAAATTTACCCTTAGTTCAATCAAAACTGGAAGGCGCTGTGCGCGACTTTCAAATACAAAAACTTAGTTCTGAATTTATTGATTTAGGGCAGCATATTGCAACCCGCCAAGAGATGGTGCAATTTCTGGCCAAAGTGCCAGACCCTGAGCGTTTGTTAGATGGGCGTTATGATTCCCCCGAGCATGCTTCCGATTTGGCTTGGTTCCTGAATTGGGTGAACCGAATGTTACGCCGTGGGCAAGATGTGATTGAAGTGTTATTTCTGGATGACAAAGGCAACGTCAAACTCTCTCTGGTGCGCAAAAATGTGGGCTTCCCGCTGACCCGCGTAAAACACAGCCCGACCTTATTGAACCCAATTTACTTTAAGACCGCCATGGCATTGCCCTTGGATTTATCCTACGTTGGCCCCATCCGCGTGCAAGAAAGCCGCAGCGGTTTTGGCACCCTATTAACCATGAACATGGCCAGCGCCATCACTGGCGCAGATGATAGCCAGGTCGGGGTGGTGATCATTAAAATCAATGTTGCAGGCATGCCACAACGTTTTCAAAACACATTGTGGGTGTATAACGATGGCCGCTATTTACAAACACCACACATGCCACTGAAAAAACGCAGTGCTTTTATTGATTTTCCAGGGTTACAGGCGGTTTTTCAAACCGTGGACAAAGGCATTTGGCATGGCCAAAACAATGAGCAAATCATTTGGCTACCCCTGTTCCCCACAGAACGCAAAGGGCCGATCTGGGTTGGGCGCTGGGTTGACCCTTCAGAGATCGAAACCTTTCGCCAAGAACTACAGAAACGGGTATTGGTGATTATTGCTCTATTAATTTTCACCTTAATTTTAGTCGCACGTTGGTTGGCCTATCGAATTGAAAGCATCAGTGATGACCTCACCAACGGCATTGCGCGTGTGGTCAGCAATGAGCGGGTTGTGTTCAATTGGCGAGGTTCTGATGAAATTAAACAATTGGGTACTGATTTAACCCAACTGGCAGAAATTCACGCCGAATCGCAAGAAAATTTGGCCAAACGCGCACGCGAGTTAGAACAAAGCAACCGCTATAAATCCCAATTCTTAGCCAATATGAGCCACGAACTGAGAACGCCGTTAAATTCCATTATTCTCTTATCCAAAATATTGGGCCAAAACGACCCTAAGAATTTAACCCCTGAGCAAATGAAACATGCCGGTGTGATTCACAAAGCGGGGAATGATTTATTAATATTAATTAATGACATTTTGGATATCGCCAAAGTTGAGGCCAACAAAACAACCTTGGTGGTGAGCCGAGTACACCCACAACACTTCACCCAAGCGTTAATCGATTTATTTGAGCCGTTATGTGCAGAAAAAGGCGTACACATTAGTTTGACCCTGGCCCCTGATTTACCCGCCATTGAAACCGATGTGGATAAACTCCAGCAAGTGTTGCGCAATTTTTTATCCAATGCGGTTAAATTTACACGCCAAGGCAAGATCCAACTCACGGTTGAAAGCGTGATGCAAAACACGGCGCAAGGTTTGTGTTTCCGGGTACAAGATACCGGCATCGGCATTCCGAAAGAAAAACACCGGGTCATTTTTGAAGCCTTCAAACAAGCCGATGGCTCCACCAGCCGAAAATTTGGTGGCACCGGTTTGGGCTTAACCATCAGCCAGAAAATTGCGCATTTACTCGGCGGCCATATTGCGTTGGAAAGTGAGCCTGGGCAAGGGGCCATATTTTCCGTCTGTTTACCCATCGATTTTGACCCCACTGATGTGGATGAAGGCTTGGTGACCTATCAAGATGATGACACACTAGAAGAAGAGGAGGACAGCGCACCGGTTGAGCAAGAAATCTCCATGGACGTTTTTTCCAATCAATGTGTGTTATTGATCGATGAAGATGTGCGCAACTTATTAACCCTGACGCCGTTATTGGAAAAATGGGGGTTTAACGTACTCGGGGCTGGTTGCCAGCAGGAAGCACAAGAAACCTTGGAGTCAGACGCTAAGTGTGATCTGATTATGATCGATATTTTAGCCGGAGATGCGGGCGTTGAAATGGTCAAGTGGATTCGCGAACACCAACAACTTCAACATATTCCGATTATCGTCTTATCTAAAACATTGGATGCAGATAAACAAAATGCGTGTTCCGCACTCGGTGTGCAAATCATTTTATCCAAACCCGTCGATTTTGTTTTACTCAAAACAGCACTGTTGGATATTTATCAGCACGTGCGATAAGATGCGTTAACGTAAGGCATTGTGCTAGCTGAAAAATAAAGATAAATATCAGGTGACATGAAAACAATGACAAAAAGTGCCAATTTCACCATTCTCATCGTGGATGATAATGAGAATAACCTTTACACCTTAAAAACACTGATTGATCGACATCTTGATGTGAACGTCATAGAAGCCTCCTCCGGCATGGATGCGCTGGATATCGCATTGGGCCAGCGCACCATCGACATCATTGTGTTAGATGTGCAAATGCCGGAGATGGACGGATTTCAAACCGCGTCGATGCTGAAGATTCGTAAAAAAACCCAAGACATCCCCATTATTTTCCTCACTGCGGCGTTCAAAGCCCATGAATTTCAACAGAAAGGGTATGAAGTTGGTGGCGTTGATTACTTATTAAAACCGATTGATGACAATCTGCTGATCAACAAAATGAGCACGTACATCCGCTTGATTGAAAAAGAGCGGGATTTGAATAAACGCCTAGAAGCCAAAGTCACCGAACGCACCCATGAATTGGCCCAAGCCAAACAATACTTAGAAAAAATCATTCAAACCATGGGTGAGGCGCTTTTGGTGTTAAATGCCGAAGGCGTTATCCGGGATGCCAACCCAATGGCTTGCCAGATGTTGGCGTATGGTTTAGACGACTTGAAAGGCATGAGCATTGGCGAAGTCTTTGAAGAAGAGAATAAAGAGAAAGCCGCAGCCTTCATGGGCACCTGGCTAGAAGCATTGATCCGATCCGGCGTGTTAAACAGTATTGAAGCGAGCTTTATTGCCAGTGATGGCCGTCGCATCCCGATCTTGTTTTCACGCACCGTAACCACGAATACAGCGGGTGATGTTGAGTCCATCATTTGTATCGCAAAAGACATGACGGGGTATCAAAAAATCGATTCCGATGCAGATTAAATACTTGGGTTTAAGGGAAAAAGTAGGATAAAATCAAGTTTACAAAGAATAATAATTACGAATACCCACATAAGCTCAATTTTTGACAACACTTTAGGGAAGGCCAGAATGGACGATATAGCAGCAGCAACAGCAGACAGTGCACCACACTTAAACCCAAGCGATGATGATGCCTCTTTAACCGCCAATGCGTTAAAAGCCATGGCACATCCGATTCGCTGGAAAATTTTATGCGTGTTAGGGAATGAAGAGCTTAATGTCCGAGAGATTATGGACAAAGTGGGCTCAACCCAAAGCAATGTCTCACAACACATTGAAGTCTTACGTTCAAAACACATTTTAATGTCCAGAAAAGATGGCAACAAAGTGTACTGCCGAATTGCCAACCCCAATTTACAAAACCTCATTGACAAAATGCGTGATGTACTGTGTTCTGCCAACTTGGATGAAAAGTTTTAATAAAAAAAACCATAAGGAAACCTCGTGAAACGTGTTGTTTTTAATCAAAAAGGTGGGGTTGGAAAATCAACCATCACGTGTAATTTAGCCGCAATTAGTGCCGCTGAAGGTCAAAAAACCTTAGTCATTGACTTAGACCCTCAAGCCAACACCACGCATTACTTGATGGGTCAAGATGCACGCACATTACCCATCACTATCGCGGATTATTTTCGACAGACGTTAACATTTCGCTTAAACCGAAAAGAGCCTAAGCACTTCATACAAAAAACACCTTATGACAATTTAGACCTTCTCCCCTCCCACCCGGAATTAGAAGAATTACAAGAAAAATTAGGCTCTCGTTATAAAATTTATAAGCTTCGCGACACCCTACAGCAACTGGAACAATACGATGCTGTGTTCATTGACACCCCACCCGCGTTAAATTTTTTCTCACGCTCAGCCTTAATCGCTTGTGACCGGTGTTTGATTCCATTCGATTGTGATGATTTTTCCCGTAAGGCGCTGTATACCTTGCTGGATAATGTGAATGAGCTAAAAGAAGACCATAATACCGAATTGATGATTGAAGGCATTATTGTGAATCAATTTTTACACAGCGCCAATCTACCCAGGCGCATGGTGGCTGAATTGGTGGCTGAAAATCTCCCCGTGTTGGTCTCTCAGTTATCCTCTTCTATCGTCGTCCGGCAATCACATGACGCCTCCCAACCCCTGATTCATTTTGCCCCTCAGCATAAATTGAGCGTAGAGTACCAAGCCCTGTATCACGAGATTATGGATAAAGCTGCGGGCCAATGGCAAGACCCAGCTGTGACCGAGGCGTATTTAGAAGAAACAATAACAGAAGAAGCAATAACAGAAGAAAGCGTTTTGGAAGACGCTGTTTTAGCTGAATAGTTCACACACCCAGGAGGGTGTTATGTCTGAGATTACTTGGGAGCGGAACCCCGCCCCCGCAAAATTGGAGGTGCTGGGGGTTTACGATTGGCCTGTTTGGCACAGTGAGATTGATCGTTTTCCCTGGACATACGCAAAAACGGAAGTGTGTTATTTGGTGGAAGGCTCGGCCACCGTGACGCCCGATGAAGGTGATCCGGTGACCCTAGAGGCGGGTGATTTAGTCACTTTTGCCAAAGGCTTGAGTTGCCGTTGGGAAGTGCATTCCCCCATTGAAAAACATTATCGATTTAAATAAACCGCTGCGTTAACCTGGGTTACCAGGGAAACCAGCTCATCGGCCGTGACATCGTATCAACCTGCTTATTCATATTCAGCATACTGCGGTTCATTTTGTTCACTTCACGGTTGGTCTGGCTAAACTCTTTGCGGATTTCGGAGATATAATCCGTCATATTATTCACTTTACCCGCAATCGCAATCATCGTTTCTGTGTGTGTGGCGATTTTATCCGTGGTGTTGGTGAGGCTGATAATGGCGTTGGCCATGACCGTGGTATTACTCGACATAATGTGTGTATCTCGGGTCATACCCCTGACATTTTTCTCCATTCGGATCATCGTATCTTGCATGGTGATAATCGCATTGGACATATTACTCATATAACCGGCCATTTTGTCTAAATGGTTGACCATGCCCGTAATCAGCATAAAACCATAAGAGGCCAAAATAACAAACGCGAACAATGATGGGTACACCACCATTCGCCAACGGTAATCTTCTCGCCTGCGTTGCTCTTCGTCCAACTTCAAGCTCCTTCGTTATACAATCAGCCGTTACTGCTTAATACCCGCTTATTGCTATTGTGAATGTTCGATTCCCTCCATTTTTATGTGATTTACCGCTCAGGTCAATAGATAGCTGAAAAAAGTAGGAAAAAACTGACAAACCTCACTTTTTAGCATTCCAATGTTTGGCCAAAGAAAGCCATGTTTCAACCACGGTATCAGGGTTGAGGGATAAACTCTCGATGCCTTCATCCAACAACCAAGTGGCTAAATCCGGGTGATCCGAAGGGCCTTGGCCGCAAATCCCCACATATTTATCCGCCTTTAAACAGGCTTGAATGGCTTGGTGTAATAACGCTTTCACCGCTGGATCACGTTCATCAAACTGATCCGCCACCAAACTGGAGTCCCGATCTAACCCCAAGGTCAATTGCGTGAGGTCATTCGAACCAATGGAAAAACCATCAAACCACTGCAAAAAATCCGCTGCCAATATGACGTTAGCCGGAATCTCACACATCATCATGATTTTTAAGCCCTGCTCACCCCGAACCAGCCCCTGACTGGCCAAGACCCCAATCACCGCTTCCGCTTCGGATAAGGTACGACAAAACGGAATCATGATTTGCAGGTTGGTTAACCCCATGGTTTCACGCACATACCGCACAGCGCGACACTCTAACGCAAAACAGGCTTGAAATTCGGCAGAAACATACCGAGAAGCGCCCCGAAAACCCAGCATCGGGTTCTCTTCTTTGGGTTCATAACGCTCCCCACCAATCAGGTTGGCATACTCGTTGGATTTGAAATCAGACAGGCGAACAATCACCGGTTTGGGTGAAAAAGCCGCCGTAATCGTGGCAATGCCTTCACTCAATTTTGTCACATAAAATTGCACCGGGTCAGTATACCCCTGCATATGTTGCTTAATCGTATTTTGCAGCGTCACCGGGAGCTGTTCAAACTCAAGCAAGGCTTTGGGGTGGATCCCAATCATACGATTGATGATAAATTCTAAACGCGCCAAGCCAACCCCTTCGTTCGGCAGTTGCGCAAACGCAAACGCACGCTCGGGGTTGCCCACATTCATCATCACCTTGAGCGGAATATCGGGTAATGCATGCACCTCAGTGGAGGTCACCTTGAAATCCAACCGACCGTCATAAATATAGCCCGTGTCCCCTTCTGCGCAGGATACTGTAATCGCCTGCTCGTTCAGAATCGCTTCCGTTGCCCGGTTACACCCGACAACCGCAGGAATCCCCAACTCTCGGGCAATAATGGCGGCGTGGCAAGTCCGCCCTCCTCGGTTGGTGACAATCGCCGCTGCCCGTTTCATGATCGGCTCCCAGTCGGGGTCGGTCATGTCCGTCACCAACACATCCCCGGCCTGCACCTGATTCATCTCACGAATGGAGTGGATCACTTTGGCCACCCCTTGGCCAATTTTCTGGCCGATACTGCGGCCTTCAATCACCACCTGGGCGGTTTGTGTTAACTGATACCGTTCTATACTCCCGGTGAGCCGACTATTCACCGTTTCTGGGCGGGCTTGCACAATGAACAATTCGCCACTGATGCCATCTTTGGCCCATTCAATGTCCATTGGGCGTGCATAATGCGCCTCAATCAGCATGGCATCACGCGCCAACTGCTCAACCTCGGCATCCGTAATCGAAAAACGTGCCCGTTCAGCGGCTTCAACTTCAACCGTTTGTAGGCTTTTATGGCTTTTGGCGTCGTCTAGATACACCATTTTGATGGCTTTGGCCCCCAAACTGCGGCGCAAAATGGCCGGGCGATGGGCGCTTAAGGTCGGTTTGTGTACGTAAAATTCATCTGGATTGACCGCGCCTTGTACCACGGTTTCACCCAAGCCATAACTCGCGGTAATGAACACCGCATCCCGAAATCCTGATTCAGTATCCAGGGTAAACATCACCCCGCTACTGCCAACATCGCTGCGCACCATGCGCTGAATGCCCGCAGATAAAGCCACTTCTTGATGCGCAAAACCTTGATGAACCCGATACGAAATGGCTCGGTCGTTAAATAAAGAGGCGTACA
>Ga0256847_1001124_pt1 | contig 14399 bp, 13 predicted proteins | sample TeddybearmetaG_FD_189099 | JGI IMG/M metagenome (GOLD analysis project Ga0256847, IMG submission 189099) | Hydrothermal vent microbial communities from East Pacific Rise, Pacific Ocean - Teddybear | ecosystem: Environmental > Aquatic > Marine > Hydrothermal vents | place: Pacific Ocean: East... | reverse complement strand
AAAGACTAAACATACCTATAGCACCCTGCAGTTCGTTTTTACAAACACCACCTTCCATAATTCTGACCAGCTTTAATGTTTTTCCAGCCTTTTCCAGGAACAAGTCGGGGGCAGGAAGCGTTTTATCCATTGTTACAGTTGAAACCGTCGCTGCTGGGGCAATAGTTGTGGCGTTAGTACTTGTTATAGGTTGAGTTGACTGTGTGGAACAGGCTGAAAGCAGCAAGAATAAAATACTCGTTATTTGGTTTCTTGGTTTTTTCATAAGATTATTTTGTTGCTTTGCAATTGTTTGAATTATACTTCGCGCGGTCACGGATGCGGAATTGATAGCGCGTTGATTTTTGTCAAGAGCAAGGCGCTGGAATGGTCGCATAGCAAGCTACGCAACCATTTCAGTAACGCAGTCTATTGGCAAAAATCAACTGATAGAAAACTGCAGTTGTGACTGCGCGAAGTATATCCTTAACATCATTTGAAGATGTATTTTATAACTCATAGAAATGAGCGGTTGTCCAATGTAAAGATGTGTTCCATCTAGGAAATAATAGTTGAAATAAGGGAAATTGTTAAATGTTAGAATAGTGGGTTGACGAGAGGAAAAATTCTATTTACGATAGTACCATATAAAGTATGGTTTTTCATTGGCCTTTGAATTAAGGGAAGTGGTAATAAATAATCATCCAAATATCATGCAGAATTTTTATTTCTGTTTAAATTTTCTCAAGAGGAGCATAGATATTCTACGTGAGTGACGATTGAGAAGATTTAAACAGGGATATAATGGCAAGTGAGATAATAATGATTATTTATTACCACCTCCCTAAGGTTGGTATGTCTCTACTTTTCTAAGGCGAAAAAAATTAAGAAACGGTTGGTTATTCATGTGAATGGTTGAAATTGTTTTTTTGGATAGATTTTTTATATGCCTATGTTTTAACTTTTAGATTTTGGATTTATTATGTGTTTTAGTGCCAATATGTCTCTTGGACTGGGTCTGGTTGGACTTGCAGCTACCAGTGTTACTTATCTTGATAGCAGTGAACCTTTATGGGTTAGAGTTGCTAGAGCCTATGCAATTTTTCATTTTTCCTTAATGGAATTTATTCAATATTTTGCCTATCCAGTTGTTGATCAATGCGGTTATGGAACCAATCTGTTTTTGAGTGAACTATCGACTTATCATATTAGTTTACAGGCATTGGCCATTATGCCGGCACTGGCGACATATTCGTCAGACAAAATGGCATTAAAAAAAGCGACTATGATCGGTATTTCATTAAGTGGAATGTTCCTAATCTTCAATTTCCTACCGCAACAATGGCAATTGTTTGATGTTGCCCCTAACTTCATTGGTGATATGGTTGCCTGCTTGTTTATGGGGGAATATCATGTGGGATATCAAATCCCCAGTGCTTTTGGTTTGCTGGTTACGCATGGATCATTATTTGCTTTGGCAATCAGTGGGTTTCTGTGGAAAAATAACTGGAAAATTGCCTCCTATCACTTTGTGGGAGCAATGATGACTTTATTTATGCCGCAATGGATTTTTGGAGTAACGACGGGTGAAGCTGCCGCTATGTATTGTTTTTATTCTATTCCAATTACAATCAGCTTTATGCCGTATTTCAAAAAGTTTTTTACAGTACAGCCGTCACCAATGAATAATGAGCTGGCTTACAAAACGGAATAAATTATAACTTTTGCCCAGGCTGCACATAATGAATGTACAGCCTGAGTGTATCACTTCATAATTTTATAGCACGGAATATAACGTTTACCTGCCAGTTTCATTCGTTGTTGTTTCACAAATGCCTGTAATAATTGATCGACAGGTTCCATTATTTCAGCTTCACCGCTGATCATAAAATGACCATGTTTTTCAATGGCACGAATTCCCTCGTCTTTTACATTCCCGGCAACAATGCCTGAAAAAACTTGTCGTAAATTTGCTGCCAATTGATGGCATTGCTGTTTTTTATTTAATTGTAGAGCGGCCATGTTTTTGTGGGTCGGAATAAATGGCTGTTGAAATTCGGGGCTGATTTTTAGTAACCAGTTGAAATAATAAGCATCCCCCTTACTTTTACGAAATGCTCGTACTTGCTGAATACCTGCTTTCATTTCGCGCGCGACACGTTCTGAGTCGTCAATTATAATTTTGTATCGTTGTTGCGCCTCAAAACCCAAGGTGTCTCCGATGAATTTATTGATCTGTTTAAAATAATTTTCCGCACTTTTTGGCCCGGTAAAAATTAATGGAAACGGGATTTCAACATTGTCAGGATGTAATAAAATCCCCAGTACATACAAGATTTCTTCAGCGGTTCCTGCTCCACCAGGAAATACAATAATGCCATGTCCTGTGCGTACAAATGCTTCCAGGCGCTTTTCAATATCAGGCAGAATGACCAAATCGTTGACTATAGGATTGGGTGATTCGGCAGCAATAATACCCGGTTCGGTAATGCCAATATAATGACCGTCATTAACTCGCTGTTTAGCATGGCTGATGGTTGCACCTTTCATGGGACCTTTCATAGCCCCTGGGCCACAACCGGTGCAAATATTCATATCCCGTAAACCTATTTGGTAACCGACATCTTTGGTGTAAGTGTATTCTTCTCGGGAGATGGAATGACCACCCCAGCAAACCACAAGTTTTGGTTCGGTTTGATGACGGATAACATTGGCATTTCTTAGTATATGAAACACCGCATTGGTTACGCCTTCAGAGTTTTGTAGGTCAAACTTGGGGTTGTCATTGATTTCATCACTGACATAAATAATATCCCGTAATACAGCAAACAGATGTTCCTTAATCCCCTTAATCATTTCTCCATCGACAAAGGCGTTGGCCGGGGCGCCTGTAACTTCTAGCTTAATTCCTCGTTCCTCTTGAATCACCTTGATGGAAAATGATGGGTAACGCTCCAGTAATTCTTTACCATCATCCAGTGTGTTGCCGCAATTGAGCACTGCCAGGGCACAATTATGCAATAATTGATACAAGCCACCCCGGCTGGTATCAAGTAGTTTATTAACTTCTGCTTTTGATAAAACCGCCAGATGACCTTCGGGGGATATTCTTGCGTCTACGGTAGGTTCTTTCATATTATTTTACTTGGTTTTTTGTTATATGGGGTGAACGGCAAAAGCCTTGTGCTGGCAAATCAAGGGCACTGTTAAATTTGCTGGATAAATTTTGAAAAGCGATAAGACCGGTAATTTCAACAATCTCATCTTCATAAAAGTATTCACCTAAACGATTCATTAAGTCATCGTTAACTTGCTGATCGGTAAAAGTAATCGCTTCAACATATTGCAAAACAATTCTTTCTTTTGGGCTAAAAAGATCGCTTTGTTGCCATTGTTCAAGTGCTTCGACTTTAGCCATAGAACCGGTCCTTTTTGCCAACACAGATGAATTAATATCAACACAAAACAGGCACCAGTTAATTTGCGATACTCGTACTGTAATTAATGAGCGAAGTGACGGATCTATAGGGCTGGACAGTCTATCCAGAACACCATAAAGTATAGCAATAGCAGCAAATAGTTTAGGTACCCTGGCCCAGATAAGAGCTGGTTTAAGCACTTGACCATACTTTCGTTTTTGATTCCAGAAAAAAGGTCTGAGATACCAGGGATACTGATTTATCGGTTTTTCAGCCACTCTCATAATTATTGCTCCTTTTGTTGTGACTTTTAGTCTTAATTTCCACCTCCCTTAATTAAGAACCATTTGCTGAAATAAATCAAAATTTATTTTCTCTGGCATGCATTGAGGTGGTCTGACGAAATAAAGTTACCAACCTTACTTGCCTTTTTGCTCCCGACTAAACGATCTCAATCGTTACATAGAATAACAATGCGCCTCTTGAGATCGTTTAGTCGGAAACAAAAATACAGTGCAATCTTGGTAACTTTATTCCATCAAATCACCTTAGGCTGATAAACAGATTTTAGGGATATTATTTCTTATGGTTATAAACGAATCATTGGTTAAGCATTAGAATGAGTCTCTTCTGGCTGTTTTAAATTTTCATGGCTATGAATAAAGCACAGGTTAAAGATTCCTCGGCAATTGCTCCTGCATTGCTCTACCTCCTGTGTCCGTACAGTCGTCCCGTTGGTCGGAATGACACAGCGCTTGTCATCTCGACGGCAGGAGAGATCTTAATGTCAAAATAAAAAGTAACCTGTGGTAAGTTTATCGTCATGTAAATTTTTAACGAATTGTCATTTCAACTGGTGGGAGAAATCTTGTTGTTCACAAATGTGCTCAGACTCTAGATTCCTCTCGCTGATCGGAATGGCATGGTTTGTGAAGTTAACCTACAAACGTCAAAATAGAGAGTAGTCTGTGTTTTGTTAGTCATTTTATTTATTGCAGTAAGTTTTTTCCAGGAGTACACTGAAAATCGACACAAAAAAAGTGGTTAAAGTGTTATGTTGATTGTACAGAGTAAACAATTGGTTTTATTGTTTCTACTGCTGGTGACGGGTGTAACTATTGCTTGTTCTGGGGAAAAAAACAAGCAGCCGGTTAACCGATCATCAATTGTCATACATCTGGAAATTAAGGGTGTCATTGGCCCTGCAACTGCTGATTATATAGAGCGCAATCTACACAAGGCAATTGATAGTCAGGCCATGGCAGTATTAATTACTATGGATACTCCTGGAGGCCTGGATGTTTCCATGCGCAAGATTATCAAACAGATTATTGCCTCTACCATTCCTGTTATCAGTTATGTTTCCCCTAGTGGTGCACGTGCCGCCAGTGCTGGGACTTATATTCTATATGCCAGTCATATTGCTGCAATGGCACCTGCAACCAATCTGGGCGCGGCAACACCCGTGCAAATTGGCGGCTTTGGCGGCTTTGGCAATGATAAAGATAGCACTGATAAAGAAAAAAAATCCCCCAAGGTATTGTCTGACCCAATGAGCCACAAAATGGTCAATGATGCAGCGGCTTATATTCGAGGCCTGGCAAAAATACATGGTAGAAATGAGCAATGGGCTGAACAGGCTGTTCGAGAAGCAGCCAGTTTATCTGCGATAGAAGCTTTAAAACTAAACGTAATTGATCTTGTGGCAGCTGATGTAAGTGATTTATTTCAACAACTGCAAGGCCGGAAGGTAAAGGTTTCCGCTATAGACCTGGTGCTCAATACTCAGCAGATTGAAATATTAACAATTAAACCTGACTGGCGCAGTCAGTTTTTGGCGGTGATAACCAACCCCAGTATTTCCTATATTTTGCTGATGATCGGTATTTATGGTTTGGTGTTTGAGTTCTCTAACCCTGGAAGTGTGGTACCTGGTACTGTGGGCGGAATTTGTTTGTTATTGGCTTTATACGCATTGCAATTACTGCCGATCAATTATGCGGGCATGGGGCTTATTCTGTTAGGTGCGGCTCTGATGATTGCGGAAGCGTTTATGCCTAGTTTTGGCATCTTAGGGTTAGGGGGCGTATTCGCTTTCGTGATTGGTTCAATAATATTAATAGATACCGATGTGCCTGGATTTGGCATAGATTTGGGATTAGTTGCTGGTTTTGCCATGAGCAGTGCCGCATTTTTTATTATTGCTATCGGCTTGTTATTGAAATCCAGAAATAGTCCGGTTGTTAGTGGTAAGGAAGAAATAATTGGCAGTGTCGGCGTAGTGACTGGTGACTTTTCTGGAACAGGTAGAATTCGTATCCATAGTGAAAACTGGCAAGCAACATGTGGTCAATTGTTACATAAAAACCAAAAAGTGAGAGTGGTAGCAATAGATGGTCTGGTTTTAAATGTTATACCTATCAATAAAGAGGAGGGTATGTAATGTTTGCAAATTTTAGTTACATCTTTATCAGTATATTGCTGATATTACTCATTAGCGCGTTTAGAATTCTTAGAGAATATGAACGTGGCGTTATTTTTATGCTGGGCCGTTTTTATGATGTAAAAGGGCCGGGCTTCATAATTTTAATTCCTTTAATCCAGCAAATGGAACGCGTTGACTTACGTACTATTGTGATGGATGTACCTACTCAGGATGTTATTTCTCGTGATAATGTTTCAGTCAAAGTCAATGCTGTGGTTTATTTTCGCGTAATTGAACCAGACAAGGCGATAATACAGGTGGAAAACTTTTATGATGCTACCAGTCAGCTGGCGCAAACTACTTTACGCTCGGTATTAGGACAGCATGAACTGGACGAAATGCTGTCTGAACGCGATCGTCTGAACATAGATATTCAAACCAGTCTTGATCAGCAAACTGATGCCTGGGGGATTAAAGTATCGAATGTTGAAATCAAACATGTGGATCTGGATGAAAGCATGATCAGAGCAATTGCTAAACAGGCCGAAGCTGAACGCACCCGCCGTGCAAAAATTATTCATGCGGAAGGGGAAATGCAGGCTGCGGAAAAATTGTTGGAGGCGGCAAAAATATTGTCTGGACAACCTGAAGCCATTCAGCTGAGATATTTACAGACCTTGACAGAAATTGCCGGTGAAAAATCTTCTACTATTGTGTTTCCATTGGATATTTTGAAAAACTTTAAGTAATAAAAATGAAATTAGGACTTCCTAGAATGTGTAAATATTCACAAAAGTTCTTGTATTCTCTCAACTAGCAGTATATTTATTGTCCCAAATCGTTAGTTTAAAACTATGCACTTTCAGTGCAAGGCTTTAGCAGTTAAAATAGCATCGCAGAGCGATACATTGTTTTACAATATAACGATTTTCAGTCGTTTTTAAACAACCTATGGACTTTTAGTCCATAGGTTGTCGAATCGAATATATCTTGGCAAATGTGTACTACGGAGGGTCTATTTAGAAGGTATTTTGACTCTATCCATCCGTTAGGAAGCATGTTAGCATTACGCTATTTAAGCAAGCCTTAATTTATGTGAGAAATTGTACTCAGATAATCATATGTGAAGGAAACGGTATGTCACCACCAAACGATAGATATTCTAGTGAACGTTATAATCCCAACCTGTCTCAATGTACAAGTCTCTCACTTCATTTTGACGGGACTAGATTGGAGATGAGGGGAGGTACCAAGCAACACTCTTATCTCGCAGTTTCAGGAACTCCCAATTCACATGGCAACTTTGATTATAGTCCAGCAGGACAACGAATGCGTAATGCAGGACCAATTCCCGCAGGAGTATATTGGATACGGCCGGATGAGCTATGGGAGAATGCATGGTACAAACGGGCACCTACTTCAGCATGGGGAGATTATCGAATAACAATTCATCCTTTTACTACCACAACAACATTTGGTAGAGGAGGTTTTTTTATACATGGAGGATCAGTTAGAGGAAGCATTGGTTGTATAGATTTAACGATAAATATGAATACGTTTGCCCTTGATCTTATCAGAGAGTCTGGACTTAGGGAATGTCAAATACATTTGACAGTTGATTACTCATGAAACAGTCGATATTACTTTTAGCAGTTGTGATAATAAATATTTTAATTGTCATTGTCTGTATTTATATTAATTATATCAATCTCATTGAAGCCTATGGGGATGGAGCTCCATATTATGGACGAACTACAAATATGGATAAGTGGTCTGATCCCATTCCGTTTTTAGTTGCATTAAATATCGTAACAATTGCTATCATAAGTGGTTCCATCTGGTTTTTTACAAAATTCAAGAAGAATTAGAGTGGAGGCATAAATTGGCCTTAATATGTACCTTGCTGTGCTAGTAAGGATAGAGTGTACACGGTGTGCGATAGTTCGCGATATATGTAGATAGTCTCCTGAGATGGGCGCGTGCTTTGCTTTGTCAATGCTGCCATTGAATCCAATAATCTCTAACTTTGTTGAATAAGTTCGTTCTGACAGTCAGTAAACAATTGAGTTAGTTACATAACTAGGAAAGTCAGTTAAAGTTATCAAACATCCTTGTATATTTAGGTATAATTAAAGAATTTTTTTATTCTCTTAAGCGTTAGGGCATTATGTCGGAAATTAATAAAGTTGTGTTGGCCTATTCAGGCGGTTTGGATACTTCGGTTATCTTAAAATGGCTGGAAGATGTTTACTCTTGTGAAGTGGTAACATTTACTGCGGATATTGGGCAGGGGGAAGAGGTGGAACCTGCTAGAGCCAAAGCCGAGGCTATTGGCATTAAAGAAATCTATATTGAAGATTTACGTGAGGAATTTGCCAGGGATTATGTTTTCCCCATGTTTCGTGCCAATGCAATTTATGAAGGCGAATATTTGTTAGGAACTTCCATAGCCAGACCTTTGATAGCAAAACGTCTGATTGAAATTGCCAATGAAACAGATGCTCAGGCAATTTCTCATGGTGCAACAGGCAAAGGGAATGATCAGGTGCGTTTTGAATTAGGTGCTTATGCTTTACGTCCAGATATTCATATTATTGCACCCTGGCGTGAATGGGATTTGAATTCTCGACAGTCTTTGCTGGATTATGCTGAAAAACATGGCATTCCTGTTGAGATGAAAAAAGGTAAAAAATCTCCTTATTCCATGGATGCCAATTCATTACATATTTCTTATGAGGGCGATATTTTAGAGGATCCCTGGGCAGAACCCGAAGAAAGCATGTGGCGCTGGAGTGTTTCACCCGAAAATGCACCGGATCAACCGACTTATGTAGAACTCAACTATGTAAAAGGTGATATTGTTGCCATAGATGGTGTTCCCCATACTCCAGCCGAAGTTATGGAAAAACTGAATCAATTAGGTGGAGATAATGGTGTTGGGCGTTCTGACATCGTTGAGAATCGATATGTTGGCATGAAATCCAGAGGTTGCTATGAAACACCTGCTGGAACCATTATGCTGAAAGCGCATCGGGCGATGGAGTCATTAACTCTGGACAGAGAAGTTGCACATTTGAAAGATGAACTAATGCCACGCTATGCCACTTTGATTTACAACGGTTACTGGTGGAGTCCTGAACGTAAAATGTTGCAGGTCATGATCGATGATTCACAGCTTACTGTTAATGGAAAAGTAAGAATAAAACTATATAAAGGTAATGTTGCAATTGTTGGTAGAGCGTCGGAAACAGATAGTTTGTTTGATGAAAGTATTGCAACCTTTGAAGATGATGGAGGCGCATATAATCAGAAAGATGCAGAAGGTTTCATTAAGCTGAATGCATTGAGAATGCGAATTGCCGCTAAAAAGGGCTAATCAAACATTTAGACAATTGTATTGCCTTAGTTGAAACTGGTGTAGGCTGATTTAATCTGGAATAATTAGTTGACCGCTAAGTATATAGATAATGGTATGAATAAAATACTTAACTAAGATTTATATTTATCATCTATTACATACATGAAGCAAAGCCGCTACACTGTTTTGTGAAGAAATCTGGGTGCAAAATACTGCAGAATCACTCTTGAATAAGGCCGTTATCTGCAAGTGATTCTTTGTCTTTTGCACCTGGATTTTCCATAAAATCAGTGTTCAACTGATTATTCCAGGTTTAATAAAGCTTATGTCAGTTTCGAGTTTTTTTATTCTTTTTTCTGCTGTGAACAATGCAATTCTTAGAAAAAATGAAATTAGTCAGGCATATTTTTCTTAAGCTTGTATAATGAAAAAATGTGTGTTTATTACAAACCCTAATTAGGGAATAATAAAAATAATGAGTGTAATATGCGTGAGATAAAATCAGGATTGGGCGATGCTGGAAGACAGCATGACGTTGTGGTTCTGCAAAATATTCCACATCATCAGAGCTTGGTAAGAGCGAATAGGTTTTTATTATTATTGGCATCTTTACTAATGCTCATTGTCTTTGTGTTGGGCTTTTTATTATTACCTACGGATAATATGCTGGATAATTATAAATCCAAACCACAAAGTAATTCTGTGGTCTATGCCATACAAAACCCAGTGTTGTCAGCTGAAATTAATACCTTAAAAGGACAGCTTGTTGGTTTAATTAGTGGTTCAATTGAAAGCAAGTTAAGAATATTAGAACAAAGTGTTCGTACAGGGAGTATTACAGCATCACTGGGCACTATTCAGGACTTAAGAAATGACGTAAGGGTTTTACGGTCTTATTCATCAGTGGCTGAAAAGAAAGAAGTTAAAAAGCCTGTAAATGAAGCTTTATTAAAAGAAGTTTCTCAATTAAAAGACCTTATATACCTTACTTTGGCATCATGTGGCCTAATGATTGCTGCTATAGGTGGTATATGGGTAAGAAATCGTTATAGATTAGATCACCCAGATTCTTTCAAAAGGGCTGAGCTTGGAAAGCATAAATAGTAATTAATGGATCTCACTAAAAGTTAAAAAGCTACTTAATTACCCATGAGTTTCCGTTATGTTATATAAATTAAAATGTCTATTAATCAAGCACAGGTAAAACTTTAAAATGAGTCATTCCTGGCTGCTTTTAAAGTTTTAATGAAATGACGTGATGTGTAGTAGGTGATTTTAAAATAGAGGAAGCACATGGGTAATCAGGAAAAGCAATGGGCATAAAAAAGCCGCTTTATTTAAAGCGGCTTTTTTTGTATCTATCAAAAACAGATTATTTGCTAAGGTATTTGTAAACTGCATCAATAGCCTGGTCTTCAGAGTAGCCTGCTTTTTTAACTGGACCCACTGCCATGATTGCTGCCATCGCTTTTGGCATGCCATTTTTACCATTTTTTAGAGTATCAGCGAAACTGGCTTTATCAAGTTCGCCGGCTTTGATTAAATTCGTTAGTTGAGGGTTAGATGCGATATCATGACATGCACCACAACCACGACCAAAAGCACGGTCATAAATTTTCTTACCAACTTTTAATTGTTCGTCGGCGAAAGCTTGTCCACTTAAAGCGATTAAAGTAACACCTGCTAATGCAACTAATGTTTTTTTCATTTTTTCATCTCCTATTGTGAATAAAATAACCAGCTATTTCCGTAAAGATTAGCTAGTCCATTCGAATAATAAACCTGCTAAGGTTATTCGATTTTAATGAAAAATTCAATCTAAATTTTTAATGATTGGGTAATTCACGGACTCTATTATCACCCTTTAGCCTGAATATTAACTGAATTACATTTTAGTTTTATTGCGCCATTTTTGTAAAAACCCATTTGTGGCAATACTATAAAATTTCTTGTCATTAGCTGTAAATTTTAGAGACAAGATGGTCGCTGCAGTAGGGCGCCAGTTATCTTCTTTTTTGGGTCGCCAGAAGTTTATCAGTTTTCCTGAATTAACTTTCCATAGATCTATGCGCTGGGTCGTATGGCCAATCAGTAGAAACCTGTTGTTATTTGAAAATTCGGCTGAAGACAATGTGATGAGTTTTGGTCCGATTTCTTTATGTAATTTACCGTTTGAAATTTTCCATAGACGTGTTTGACTCAAAGCAGCATTGGTTAGGGCGTATTTATCATCATGACTTAAGGCAACAATTGAAAGCTGATTTCGATGCTGCCAGGTATATTTCAGCTCTCCAGTAGTCAAGTCCCAAAGCTTTGCAGTTTTATCTTCTGAGCCTGTTAAAGCATAGAGACCACTATTTGATAAATCGGTTGTTACTACGCTATCATCATGAGCAAATGCATAAAGGGTTTTACCGTATTGTAAAGCCAGGTAGATGGCCTTGTCTGCTAAACCAATTAATGCAAATTGGCCATCGGGTGAGATACTAATACTATTAATATTGGGTAAGCTCCAGACCGATAGCAAAGTGCCATCTGCAATTCGCCACCAGGCAATAGAGTTTTTTTCTGCAGTAATGGCAAATTCTTCAGTCAGTGAAATATCAGTAGCAATAATGCCGTTATTTTCATCAGTATGCTTCCATTGATGAATGAGTGAGGGCTTGCCTTTAATATTCCATAATTCTCCATAGCCATCTATAGTCCCTAATAAAGCATAATTTTCTGACAGGCTGGCAGAAAAAAGGCCATTGGCAGCCAGTAAAAGTGTTTTTTCTGGTTTGGGTGTCTGATCACAGGCAAGCAAGGAGCATGTTAGAGCAATAACCGATAGAAACTTTAGTTTAAGCATATTTCAAAACACTGATTAAGTTGATTGACCGGTTTTAAACCAATTCAATTTATCATGCAATGTGACTACTGTACCAACAATAATCAAGGTGGGTGCTTTAATTCCCTCGTTTAGCACTCTTTCAGGTAAAGTCTCCAGCGTACCGGTAATAACGCGTTGTTTAATTGTAGTACCTTGCTGAATAATAGCTATGGGATGGTTTTTAGAACATCCATGTTCAATAAGAGAATGGCAGATGTTTTCCAAACTAGAAAGTCCCATATAAAATACGATGGTTTGGTTAGGAGCAGATAATTGTTGCCAGTTTAAATTACTGGAACCATCTTTAAGGTGACCGGTAACAAAAGTGCAGGATTGCGCATGATCTCTGTGTGTTAAGGGTATTCCTGCATAGGTAGCGCAACCAGAGGCAGCAGTAATTCCAGGGACAACTTGAAAATTAATACCTTGTTGCAACAGGGTTTCAATTTCTTCACCACCACGGCCAAAGATGAATGGATCTCCCCCTTTTAGGCGAACAACGCGTTTTCCTTTTTTGGCTAAATTGGCCAATAATTCATTAATAGATTCTTGGGGTAGACTGTGGTTTTGGCGTTGTTTTCCGACATATATTTTTTCTGCGTCTCTGCGTGTCAAGTCAAGAATTTCAGCAGAAACCAGTCGGTCAAAAACAACAACATCAGCCTGTTGCATCAGTCTTAAAGCACGAAATGTCAGTAAATCAGCAGCCCCCGGCCCAGCTCCCACCAGGTAAACTTCACCTTGGTTATCAGCTATTTCAGCAGTAGAAATCATTTTGTTCAGTTGAAACTCTGCTTCTTGTGTTTTACCTGAGAAAATGAGTTCAGCGATTCTGCCTTGCAACACATTTTCCCAAAAAATGCGGCGTTGAGAGGGGGCTTTAATCTGTTCTTTAACCCTGCTTCTGTATTTTTCGGCTAAATAAGCGAGTTGACCAAATGCCGGTGGAATAATACTTTCAATTTTAGCGCGTAATAAACGGGCTAAAACGGGAGAAGAACCTCCCGATGAAACGGCTGCTATAACAGGAGAACGATCAATAATAGCAGGGAAGATAAAACTGCATAGAGCAGGATTATCAACAACATTGACCAGGACATTTAGTTTTGCTGCAGTATCTGCGACCAATTGGTTGGTGGAGGAATTATTGGTGGCTGAAACAACCAGGCGAAATCCTTTGATATCAGTCTTATCAAATGCTTTTTCTGTTATGGTCAGTTGATGCGTATTTTTCATGTTTGCAACAGTAGGGCTGATCTCATTAGCAATAACGGTAATAATAGCACCTGCTTTTGATAGCAATTCTATTTTACGGGCAGCGACTTCTCCTGCGCCAATAACCAGGCAGTTTTGTTGTTTCAGCTTTAAAAAGAGTGGGAAATAATCCATCTGTATCTTCGATTCTCGGATTTCTTTTGAGAATGATATTATATGCGACTCTTGGGTATGGATATTATAATATTCATCTTCCTTACTGATGATTAAGTTACACTTTAAATTTATATGATCGAATTTGTTTTAGAAGTTGATGCCAGTGGTCTAAATTGTCCATTACCTTTGTTACGTTTAAAAAAAGGATTAATGGAGGTTGAGTCTGGAGACGTAGTTAAAATAATTGCAACAGATCCTGCTGCCCATCTTGATATAGGTGTTTATACAGAACAAACCGGGCATAAAATTCTTGAGTTTTTAAAAGAAGATGGAAAACAAATTTTTTATGTCAGGAAGAAATGAATTTATTTGACTGGATTGTTGTTATTGTTTTACAAGGTTATGAACTTTCCACAGTTTACTCTTAACTAAGGATACAAAGGTACGTCAGGCAGAGAAATCTTTAGCTCGTGCTATGCGTCCAAGTACAAGATTCCTCGATTCACTCGGAATGACAAAACTCGCTGAATAGTTGCTTAATAATTTAGTAAAATCGTGGAATGCAAAACACAACTTATAACATTGAAGAATTACTAATCCATTTTTCAGCTGAAAATGTTAAACGAATACAAAAGGCTTTGTTGGTAGTTGCTGAGCATAGCCCGAGTGAAACTTCAATCTCCAAAGGAATTGAAGTTGCTTCAATTTTGGTTAACTACAATGTTGATGCAGATACCATTATTGCAGCGATTTTAACTGATTGTGGTATGTCTCTTTCAGCACTGGATTTTGATGTGAGTGAACAATTTGGGCTTGCCGTATCCAAATTAATTGAAGATGCTAATAGTTTAAATCAGTTACAGGTTTATTCTACGGAGATGGCTAACCAGCCCAGTCAGGCTGAGACTTTACGTCGTATGCTGCTGTCAATGATTCAGGATGTCCGTGCTGTGTTAATTAAATTAGCTTATCGTA
>Ga0256847_1001123_pt1 | contig 14416 bp, 15 predicted proteins | sample TeddybearmetaG_FD_189099 | JGI IMG/M metagenome (GOLD analysis project Ga0256847, IMG submission 189099) | Hydrothermal vent microbial communities from East Pacific Rise, Pacific Ocean - Teddybear | ecosystem: Environmental > Aquatic > Marine > Hydrothermal vents | place: Pacific Ocean: East... | reverse complement strand
GAAAGTTTCGAATGGACTTGTATTACCGGCTAAATGTATTTCCCATCGATATGCCACCACTGCGTAAGCGTACGGAAGACATTCCGCTATTGGTTGATGCCTTTGCCAATAGAATGGCGCTGGATAATCGAGCTTCCGTTCGGCTTAATGATTGTGCACTGGCTGTATTGACTCAGTATTCCTGGCCCGGTAATGCTAGAGAGTTGTTCAATTTGTTGGAGCGGCTGGCTATTCTCTACCCTCGGCAGTTGGTTAAATGGTCGGACTTGCCTGAAAAGTTTCGGCCCAATCAGGATTGGGTCACCGAACAATTAGAAGTAGCGACGGGGCGACCAAACGCTAAGCTTCCTCAAACCATTAACGAACATCTGCGTGAGAGCGGGATGGATCTTAAAACGCATCTGGCTGGTATTGAATGCGACTTGATGATGCAGGCCCTGGAACAATGTGATTGGGTCGTTGCGCGCGCTGCTAAACAACTCAATTTGCGGCGAACGACACTCGTTGAAAAAATGCGTAAATTCTCCATCAACAAACCCGAAGAAATGTCGACTTTTTGACTCTTATCCTGTTCGTGTTTATTAACTACTTGTTTGTTAAGAATAATTTATTTAGGCATAGTTGTTGCATGCTCTGATGTTAATGTCCGAAATTACTTGGGCTAATTGCAGAGAAAAGCCGAATGGGCCAAACAAAGCTGCTGTCAACAAATCAGCTGGAACAGGCATTCGAAACTTTTAATCAGGTTTCGCATAAGCTCGATAATTCCTATCGAGAACTTGAATGTCAGGTCGCCGGGCTCTCGCGTGAACTGATGTCAGCGAAATCAGCTCGTCTGAAAGAGCTTTCTGAAAAAGAGCGCCTGGCTAATCGTTTGTCCTCTCTTGTTGCCGTGCTTCCCGGTGGCGTGTTGATTGTTGATTCACGCCAGGTAATTCGGGATGCCAATCCTGAAGCAGTCGAGCTGCTGGGTGATGCCTTAACAGGTGAGTTGTGGAGTGACGTGCTGTTACGGGTGTCAGGCAATAGTGAAATCAAGTCCAGGGAGCTGATACTTAACAATTCCAGGCGTGTTTCCGTGGTTAGCCGCCCCCTTGATGTTACTGGCGACCATGTGGTATTGATCACCGATGTTTCCGAAATCCACCAACTGCAAGAACAGCTAAGTCGTAAAAAACGACTGACAGCATTGGGGGAAATGGCTGCCAGGTTGGCACATCAAATTCGAACGCCGCTTAGCACTACTACCCTCTATCTTTCCCAGCTTGGGCGCCAGGATTTGAGGCATGAACAGCGACATATAATTTCCGCCAAGGTAAGTGACCGTCTTAACCATATGGGAAAATTGGTTGATAGCATGCTTAGTTTTGTGCGTGGTGAGAAACCTGCGACCAAGATCATATACCTCCATGAGGTCCTGGAAAGTTTTGAGTCCACAGTATTGCCGCACTTGGAGTCCAGCGGCAGTAGTATTGCGGTGCCCCACGTAGACAACACCTTGAAGCTTGTTGGTGATCAGGAAGAGTTGGTTGGTGCGTTGAGCAACATAGCAATGAACGCAATGCAAGCAGCTAATGGTTCGGTAGTATTGAGCTTATGGGTCGGTGCGCTGAATAACGAATGGCTACAAATCATAGTTCGCGACAATGGGCCCGGTATCAGCAAAAAAGTGATTGATCGTATTTTTGATCCCTTCTTTACCACCCGGTCTCAAGGTCTAGGACTGGGATTGGCTGTAGTGGCTATGACTATCAGTAATCATGGAGGAGAGATTTTTGCACAGAACAGGCCAGAGGGTGGTGCTGAGTTTATGATCAACCTGCCCATAGCGAATGAAACTGCTATCTCGACTATGGTTACGCAGAAAATTAACGGGAATGAGGAGATTGAAGATGAGTCGCCCGAGTAAAGTTTTAGTGGTTGAGGACGACGATACCTTGCGGGAGGCGCTTTGTGACACCATTCAATACGGTGGCTATCAGGTATTTTCTGCCTGTAACGGGGTAGAGGCGCTGGAGAGTCTGGAAATGGAATCCGTAGACCTCGTTATCAGCGACGTGCAAATGGATGTTATGGACGGGCATGTGCTCTTGAGGGAAGTGAAAACCCGCAGGCCTGAATTACCTTTCGTTCTTGTAACCGCGCACGGGAGTATCGAAAAAGCAGTGAAAGCTATGCAGGATGGGGCAACGGACTATTTACTGAAACCTTTCGAAGCTGAAGTGTTACTGGAGATGGTGAGTCGCCTTGTGGCGTCAAACGAGTGCAGCACAACTGGGATGATTGTCGAGGATCCCAAATCCGTGGCCGTTTGCGAACTGGCACGCAGGGTAGCCGCGTCCTCTGCTACGGTGTTGATTAGTGGTGAGTCGGGAACGGGTAAGGAAGTCTTTGCTCAGTATATTCATCAGCATTCGGGAAGAGCTGAGCACCCGTTTGTGGCGCTGAACTGCGCTGCAATTCCAGAGGCGATGATGGAGTCAATCCTGTTTGGTTATGACAAAGGTGCGTATACCGGAGCATATCAGTCTCGAGCAGGCAAGTTTGAACAGGCCATTGGCGGTACGCTGTTGCTGGATGAAATATCAGAAATGGCGCTTGGTCTGCAAGCCAAGCTTTTACGGGTGTTACAGGAGAAGGAGGTGGAAAGGCTGGGTGGCAGTCGGTTAATTCCGCTGGATGTGCGGGTAGTGGCAACTACCAACCGAAACCTTCGCGAAGAAGTAGCCGCGGGTCGGTTTCGTGAAGACCTCTACTATCGGCTCAATGTGTTCCCTCTTCATATTCCTGCATTAAGGGATCGCCCCAGAGATATATTGTCGTTGGCCAGGTTGTTTCTTCAGCGCCATTCAGAAGACAGGGCGCTGGTTTTTATGCCAGAGGCAGAACAGCTATTGTTGGATTATGGCTGGAAGGGAAATGTGAGGGAGTTGGAAAACTGCGTACACCGGGCTGCGATTATGGTTGCGGGTAATCAGATTGCTCCGGCCGACATATGGTTTGAGGGGGCGGTGCAGGGGGATTGTCTAGAGCCGGAGGAGCAGGCGAACCGGAACAGCCAGGAATTGGGTGGTGATCTCAGAGCCAAGGAAAAACAGTTGATAGTCGATGCACTAAAGGCAGTTGATGGTTGCCGCAAGGACGCAGCAGAGCGCTTGGGTATTAGCCCCAGAACCTTGCGGTACAAGCTGGCAAGATTCAGGGAGCAAGGGGTAGCGATACCTGCTGTTAGCTAGATTGGTCAGGGATATCTTATATATTCGAACAGGAAGAACGACAAGTGAATAATATGGAAGTCAATCAGGTACTCGCTCAGATGAGGGTGATGGCTGCAGCAGCCAGTGATACCAGCTCTAACAAGGAAATTGGGGGTGCCACCGGGGTGGACTTCAGCACTTTGATGAATGAGTCCATTCAACAGGTAAGTGAGGCGCAGATGCAAGCTGGTGAACTTGCAAAGTCGTTTGAACTTGGTGATAAGTCTGTGGGCTTGCCCGAAGTCATGGTCGCTCTGCAGAAAGCGAATATTTCGTTTCAAGCCATGACCCAGGTGCGAAACAAATTACTTAACGCTTATCAGGAGGTTATGAATATGCAAGTGTAATCCGGGCCGGGTAGTAGCTGTACTTTAGTGCAAAATTGGATTCGGACATTAATCGTTTCGAATCACTCTACTGGTTAATAGTTGAAAAATGGCGATTGAAAACAATATGGCTGAAGGTTCTCTAAATTTCGTAGGTCGATTCAACAACCTCAGTGGGCAACCTGCGATAAGGCAAATAGGCTTGTTGCTGGGGTTGGCCGGCAGTGTTGCATTGGGTCTGGGTTTGGTGCAATGGGCTATGGAGCCGGATTTTTTGTCGCTCTATGGCGACCTGTCTCCGGCAGCATCGGCTGAGATTGTCCAATCCCTGGAATCAAATGGCACCCGCTACAAAGTGAATGGACTCTCGGGACTTATTAGTGTCCCCGCCGACCAGGTTCATGAAGTGCGATTAAAGTTGGCCGGTGATGGACTACCAACAGGAGGTGGCGCCGGCTTCGATATGCTCTATGCAGAGCAGGAAATGGGCGTCAGTAGTTTTATGGAAAAAGCACGCTTTGATAGAGCGTTGGAGCACGAGCTATCCAGCACTATCGCTTCACTGGATAGTGTCAGGTCCGCACGCGTGCATTTGGCGCTTCCTAAAGCATCTGCTTTTGTGCGCAAAAAAAACAAGCCTGCAGCCTCTGTATTGTTGAGTCTTTATGCCGGTCGTGAACTGTCAGAGCGGCAGTTATCGGGGGTGGTTCACCTGATCGCGTTTAGTGTACCTGGCCTTGAGGCTGAACAGGTGTCAGTGGTTGACAATCGGGGTAAATTGCTGACTTCACAAAGTAACAATGATGATTTTGCCTACACTAAAGAACAATTTGTTTTTGCGCGTCAGTTGGAAAAAAGCTATGTAGATAGAATCACGAATATATTGACACCGATACTCGGTATTGGGGCCGTTCGTGCGTCGGTTATGGCCGACGTTGATTTTAAGATGGTGGAACAAACCAGCGAATTCTATTCCCCGGAAACGAGGATGCGCAGCGAACAATTGATTGAAGAGAAAACCGAAGGTGGGGGAGGTGCCAGCGGCATTCCCGGCACTTTGTCAAATCAACCACCAGCGGAGGTTGCAGTAAGTAGTGGTGTTCAAGAATCCAGTGAAGCTCCGGTGATCAACCGGTCGAATAAACGAGAAATTCGAAATTTTGAGCTGGACAAAACAATCAGTCATACGCGCGAAGTCCCTGGAACGCTTCTAAAACTGTCTGTTGCAGTTGTTGTTGATTTTCAGGATGGCCCCAATGGTGGGAGTGGAGATGCTCGCGAGCCACTGGCGGTTGAAAAATTGTCCGAGATCGAAGCCCTGGTTAAAGAGGCAGTTGGTTATAACGAAGCCCGGGGAGATACAATTAATGTAGTTAACGCTTCATTTGTGACAACTCCTGAATTGGAAGCATTGCCCCCAAAATCACTTCTGGAACAGGAATGGGTATGGCGTGCTGCTAAATTGGTGTTGGTTGGTGGAGGTATTTTTCTCCTGATATTTACTGTGTTAAAGCCGCTCATGCAGGCATCTTCTGTGGCGTCCCCAGCCCGGCAACTAGCCATATCTGCGGCACAGCCCGGCATGGCAAGCTCTGGGACTTTATCCCCTTCTAGTGAATATGTTATGGGGGATGATCAAGTAACACTTGGACACCAACAACCTCCTGGCTTATCTACCGGGAACCCCGCTTACCAGCAACAACTGAACATGGCTCGCTCAATGGTTGAGGGAGAGCCGGAAAGAGTAGCGCATGTTGTAAAAGGCTGGGTGGCTACAGATGGGTGACGCCGTAGCTGAATTGTCTGGTTCTCAACGCGCAGCGATATTTCTTCTTGGCGTCGGAGAAGAAGGCGCGGTGACGATTATGAAACACATGGCACCCAAAGAAGTGCAGCGTGTAGGAGAAGCGATGGCCGGGCTGGCTGATATATCGAATGAGCAGATTGTTGCTGTGGTGCAGGAGTTTTCTGACAAAGTAGGTAAAGTAAGCCCCATAGGCATCGGTAGTGGTGATTTCACGCGAAGAGTGATGGTGCAGGCCCTGGGTGAAAATAGAGCCCGAAGTATGTTTAACAAGGTGATGCAAAATAGTAGTAACAAAGGCATGGAAGCGCTTAAGTGGATGGACGCCCGATCTGTGGCGGGGCTTATTAAGCGGGAACACCCGCAAATTATTGCTTTGGTTCTGGCCTCGCTGGAAGGGGATCATGCTGGCCAGGTGCTCTCGTTATTACCCCTGGATATTCGAACAGAAGTTATCGTGCGAATTGCCAAGCTGGATCTAATTGATCCTGCAGCGCTGCAAGAGCTGGACCAGGTGCTGGAAAAACAGCTGGGAAGTGGTCAGAAATCCCCACCCACATTGGTGGACGGAATGAATGCGGCAGTTACGATACTGAATCACCTGGAGTCCTCTGTCGAAGTCGAATTACTTGAATCAATGATGGAACTTGATGACGAGTTAGGTGAACGGATTCAGGAATTGATGTTTGTGTTTGAGAATTTGCTGGCTGTGGATGACCGGGGAATGCAACGCCTTATACGGGAAATTTCAGTGGATAGTCTGACAGTTGCCCTTAAAGGGGTAGATGTGAAAGTGCAGGATCAGTTCTTCAACAATATGTCAACCCGGGCTGCCGAGATGTTAAAAGAAGATTTGGAAGTGAAGGGGCCTGTAAAACTGTCTGAGGTAGAGGCGGCACAGAAAGAAATTCTCAATGTTGCTACTCAGTTAGCCGAAGACGGTGAGATATCCCTTGGTAAAGGGGATGGTGATTATGTCTGAGCAGGGGCCGGGCGTACAACGTTGGAAAGCACCCTATTTTAATCGTCCTGTTGAACAGGTGCTAACGACTGATCCTGTCGAGCAGGAAGCGCTGGCATATGAGAGGGGCTTTGACCTTGGCAAGAGGGAGGGGCTTGAATCGGGCAGAGCCGAGGCCACGCAAACAGTCAGTCAAATGGCGGCATTGGTTGAGAGTATGGTGCATCCTTTTCTCGATCTCGATCATTTAGTGACCAAGGAACTGACACAGATGGCAATGCTTATTGCCAGACAGGTTATTCGCCGCGAGCTAAGCATTAACTCTGATGTGGTGACAGATATTGTTGATGAGGCGATGAGAACACTTTCTCGCCTGGAAGGAGACATTGAAATATACCTGAATCCTGCGGATATGGCACTGGTAAAAGAGCTGGCAACTGAGTCTCTCAAGGGAGTGTCCTGGTCGTTGGTGGCGGACCCCAATATGCTGGCAGGAGGATGCAGGGTCAAAACACCGCTTTCTCTGGTAGACGCCTCGGTAGAGAAACAGATGGAGTTGGTTTTTGGCCAATTACTTGGGTCTTGCGAGAATAAACTGGAATATTAAGTTGTGAGTTTTCCTGTTCAACTTGAAGGTAATCGTCGCAATTCTCGAATTGCTGCAGGCCTTTCAGCAATCTCGGAAAACCTGGTACCTCCACTTTTGCAAGAGGAGGGAACGCTGGTCAGGATGATTGGTATCAAACTGGAATCGGTTGGTTGCCAGGCTCCTATCGGTTCTCGCTGTCGGGTGATCAATGACAAGGGAGAATCTATTGAGGCTGAAGTTGTAGGCTTTGCCGATGGTAGTTTGTTCCTGATGCCGGAGGAAAACCTGCACGGAATTAAACTTGGTGCAAGGGTTGTACCAACGAACGCTGGTGGTGCTGTAGCAGTTGACGAACAATTATTGGGGCGAGTGATCGACGGCGCCGGTCGACCGCTTGATGAAGGTGGCAATCTGCGATGTATGCACCATATTCCCCTTCGCGGTGCACCGATTAATCCATTGCATCGTCGCCCAATTCGAGAGCCATTGGATGTTGGTGTGCGAGCCATCAATGCCCTGCTAACCATTGGTAAAGGGCAGCGGCTGGGTTTATTTGCGGGTAGCGGGGTTGGAAAGAGTACCTTGCTGGGCATGATGACCCGGCATACTGAAGCTGATGTGATTGTGGTGGCATTAGTTGGTGAACGTGGACGAGAAGTCAGGGATTTTGTTGAAGACATTCTTGGGGAACAGGGCCTGGTTAAGGCAATTGTTGTGGCGACACCCGCCGATGAGTCACCGCTAATGCGTGTTCATGGTGCCTGGCGAGCGACAGCAATTGCAGAATATTTTCGTGGTCGTGGAAAAAATGTCTTATTGTTGATGGATTCTCTGACACGAGTCGCCCAGGCGCAGCGGGAAATTGGTCTGGCCGTGGGAGAACCACCTGTTTCCAAGGGGTATCCGCCATCGGTCTTTTCGTTGTTGCCTGCGTTGGTTGAGCGCGCAGGTAACGGAAATGTTGAAAGCGGATCTATTACGGCAATCTACACAGTTCTGGTTGAGGGTGACGACCATAATGATCCGGTTGCAGATGCCGCGAGAGCGATTCTTGACGGCCATATTGTTTTATCGAGAAATTTGGCTGATTCGGGACTTTTTCCTGCGATCGATGTAGATGTCTCGGTTAGTCGTTCCATGGCAAACATTGTCTCTCGTGATCGCTTGTCGCAGGTACGAAATATAAAACGACTGTATGCCACGTATCAGCAAAATCGAGATTTGATAAACATTGGTGCTTATCAACAGGGCGCAGATGACAGTATTGATCTTGCCATCAGGCTTATGCCTGATATTCGCAGGTTCATTGAGCAGGATGCGTCTGAAAAGGTAAGTATGGAGAGTAGCGTGAAAGCCCTGTCTGTGTTGTCAGCGATGTCAGATACACTGTCTGTACGGGATTAAACGATGGATGAAAACAAGTTAGGCAAAGTTGGCATTATGGCTAAATCTGCGGAACAAAAGTCTGCTCATGCCTTTAAAAAAGGTCGGCAAGGTCATCAACAAAAATGTGCGCAGTTGGACCAGTTGGTGCAGTTCAAGGATGAATATGAGGCTCGTCTTCACACCATGTGTGTGCAGGGTATGGCTGCCCGACAACTGCTGGATTATCGGCGGTTTCTGCGTAAGTTGAACGAGGCAATTGACCAACAGCTTAAGAATGTCAAAAATTCTGAAGAACTCCTGGGAGCAGCAAGAGAAGAGTGGCTTTCCAAGTCTCGCCGGAACCTGGCATTGGATCAACTTCTGGAACGACAAAAAAAAATGAGGCTGCGCGTGGGTGAAAAGGCCGAGCAAAAAATAGCAGATGAAGAGACATTAGTTCGTAGAACGATAAACAACAAGCCATAGGCATTCTTGGCATGACTCTTGCCATCTTAAACAGATAGTCGGAACTGAAAAGGATGATTCACTTTGATAGTGAACTTTGATCATTTGCCCGTGATATCTGTTGAGAGCGCTAATGCGACCCTACCTCCGAAGAGTGGCGCTGGAAGCGGGATGGATAGTGGCATTGACATGAATGAGGGAATGCAATTTGGTGATGTACTCAGTAGCCAGGATGGCACGCAGGGTTTTATTGATGAACTACAGCGTAACCCGACGGCTATTGATGGTGGCAAGACTGTCCAGCCGGGCGGAAAGCTCTTGCCGGGTTTCTCTGAATCGGAGCTTCCATTGGAGCCATCGGATCTGGTGCAGATTGTACCTGACACCCCGATATCTAATCTGGATGAGGTTAACCAACCCGCCATGAAATCCGAACAATCGCAAAGAATAGACAACCAGTTTTTGGTTACGGGCCGCTTTTCTGTTGGGGAGCTGGCGGCAGGGGTTTCTGGTGTGTTATATAAAAAATCTACTCCTGTCCCGGTTTCCGCAGAGTCCAATGTCCGCACGGAACCGCCGCTGGGGCTTGAGAAAACTTTAAAAAAGCAAGGAGTGGTGACCAGACCGGTCGTCGCTAACACTGGGAATCAGGATGCCCCGCTGCCTATTGTTGGGACTGTCATAAGTAAAGATAATGTGTTGACACAGCAAGTCCTGGATGTCATTGATGCCGGGGTAACGTCATTCGAAAAATCGGAACGATTTGGTGCTGGTGAACAAACTCTTTCCAGGACCTTGGCCAGTGGAGTTCAGCCCCCCACTAGCGAACCAAATATTCAAGCCTCAACAAAAACAGCCGCCAACTTGCCTATCGCGATACCCTTGAAAAATTCTGGTTGGAGCGGTGAATTTGTCGGGCGTATGAGCCTGATGGTAAAGGGCGGGTTACAGGAAGCCAGTATCCAGCTCAATCCCCCCGAATTGGGAAGAATGCAAATAAAGTTATCTACCGATGGAGACCAGGTTAAAATACTGTTTACGGTGCAACATGCTGCTGCCCGCGAAGCCGTAGAACAAGCCATGCCGCGCTTGAGAGAAATGCTTGAACAAGGTGGCTTACAGCTAGCACAAAGTGATGTTGCTGATCAATCGCAGTCACATCGGCGTGAGAACAGGGTGGACCATAGTCCGTCTGCTCTATTTGTTGATGAGCAGGAAGAAGGATTGGGCGAATCTGTCTCCGAAGTTAGTATTGTGAGCCCGGACTCGATTGTGGATTACTACATTTAGGCAAGCTTTGATTTAGTATCGCGCCCGGTGGGGTGGTACATACGATACTTAACACCCCGTACTGGTATCAGTATTTGTTGCTGCATTCTTGGTCGTAGCAATCTCCCAAGTGAAAGTTTCTCGTCAAAATTCTGACTCATTTACTCCAAAAAAATTTAACTCCTTGATTAATAAGGCATGTTCAACTTGGTACAGTTTTTGCTCGTAAGAAGCAAAGATGAGTCTAGATCAGGATACTATTTTTCAGGTTGGGGTGGTTATGGCAGAAGAGAGTGAAACACAGGGAGATGCAGGAGAGCCAGAGGGCAAAAGCGGTATGAAGAAAATTATCATTATCGTGATTGTACTCCTGGTTCTGGGTGGAGGAGCTGGTGTCTTTTTTATGAATAAGGGAGATAGTTCACAACCTGGCATCGATACCACTGGCACAGAGATTGAACAGCTTATCGAAACCGAAGAGCTGGATGAAGACCCTATTTATCTTGCGCTTTCCCCAGCCTTTGTGGTGAATTTTGAGAGCAATGGGCGTATGCGTTATTTACAGCTGGGTTTACAGATTATGGCTTACGAGCAGGAGGTTGTTGATAAGGTTTCAGCCAACATGCCCGCCGTCCGTAATAGTTTGATAATGTTATTCAGTGAACAGGATTACGAAGTTCTTAGCTCCGCCGAAGGAAAGGAGAAGTTGCGGGGTGAAGTACTTAACTCTATCCATCAGGTAGTGCGTCTAAAAAATGGTCGTAAGGTGGATGATGTATTTTTCACCAGCTTCGTGATGCAGTAGCTAGTCATGCCTGCAAAAGACATTCTGTCTGAAGGTGAGCTGGATGCGTTGATGGATAGCGTATCTGACACGGAGGTGCCGATCGATGATGCCTCCACAGGTTCAGCTTGTCAGACATTTGATTTCAGTACACGAGAGCAAACACTTCTCGCGCAGATGCCGGCGCTAAAAACCATCGTCGAAAAACAATCGTTGGCCCTGGTTGAACACGTGCACGACTATTTTAAGCTTGCGATTGAAATTGAGGCCACAGAAATTCGTCTAATTAGACTCGATGAGGCGATTGGTAATATAGAGAATCGTGCCGGGATTAATCTGGTCAAGATTGCGCCGTTAAATGGCATCACTTTTGTGGTGCTCTCGGGTGAGTTGTTGTCATTTTTTGTGGACCAGTATTTTGGAGGCACTGTTATGAAAGCAGGGACTAAAACTGCGCGTACTGACCTGACACCCACAGAAATCCGAATAAATGATGTAATAACTGAAAAGTTTTTATTGGCGATGGCTGAGGCCTGGAAAGAAAAGATAGTGTTAACGCCGATGTGGGATTCTCGAGAGACCAATACAGATTTTCTTCGGGCTAATTCGCCTGATGAACTGGCCATGTTTTTTTCTTTTGTTATCAAGCTGGACGACTGGCAGTCGTCGATAGACTGGATTGTTCCCTATGCAGTGCTTGAGCCCCTAAGATCCGAGTTGGGTAGTTTGTCCACTGGCTTGAATGTGCAGGAAAGTGCGGACTGGGAAGAATGTTTTCGTCAGGAACTACTCCAGGTTGATCTGGAAGTGAGTGGTTTGTTTGCCTCCAGAAGTGTGAGTATTGGTGAAGTGCTAAAGCTCAAAGTGGGTTCGATTGTGCCGCTAAAAACACCCACCGATGTGATTGTTTGTATTGAAGGGCAGCCGTTTTCCAGTGGTGAGCACGGAACTCTTAATCGTAAAAAGTCTATCAAGATAAAGGAGGTATTTCAAAGTGAAGCGACTTGATAATGAAGATTTTGGAGGATATATATGAGTGAAATAACAGAAAATACTGCCGAGGAAGACCCGGGCAAGGTAGGGAGGAACGCCGCAGTTTTGCAGGAGTTTCAGAAAGAAGAGAGTACTGCTACAAGCGAAGCTGTCGGTGCGGAAATTAACCTGGATGCCTTAATGGACGTGCAGGTAATGTTGTCTGTGGAAATTGGACGCAGCAAACTACCTATCAAGCAATTGATTAGGCTCAATCAGGGTTCAGTGATCGAGTTGGATCGAGAGGTTAACGAGCCATTGGATTTGTTGGTCAACGGCACCTTGATTGCACGCGGTGAAGTGGTGGTTGTAGATGGCCAGTTTGGATTGCGGCTAATCGATATTGTGAGTCCACCGGAGAGATTGAAGAAATTGAAATGATATTTACGCTTTTATCGAAATACAGATTGCGTTGGCAGGTTTTATTGTTGATTACCATGCCCCTGAAAGTATTGGCTGGTGCAAGTGAAAAAACTTCAGCGAATGTTCTGGATCCTACAAACCTTATGACCGTTTTCGGGTCTTTGATGCTGGTTTTTGCCTGTATTTTTGGTCTGGTTTTTCTACTAAAAAAAGTAAACGGCTTGCCTGCAAGCGATAGAACAGCAATTCGTGTACTGGGCTCTAAACGCGTCGGTTCGCGTGAAAAAATTATTCTGATTGAAGCGGGTAAACAGCAGTTGTTGATAGGTGCAACACCAAATAGTATTCGCACCCTGCATGTTTTTGATAGCCCTGTTGAAGGTTTGAGCGAAGTGCCTGCTCATGGTCTGGAGTTCTCTTCATTTTTGGGGACCTCTGCGTCTTCGCGGACAAGTTGATGAAAATCGCTAAGCTGGTTTTGTGTGTTGTGATAGCTCTGTTGCCGATATTTGCCGCCGCAGAAGTCTCAATTCCCTTGCTTACGGTGGAATCCGATGGCGGAGGTGGAAGTACCTATTCCGTCAGTATTCAGATTCTGATGTTGATGACCCTGTTGAGCCTCTTACCCGCAGCACTAATAACGATGACTTCGTTCACCCGCGTTTTGGTGGTGCTGGCAATTTTACGTCAGGCTATTGGCACGGGACAAACTCCTTCAAACCAAATAATTCTGGGGCTGGCGCTGTTTTTGAGCATGTTTATTATGGCGCCAGTTTTCGAGCAGGCATATGACACTGGGCTTCAGCCTTATATGAATGAAACCATCGGGTTTGAAGAGGCATTCGAGAATGCGGAGGTCCCTTTTCGGGAATTTATGTTGAACCAGACCAGAGAAGCAGATTTGCTTATGTTTACTGGTCTGGGAGGATACGACGGGTTTATAGCGAGTGATGATATCCCCATGAAGGTGTTGTTGCCGTCATTTTTGACCAGTGAACTTAAGACCGCTTTTCAAATAGGTTTTCTCGTGTTTATTCCGTTTTTGGTGATTGATCTTGTGGTGGCTAGCGTACTTATGTCGATGGGAATGATGATGCTCTCACCCATGCTCATTTCGCTGCCTTTTAAGATCATGTTGTTTGTTTTGATTGATGGGTGGTCGCTTATCGTGGGCACGCTCGCCGCGAGTTTTGTGATCTGAACCTTAGGAGAGATAGATGACGCCTGAAGCAGTATTGGATATTGGTCGTGAAGCGCTTTACTTAACGGTGTATTTGGCAGCACCGTTGTTGCTTTCGGCTCTGGCGGTAGGCTTGCTGATCGGGGTGTTTCAAGCGGCCACCCAAATTCAGGAAATGACACTGAGTTTTATCCCGAAATTGATTGTGCTGGTGTTTGCTCTTCTTACTGCTGGTCCATGGATGTTGCGTATGGTAATGGAATTTTCGTTGCGCCTGTATGCAGAAATCCCAGGCATGTTAGGGTGATTTTGCATGTTTTCAGCGCTTGAGATGGTGGATTCTGCCGGGAGCTACTATTTGCCCTTTATACGTATCTCTGCACTGTTGATTGCCGCTCCGGTGTTTAGTGCCTCATCGTTTCCGGTGCGCGGGCGGATACTGTTGGCAGTGTTCGTTACAGCGCTAGTTGTTCCCTCCTTGCCGATCGTTCCCGCTGTGGACCCTCTGGGTCCGGCGGGATTGTTACTCGCGGGGATTCAAGTAGTGATTGGGCTTGCAATGGGTTTTATTGTGCAAATGCTGTTCGGTGCCATTGTCATTGCCGGGCAATCTTTGTCCATGACGATGGGACTTGGTTTTGCTATGTCAGTAGATCCTCAAAATGGGGTGCAGGTGCCGGTGGTAAGCCAGTTGTATGTGATTTTGGCTACGTTGATTTTTCTCGCCGTTAATGCCCATCTGATGTTGATTCAGTTTTTGGTTGACAGTTTTACACTGTTGCCCATTGGACTATCTGAATGGCGGCATGATTTTGGCCTTGATATAGCGCTGTGGGGTAGCCAGATGTTTCTCAGTGCGTTCATGCTGGCGGTTCCAGCTCTGACGGCTGTGCTTCTGATTAACGTAGCGTTTGGGGTCATCACCCGCGCAGCACCCCAGCTAAATATATTTGCTGTAGGTTTTCCTGTAACCATACTTGCGGGTTTTGTATTGATTCTGTTGACGATGCCGTCGGTGACC
>Ga0256847_1001122_pt1 | contig 14429 bp, 11 predicted proteins | sample TeddybearmetaG_FD_189099 | JGI IMG/M metagenome (GOLD analysis project Ga0256847, IMG submission 189099) | Hydrothermal vent microbial communities from East Pacific Rise, Pacific Ocean - Teddybear | ecosystem: Environmental > Aquatic > Marine > Hydrothermal vents | place: Pacific Ocean: East... | reverse complement strand
TTTGTGAAGCCAGCCCCACGACCAGAGAACGCGCTAGCTTATGCTGGCGCGTTTTTTGTTCGTCCCGTATCGGGCTCAGGGCTGTTTTTGTCCTGTTCATCTTTCGTTAGGCACAATTCGTGCTTAGTTAGACTATCCGGCGCGCTTCAAGTGCTGCCGGATATGTTCAACAACTGAAAGGAGGTGATCCAATGTCAAGTGAGAAACCAGTTAAGGCGATTGAGTTCGTTTGTGTTGGAGATCTCGTGGAGCAACCTCTGCGAGCCATCTGATTACAGGCACGGCAGCCCTGTTGAACGCTGTCAGAATTCAAGAGCCTTAACCCGCTCACGAAGGCCAGCCCCGCGGGGTTGGCCTTTTTTGATTGTCCCCGCTTCGGCTTTGCCTCGCGATGGACTGCGCTCAGGGCTGCTTGCCCTCGCCAAGCAACCCGCGCCGCGCTAGCCTGCCCCTATGAGCACATCCGACGACCTGCGCACCCTTGCCCTCTCGCTGCCTGCAGCGCTGGAGAAACCCCATTTCGACCGCTCTGGCTTCCGCGTCGATGTTCCCAAAGGCAAGATGTTCGCGACCATGCCCGCCGATGGCACCACCGCCAATCTGATGCTCAGCCGCGAGGAACAGGACATGCTCTGCACCGCCGAGCCCGCCATCTTCGCCCCCGTCCCGAACAAATGGGGCGAGAACGGCGCGACCGTAATCACCCTCGCCAAGGCCGACGCGGTCACACTCCGCTCAGCCGTCACCATGGCCTGGCGCCGCGCCGCGCCCGACAAGCTCCGCGCCGCGCATCCAGAGCTCTAGCTCAAGGGCGGCTTCGCCTTAGCCCGCGCCCACTCTGCTTCTCTCGCCTCCCAGTCCTCCCGTGACATCTTCTTCCGCTTGGCCAGCACACAGAAATGCAGATATAGCAGATACTGATCCATCGTATTGATCACCGGACCCGATATATGCTCACCCGGCTGCCAGCCCTCCGGCAGCTCCCCCGCCTCCACCCGTTCTGCCGCCGCAACCGCCTCCAGCTCCTCGAGCTGGGCCTTGCGCCGCCCCTGCGCCCGCAGCGCCGACAGCCAGCGATCCACCCGCGCCAGCTTACCCGCCGCCATCGCCGTTTTGATCTTGTCGAGAAGCTCAACCGCGCTCAGCGCCTCGACCTGCGCCGCTGCCGCATCGCGCACGCCGTCCCGGCGCCCCGCATCACGCCCCCGCGAGGCCGCTATCCCGCCGGTCCAGCCGGGATGCCCCTCGCCGGTGATCTGTACCGGGTGATCTTCCGGCATGCCCAGCCCGTCATAGAAGCGCCCAGAGCGGGCATAATTCCCCGGTCCCGGCGGATGCACCACGCGCGCGCCAGCCCCCGCTCTGTCCGGGTACAGATCAGCTTGACGAAAGCCCAGCCGCATCGCCCAGCGCGCATACGTCCCGCGCGACACGTCCAGCGCCGCCCGGATCGCCCCCGGCATCTCACCCGCCCGCGCCCGCCGCTCCGCCTCCCGGCAAAGCCCGCGGCGCTCTTGCATTGATAAAGTTCTCATATCCATGCCAGCAGGATAACCCGGCAGACAGTTCCGTCGGATTGATTAACGCAAACCGCATCAGTGCATGGCGAAACCGCTGGATACCCCCGAACCTATCCCCCATCCCAAGCCTCCGACCGCCCCGGACTTGATCCGGGGTCTCGTGCAATTGAGTCCGGAAGGGTTGTTGGAGACCCCGGATCAAGTCCGGGGCAGTCGGAAAATGAAGCATCACACCCACCATCACGCTTTGCCCACGGCTTGACCGTGGACACCCGTGGGGACACCCGTGGGAGTCCATCACCCGAACGCTCCCGCCCCAAGACCAACCCTCGGGTGCTGGCCCCTCTGATCAAGCCAGAGGGAACGTAAATTGAAACAGGATCCAAGAATGGAGTGAAACGTAGTGCCGGATCGAGTACAGCTACACCCACCATCGCAAACACCCCACTGCGGGTTAAGGGACCCGTGGGAGCTACAGCATCGCGAGCCGATGCATTACTAATCACCATCTACTTTGGATGGGTAAATACCCCAATTGGCTAGTCTACGCTGGTTGATCTTGGACTCAGACGCAATTTTGGAAAGAGCATTTTTAGATTTATCTACAAACTCTCTCTGCTCAGTCGTAGCATTGGTAATATTCGAGAAATATAGAGCACCTCGTATAACACTTCTATGATTGTCAGGCGAAGTGCTTTTGAAAACTTGATAAAGCTCATCTTCTGATATGCTACCGAGCTTATCAACGGCGTTTGTTGGTGATGCGTTTTCTCCACCTATTGCAGCTAGTAACCTCAAAGCATCAAGAGGCTCTTCGTGCTCTGCAAACCGTTGATCCATTATCATTTTTAGTTCTGGATCCCATTTAATATCAAACCCATGATAGGTGGCGGTATCCCAAAACTCTGGTTCCTCATTCGAGCGAGCATCTGAGTAATCTCCAACTAACGATCGAATATCATCCTCTCGACCCAAGTCTCTCAACAAACGGCACAACTCGTTTAACCGATTGCAACCCAGTAAAATCTGATTTTTTCGAAAAGAACCAGTGAGGGCATCGACGACTTCCTCTTCATTATCATTCAGCGAATCATGAAATAAATCCCAAGTCATTGAGTAGCCAATCTCCGCTTCGGTTGACGTCATTTCATCATGCTTAAAGATAGCGGCTTTTTGAAAAGCTTCCATGTCCAGATGGCCAGTTGAAATGTAGTCGGCAATTATTGAATCGAGCGCATCTGTTACACGATACCCATATCCTTCGATGAGACCTGCGTGAGATTTTTCATCATCACTCCAACCCTCTCTTTCTGACGAAGAAACATACGACCCCATCTGAATAACAAATTGAAAGTCTGGGGCTGCATCATCTCCGAACTTGCTCCATGTTAATAATACACAGCTTTGCGCGACTTGCTGTTGGACAGGCTCCATAAGGTCTTTCATATGCGGCAGCATTGCATCGAAAAATCGCCGAATTTTCTTCAAAATCCGAATATTATTGATAGGAAGTTGTCGAGCATACTCACTTAGCAAGCGGTACTTTTCTTCGCTACCGAACGCAATTTGGCAACAATCAGTAACCGTCGGTTCCAATCGAATTGCCCCATCAAATGTTTTCTCAAAATACTTCTTGAAGTCATTTTTTTCCTTACTCAAATCTTCCGGATTCAGAAGGAAAATTATTCGACAGTTTCTCATGTCACGAAGAAAAACCGCGAGGCCAAAAATTGCTCTAAGTGATAAATTCTTGTCTCTACGCTCAATGTCGTCAAAACAGATGATAGCATTTGAAACCGTCGAAAAGTAAAAGGGCGTAAATGCTTCAGCATATTTCCCTAGAACCGGAACATTCACAGCGTGTCTGGCATGTTTTCGCCAGGTAACGGGTATAATTTTACTGAGTGGCGATGAATTCGGTTTCTCGTAAACATCAACTACTTCTTCAAAAACGCTGCGCTTTAGAGCGTCCAAGCTATCAACACCAAACAGCGAGATATAAGACAGTTTATCTTGTCGTACTGGATTTTTGGTTGAGTGTTGCTGAATTGCAGTCTTCCAAGCGTGAGTTTTTCCAGTTCCCCAACTGCCCGAAACACAGCAAATATCATCCTCATTTCGAGCCAAAAAATCTGAAATGAATTCAATTGTGTTTGAATAGCTTGCTATAGCCCCAACTCCTCTTCCCTAAGCCTCTTCACCTCATCTCTGAGCCTTGCCGCGTCTTCAAACTCTAGGTTCGCCGCCGCTTCGCGCATGTCCTTCTCCAGCGCTGTGATGACGGCGCGGAGGTTGTGGCCGCCAGTATAGGTCACGGGGTCTTCGGCCATGCCTTTGACGCGGCGGGATTTGCCGCCTTTGAGCTGTTGCGCTTTGCCACCCGGTTTCTCGCCGAGTTGGCCGAGAATGTCGGCGACGGCGCGGACAATCGTGGTTGGCGTGATGCCATGCTCGAGATTGTGGGCGTGTTGTTTCTCTCGGCGCCGGTCGGTCTCTAGCATGGCGCGCTCCATACTGCCCGTCACCCGGTCGGCGTAGAGGATGACCCGCGCGTCGGCATTGCGCGCGGCGCGGCCGATGGTCTGCACAAGGCTGGTCTCGGAGCGCAGGAAGCCCTCCTTGTCGGCGTCGAGGATCGCCACCAGCGCGCATTCGGGGATATCCAGCCCCTCTCTCAACAGGTTGATGCCGATCAGCACGTCAAACTCGCCCAGCCGCAGATCGCGGATGATTTCGATGCGCTCAATCGTGTCGATGTCGGAGTGCATGTAGCGCACCTTGATGCCCTGTTCGTGCATGAACTCGGTCAGGTCTTCGGACATTTTCTTGGTCAGCGTGGTGACCAGCGTGCGGTAGCCCTTGGCGGTGGTGGCGCGGATTTCGGCGATCACATCATCAACCTGATTGGTCGTGCCGGTCGAGACGGGCCGCACCTCTACAGGCGGGTCGAGCAGGCCAGTTGGGCGGATCACCTGTTCAGTGAACACGCCGCCGGTCGCCTCAAGCTCCCACTTGCCGGGGGTGGCAGAGACGTGGACAGTTTGCGGCCGCATCGCCTCCCACTCAGCAAACTTGAGCGGCCGGTTATCCAGACAGCTCGGCAACCGAAAGCCATACTCAGCCAACGTAAACTTGCGGCTAAAGTCCCCCTTATACATAGCCCCAATCTGCGGAATAGTCTGATGCGACTCATCCGCAAAAACGATCGCATTGTCCGGTAGATACTCAAACATAGTCGGCGGCGGCTCGCCGGGCTTTCGGCCGGTCAAGTAGCGGCTGTAGTTTTCTATACCATTACACGAACCGGTCGCAGCCATCATTTCTAGGTCGTATTGTACGCGTTGTTGGATACGCTGGGCTTCGAGCAGTTTGCCCTCTTTCTCGAAATGAGCGAGCGTGGTTTTCAGCTCAGCTTTGATGCTGGTAATCGCTTGGTTCAGGGTTGGGCGCGGGGTGACGTAATGGCTGTTGGCGTAGAGTTTGATCGCGGGCAGGTCTTGGCTTTTGCGTCCGGTTAGCGGGTCGAACTCGACAATGCTTTCCAGCTCGTCGCCGAAGAAATTCAGTTTCCACGCACGGTCCTCGTAATGCGCCGGAAAGATATCAAGCACATCGCCTTTCGAACGGAATGTACCGCGCGCAAACGCCATGTCGTTGCGGGTATATTGCAGCGCTACGAGCAATGCAGCAACCTCGCGCGGGTCGATACGCTGGCCGACCTCAAGCTTCTGCGTCATCGATGTGTAGGTCTCGACCGAACCGATACCATAAATGCACGAGACCGAAGCCACGATGATCACGTCATCGCGTTCCAGAATTGACCGTGTTGCCGAGTGGCGCATCCGGTCAATCGCTTCATTGATCGAGCTTTCCTTTTCGATGAACAGGTCGCGGCGTGGGACATAGGCCTCGGGCTGGTAATAGTCATAGTAGGAAACGAAATACTCAACCGCATTGTCGGGGAAGAAAGATTTGAACTCACCGTAGAGTTGCGCGGCCAGCGTCTTGTTGGGCGCAAGGATCAGAGCCGGGCGCTGTGTTGCCTCAATGATCTTGGCCATGGTGAAAGTCTTGCCCGTACCGGTTGCCCCAAGCAGGACCTGATCACGCTCGCCGCCCTTGATCCCCTCAACCAATTCAGGGATCGCGGTGACCTGATCACCCGCTGGTTCGTATTCTGCCTCGACGCGGAAGCGCTTGCCGCCTTCCAGCTTCTCCCAGCGCCGGTCCGGGCGATGCGGCGTCCACTCGCTGCTCGGCAAGGCACCAACCGCATCCTTAGCTGCGCCGCTCCAGTCAAACCCAGCCGCCGCGTCCGAAACGCCAGAAAGTGATTTTGAAGCCATGGACCATATGTAGAACAAAGTTTGAGATTCGCAAAGAAAAAGGGCGGCCCGCGAGAGCCGCCCTTTTCAAGCATAATGCGAAAACTTAGCCATCAACCGGAGTCGGGGTCATACCGCATGGTCCTGTGAGGAAGTTTTCCATAGCAGAAAGAGACTTACGGTGATGCTCTGGCTTCCACTTATTACCTTGGTGCCCCATATCCTTCAAAACGAGTAGCTCGCTTTCAGGCTGGTACCTTTTCACGCCCTTATAAAATTCCGTGCCGTGGTGAAGAGGAACCCGCACATCGCGGTCACCATGATAGACAAGGATCGGGATGTTAGCCTTTTCCATGTTCTCCAGTGGATCCATGCCAGCTACAGTTCGGCCTTGATACAAGCGCTGAACGCGATTCTCGCCCCAGTTACCCTGAATGCGCTCTAGGTTAGAGACACCTGCGCCAGCTATTGCGCACTGATAAGGAGAGTTTGGGCGGACAGTAGCGGCCATCGCAGCAAATCCACCATATGAGTATCCGAACATCGCCATCTGTGTGGGATCACCAATGCCTTGGTCGACTAACCATTGAGCGCCGTCATCCTTATCGTCTTGCATCTTCTGTCCCCACTCCATGTCACCAGCTAGCCAAAGCTTGCGCCCCCAGCCCGTGGTCCCACGGAACTGCGGCTGAAGCACGGCATAACCTCTTGAGGCAAAGAATTGTGTCCAACCCGAAAAATCCCATCCAGCGGCATCGCGGCCCCATGGACCACCATGTGGATGGATAATCACTGGCAAGGGTTTGTCCCCTTGTTTCCAACCTTTTGGCAGTGTCAAGAAACCAGGAATTACAAGGCCATCACGAGCCGTGTATTCGACCATTGTGGTTTTGCGCAGACTATCGCTATCGACCCAAGGACGTTCTGCTCCAACCAGCGCAACTCGCGACTTATCCAGCAGTAAGTAGTGCACTGGCGGATGAGCTGAATCTTGAACCGAGAACAAAACTTTTGACATATCGTCCGTGAAGTCGCGGATAGATACGACCCGATCAGGGAATGCCGCAAACAGGGCGTCCTGCACTGAGGCACGCTCTGGTTCGATATAATAGGTTCGGCTGACATCAGCAGCATAAGAGAACCCAACAATTTTATTGAAGTCCTTCTTACGAGTACTCGTAATCACGTTCAGCACTGAGTATTTTGGGTGAGCCAGAATAGGCTCAGCGTCAAACTTGTCTGTCCGAATATCATAAAAATAAGCCACAGCTTTATCCGAAAACTTATCAGTAATAACAATATACTTTCCAGTCGCATCGTCGATGCCATCAAGGACCATTGTGTAGCGGTCGGAAAGGTTTACCTCCATTGCATCTGCAGTCACCCATTTGCCCGTATCAGGATGCTTTATTCTATGAATGACGCGGTAATCGCCATTGTTCGGATCAAGCTTGCTTTGCGCAAGTGTTTTATATGTACGCGGGTCACGCAAAGCGACACCCCAACCATTTCGCTCACCATCCCGTTCAAAGAATATCTCCTTATCGGTTTTCAGGTTCCGTCTGAACAGCTTCCCACCATCGATGCCGCCTCGTTGAATCATGATCCAGTCGTCTTCAAGTGGCAATGTGCTGGCAACACGAGTCATCCCAGCCTGCAGGCGCAGGCACTGTTTGATGATGTCATTATCTACACGGCGTCCGGACGCCTTCTCATAAACGGGTGCCAGATCATCTAGCATTTTGCTCGCCATGTATCTTTGATTGACAAATGTGCGCTCGCTTCCTGTGCTCTTGCCTTCAAGACAGCCCACAGTTGACCCGGTAAATAACTGAATGCCACTTACAATAACTTTGCCATCCATGAAGGCACTCGCCCGATTAAAGCGTAAGCGATCATTCCCTTGTGTCAGCGCCATTGGAACCAGCGGCTTGGACGTATCAATGTCGCCCGAGATGTCCCACGTCGCCACAGATGTGTTCATCCCGTCACTACCGGGAGCATGAACAATGCCAGCCAGAAAGTCCCCTTCCTCCGACATAGTCACACCCGACACAGAAGCATATTTCTCAATATCTTCAATTTGCAACGGGCCAGCTGAAGCCGTAAATGAAGCGGCTGCAACCGAAGCCAGCGCTCCAACAATAAAACGACGCATATATTCCTCCATGGGTTTTATCCATTAACCAGAATTGGCTAAGTCACGTCAAGAACTACCCGCAGAACTTGCTGAAATCTGGGCAATAACTGCAATAATTTACCCCAATTGTCGTTCGTCGCGTAACAAGTGACCGAAATGTCACAACGCGGGACAAGGCGCACATAAAGATGAATTCACGTTCATCCAAGGGTTGCCGTGTGGCTATGCCCCGTGCAATTTCCCACCAGCCCACAAATCCTGTGGTCTGTTTCATCAATCTGCTCCAGGGGGAGAAGAATGTCTTTTAAAGGTTCATTTCGGAGAGCGCTGCTAGTTGGCGCTGCTCTTAGCTCGATAACCATCCACGGTGCGGCGACCGCACAGGATGCCACCACTGACGAGGATGTCATAGAGGTCATTGAAGAGACCGTTGAGGACGAAGCTCGTCAAGAGAAGATCGTTGTCACTGGTTCGCTGCTGCAGCGTGACGAATTTGCATCGGCCTCGCCGGTTCAAGTGATCACAGCTGAAGTCGCTGCGCTGGAGGGTCTTATCGACTCAGCTGCGATTCTTCAGGGTTCATCACTGGCTTCTGGTTCAACTCAGATCAACAACCAGTTTGGCGGCTTTGTCGTTGACGGTGGTACAGGCGTGCAAACGGTTGACCTTCGTGGTTGTGGTCCAACTCGCAACCTGACCTTGATCAACGGCAAACGCCCTGGTCCGTCTGGTACACGTGGTGCGGTTGGTGCGTTTGACTTCAACAACATCCCAGGTTCAATGGTTCAGCGCTATGACATCCTCAAGGATTCTGGTTCAACCATCTATGGTTCAGACGCTGTTTGTGGTGTGATCAACGTGATCACGCGGACAAGCATTGATGCGCCTGAGTTCAGCTTCACTGTTTTGCAGCCATTCGATAGTGGCGGCGAGCAATATGCGGCAACTGGCGGATTTGGTCTCGACTTCGAGAATGGTTCTTTTGCAATTGGTGCAGAGTGGAACTTGAGTGAAGATCTGTCTCTTGGTGACCGCTCTTACCTCGATTGTGAGCAAGACCTTGTCTTTGACACCGACACTGGCGAACAGCGTGATCGGGTCAACCGTTCGGTGACTTTCGATGCAAACGATTCTGATCGTCGCCATTGTGGTAACATCTACATCAACACTGCAATTGACTTGGTGACCGGAGATCGCCTCGTCCCTTCACCTGATGGCATTACCGGCGCTACAGGCGTTGGCGGCGTCATTCCAGGTTACCGCCCTCGCGCCAATGGTCGTTATGATGACTTCCCAGGTGCTCAGGCTTTCTACGAGGATGTTCTTGAAGATCCACGTTACCTGTCAACAGATGCCATCAACCGGACTGAACGTATCAGTCTTTACGGTGTTGCTGACTTTGATTTTGACATGCTTGGCGGCCTTAACTCCCGCACGGAAGGTCTATTTACAAAGCGCGAAACGACTGCCGAAGGTTGGCGTCAGTTCTTCCCTGACATCCGGGGTGTTGGTGTTTTCGGTGGCTTCTTCGCCTACCAGCAAGATCCAACTTATGTGAACCCACTTAATTCTGTCGTATTGCCGGTCATCCTGTGGCCGAGCAATCGTTCAGCAGATGTTGAGTATAGCTATGTTGCTCAGACACTCTCTGGCGGGTTCGGTAACACAGGCTTCCTGTCTGATTGGGCTTGGGAGCTTGGTGCGAACTACTCGTACTCCGACGGTACTTATGAGAATAACGCCATTATCGCGAGCCAAACTGGTGACTATGGACAATTCGGTACAGCCGGCCTGTTCGAAGCTGATCGGGACGTCAACGGCAACGTGATCACCTTGCCTGACGGCACAACTGCTTCGACGCGAATTGCTGGTTCTGGTTTTGCACCTACACTCGACTACTTTACCGCAGACTTCCTTGCGGGCAATTATTCAGATGCTGCTTTCCAGCAACTGACTAGCCAGGAAGTTGGTAATACGGTCTATGAGCAAACACTTGTTCAAGGTCATATCACCGGTGAAGCGTTTGAACTGCCAGCTGGTAAAATCGGCATGGCGGTTGGCTTCGAGTACCGCACATTCTCGATCAATGATGTGCCGGGTGAGAAGACACGCGGTGAATTGGTAACCTTCACAGATCCAGTTGATAATCAGTCTTACACAACACGCGTTTCCGACATTTGGGGTTCTTCCAGTGCCGGCATCACCAAGGGTGATGACAGTGTTGCTGAAATCTTTGCCGAAGTTGAAGTTCCTCTTTTCAAGGGCCAACCTTTCGCTGAAGAAGTGACACTTAACGTCTCTGGACGTACCTTTGAGTATGACTCATTCGGTAGTGACAGCGTTTATAAAGCTGGCCTCAACTGGCAGATCAATCCATCGGTTCGTGTACGCGCAACCAATGGTACGTCGTATCGTGCGCCGCAATTGTTCGAATTGTTCTTGGGTAATCAGACAGGTTTCCAGGGTCAGAATGCGATTGACCCTTGTTTCGACCTGACCACTCAAACCAACCAGAACATTATCACTAACTGTGCGGCGGACGGTGTTCCTCAGTTCAACCTTGGTTCATCGGCGATCATCATTTCAGGTGGCGGTGCTGGTCAGCTCCAGCCTGAGACGTCAACTTCAAGCACGATTGGTCTGATTTACACGCCAACATTTGCTGATCTCAGCATGGCGCTCGATTATTATGAAATCGAGATCGAAGATCAGATTGCCCAACTCGGGCCGTCGACAATTCTCACCGGCTGTTATGCTGGTGACAATTTCCCGAACGCGTTCTGTGACCTGTTCACACGTGCACCGGCAAACGATCCGGCAGCCCCGGGCGCTGTTCTAACGGTTCAGGATCAATACTTGAACGTGAACTCTCAGACCTTCCGTGGTGTCGATTTCGAAATTCGTTATGTGCATGAGTTTGACTTCGGTGAACTCACACTGGACGGCGACGCGTCATGGGCGTTTGAGCGTAATACACAGCTGTTTGCTCCGGATTTAGTGGCTGGTTTTGATCAGCAGGACTTTAACGGTACGGTTGGTGCTCCAAGCGTCACAGGCAATTTCGATGCTCAGCTCAAGCGCGGCGACCTGACTTATCGTTGGTTCACTTACTTCGTCGGACGCGCTTCAAATGCGCGCTTCGCGGATGCACCAGGCGGTATCGGAGAGACCTATTTTGGTGAGATTGTTAATGTCGATTACTCGGCAGAGGCAGTGTACTATCACGGCATCTCTCTGCGCTGGAAGGGCGACACAATGTCTGTCACAGCAGGTATTCGTAACCTGTTTAATGAAGCACCACCTACCCTTTCTTCAGAAGGTGCTACATTGCGCGGCCAGGTTCCACTTGTTGGTTCCCAGTATGACCTTCGCGGTCGTCGCGGCTTCGTTACGGTCTCCAAGACCTTCTAGGTCAAACGACTAAGACACATTGAAAAGGGCGGCTCTCACGGGCCGCCCTTTTTCTTTGCCTACCGCCCGGTCCTTTGGCGCGGGCCGCGATCACCAAACCACCACAACGTCGCAGCAGTTGCCGCAAACGTTGCCGTCTCGACAATCGACGCACGCCCCGCCGGATCCGCGCCGAACCAAATCCCCAGCGCGATCAGCCACAATAACAAAGTCAAAGCTGGCCGGGTCAGCCCGCGCACCGCATCGACCCAGCGATACGATCCGGCAATGGCCGCCTCCGCTGTCATCGAGGCGCTCAAGCCATCCCAGCTCCCGCTCACATCCGCCAGCGCCAGCTCGGCCTCGGTTTCCTCACGCGCTGCCGCCTGTTGCAGCCCGATCAGCTCGACCTCATGCGCCCAGCGCGCCGTTTCATGCGCCAGAACCTGCCGCCGCTCAAAGAACCCGGCGATCCGACCCAGCGCCGTGCCGAACAATCCAAACACCCCGCCGCCAGCCGCGCTCGCGGCCAATCCCATTATCTCTGCCATAGGCTTTCACTCCCTTGATAATACCATGTTGCTGGCCATGCCCTGCAATCAACGTGCAGGAAGCTGCGCGCCAGTCCGAGCCCGGCAAACCCGGCCGCTTGCGCCGCGCTGCGCAACCTGAACCGGTCATGCCCGCGCAATGAAATATCCGCCGCGATCTGCTTGTGACGCGACAGTGCCGCGCCGCCGACTGCCGCGTTCCATTGCGCGCAGCGATGCCCGGAATTGATCACCAGCGGTCGGCCAACGCGTACCCGCATCGCCTCCAATCCATCGAGAAAATCCGGCGCATGCCAGTAAGCGCCATCGCAAAACCGCCCGCCGCACTTACAAGCCAGCTCAGCTACCGAAAAATGCGGCCAACGCCACTGCCCTGCCAGCGCCGCCACCGCCTCACTCCCTCGCGCAAACAACATACCTGCCCCCGATCTCAAGTTCATTTCTTGAGACCCAGTCTACGCGCGCCGGACTATCGGTAGGATTGATTGGGCGATATCCCCGTCGCAACAGGCCAAAACTGTAGGATAGAACCCAATCTATCCCCCAGAAATATCGACTAGCCGCTCAAGCTACGGTGTGCTGGCAAATTCAAGCCTTCTTGAACGCGTAACCCTGATGCCTGTTTAGCGCCGCGATTGCGCCAAGATACTCGCGCTCTAACTGGTCAACATAATCGGCGACCGAGAGCCGGGATTGAACCGCGCCAATGCCCTGCCCGCAGCCCCAAATGTCTTTCCAGGCCTTGGCTTCTTGATTGCCGCCCGAGCCAAAATTCATCGCGCTGGGATCGCTTTCAGGCAAGTCATTCGGGTCCAATCCAGCCTGCGCAATTGAAGGCGCAAGATAGTTTCCGTGGATCCCGGTAAACAGGTTCGAATAGACAATATCACCAGCTTTCGAATCGACAATCATGTCCTTGTAACCCGCCACCGCATTGGCCTCATCACAGCTGATAAAAGCCGACCCAATATAACCCAGATCCGCCCCCATAGCCTGCGCTGCAGCAACTGCACCGCCATTGGCCATGGCTCCTGAAAGGGCGAGTGGGCCGTCGAAGAATTGGCGGATTTCCTGAATCAGCGCGAATGGCGATAGCAGGCCAGCATGACCGCCCGCGCCGGTACAGACCGCGATGAGGCCATCAGCGCCTTTTTCCAAGGCTTTGTGGGCGTACACGACATTGATGATATCGTGCATGATAATACCGCCATAGGAGTGGATCGCGTCGTTGACTTCGGTGCGCGCGCCGAGCGATGTGATGACCAGTGGCACCTTCCATTTCACGCACATTTCGACATCGTGATCGAGGCGGTTATTGGTCTTGTGGACAATCTGGTTAACTGCGTAAGGTGCTGATTTCCTGTCAGGATTTTTCTCATCCCACTCGGCCAGCTCGCTGGTGATCTGGTCGAGCCACTGGTCCAAAACCGGGCCGGGACGGGCGTTTAGGGCGGGGAAAGAGCCGACTATACCGGCCTTGCATTGCGCGATGACAAGCTCTGGTGTGGAGATGATGAAAAGCGGGCTTCCGATCACCGGAACGCGTAGGTTTTGCAGCAGTGGGGGCAAGGCCATGTGGGGTCTCTTTCGACGTCGATTTGCGTAATTTATAGTCCTAACGACCCGCCGGATATGGGCAAGATGTGACGTTGCGTCGGGGGTCGCAGAGGGTGAGAAATATGGCTGAAACCACTATGAAACGCGTCTCAAACGGTGCGGATCGCTGCGCTGCCGCAAGGTCTGCCCTTGACCTTCGCCCCCGCAATACGCCAATTCAGCCATGACCCGTTTTTCAGCGCAGGCGATGATATGACCAAGCAGTTAGTATCCCTTTCAAATGGCTTTGCCGAAGCCAGCGAGGCCGACTGGCTTGAGGCGGTTTCGAAGGCGTTGAAAGGTGGCGGGATCGAACGGATTACGCGCCAGACGCGTGACGGGATTTCGATCAAGCCGCTTTACCGGGAAACCGATTTTTCTAGCCGAACAGGCGCAGGACAAATCGCGCATGCTGAGGCGACCAACCAACACTTGCCTTGGGACATACGGCAAGAGTTCAGCCATCCCAATCCGGTTGATGTGAATGCTGAAATCTTGCGCGATCTCGAACGCGGGGTGAGTTCGATTGAGCTATCCATTGAGTGTTCGGGGCAGCGCGGCTGTGTGATCGGCAGCGCGACTGATCTGGAAACGGCGCTGCAAGGCGTGCGGGCAGATATGGCGACCGTGGCGCTGGACCATCAGGGCGCTGGATCGGGCGCAAGCGCGACGGCATTGCTGGCGCTGTGGGCCGAGGGGCAGGACAACCCCAAGGGGCAAAAGCTGGCGTTCAATATTGATCCGCTGAGCACGCTGGCGCGGACCGGCGAATTGAGCGGCGGCCTAGACGCGTCATTTACCAAGATCGCGGCGTTGACACAGGCGCTTGCCCTGCGGTTCCCTCTCGCGACGGCGCTGCGCGTCGACGCGCGCGCTGTGCATGAAGCGGGCGGGACCGAGGCGCAGG
>Ga0256847_1001121_pt1 | contig 14440 bp, 9 predicted proteins | sample TeddybearmetaG_FD_189099 | JGI IMG/M metagenome (GOLD analysis project Ga0256847, IMG submission 189099) | Hydrothermal vent microbial communities from East Pacific Rise, Pacific Ocean - Teddybear | ecosystem: Environmental > Aquatic > Marine > Hydrothermal vents | place: Pacific Ocean: East... | reverse complement strand
AGCTAACTGCATATTAGTTGAAACACCCAGGCGAACCATGGTCAAGTTAATGAACTCCAACGAGGAGGTTCGAGCAGGCATAGACTGGATATTTATTGTGCGAGAGTTGCAGAGAAATTTTGCACCTAAAGCAGATTTTTCTGAGCTGCGTGAAATAGCGCAGGCCACCCGTGTTTGTCAATACAAGGCTGGTGAAACAATTTACAAGGAAGGAGACTCTGCCGCCTCAATGCATTTGGTTCGAAGTGGTTCAATTTCTCTCAGTCGTATGGTTGAATCTCGAGGCGAGAACATCTCTTTGCTGGTGGCAGAGTTGCGCTCAGGTCAGCTCGTTGGGCAGATGTCACTGATGGGTGATCCCGTTCGTAGAGAAACGGTTGTGGCCTCGGTAGCAACAGAAACCATTGAAATTGAGCGTGACCAGTTTTTGTCATTAATTGGCACAGACGACGCCCAGATTGCGGAGTTACAGTCACGTGTTAGTACACAGGCTCTGAACGTTGCTCAAATGGAAGTACGTCCGGAATCTGGCGCTGCCATGCAATTCCTGATGAGTGAAGGTCTGGGAGAGGCGACCAACACACTTATCATCGACGAAAACCTGTGCATAGGTTGCGACAATTGTGAAAAGGCATGTGCCGAAACCCATAACGGTATATCCCGGCTGGATCGAAGCGCTGGCAATACCTTCGCCAACATTCATCTACCGGTTTCCTGCCGTCATTGTGAGCATCCGCATTGCATGAAAGATTGTCCACCTAACGCCATACATCGCGGGCTGGACGGCGAAGTTTTTATAGATGATACGTGTATAGGTTGCGGAAACTGCGAAGCTAATTGTCCTTACGACGTCATTCATATGGCCTATCCGGCACCTGAAAAACCAGGTCTGTTTAGCTGGATGTTATTCGGGCGGGGAACGGGTCCTGGCGAGGAACCGGGATACCAGCCGGCAGACGCAGCCAAACAGTCAGGTAAGCGTGCGGTAAAATGTGACGCCTGTATGGACCGGGATAAGGGCTTTGCCTGTGTTGCGGCCTGTCCAACCGGGGCGGCCCAGCGGCTGTCCCCAGACAACTTCATTCGTATAGTAGGTTAAGGGTTTGTTTACCAACATATTACGTTATCGCAATGGACTGTATCTTTGGTGGTCACTTGCTTTGCTTGTCGTTTGTATTGCTATTTATGCCAGTCATTCCGGCGAGGAGCCGCCAAACGGTGGAACCTGGCAGGGATATGTTCTGGGAACCATCGGTGCGCTTTTGATTGTATGGCTAACGCTGCTTGGAATTCGCAAGCGTAGTTACAATTCAAGTATGGGTTCGGTGCAGGGCTGGACTTCAGCACATGTCTATCTGGGTGCAGCAACCCTGGTGGTAGCCTCTTTGCATAGTGCGATGCAATTTGGATGGAACGTGCACACGCTGGCATATATTGTTATGTGTCTGGTGATATTTAGTGGCTTTTATGGCCTGCATGTTTATATAAATTACCCTCGCAGCATGTCCGCCAACCGCATGGGTGGTTCGCGGGATATGTTGTTTGCAGAGCTGTACGAGTTGAATAACACGGGTCTGAAAATGACCCGTCGTTGTGGACCAACTATCCGCGAAGCGATAGAAAGCAGTATAGAACGCACCGCCATTGGAGGCGGTGTACGTGCGCAGCTGATGGGGTCTGACAACTCCCTTATATTGCTTTCGGGTGCCGAACGAGCGACCTTTCAAGGCCCGCATAGTGATAAACCGGTTTCTAACCTGGACCAGCAGCTGGCCATCGATATTGTGGCGGAGTGGGTTCCCAAAGCCGATAAAGCCGATGAGGCCGTGGCTCTGGAAGAGCTGTTGTCTGTACTTTGTCGCCGTCAGACTATTATTCGAAGGTTACGCAAGGACATTCAGCTCCAGGGCTGGGTGCAGGTGTGGTTATATGTTCATATACCACTCACCATTGCGCTGTTCTTTGCACTGGCAGTGCATATTGTTACTACCTTTTTATACTGGTAACGGCCATGGATTTATTACTTAGAGAAATGTACATCGCCGCCGATCAAGGCAGTGAGTTTCTGGATCGTGAATTATCTGGTAATGAAATAAGTATTGGCAGTGGCCAGGATCAACTGATTCAGCTCATTGGAACAGAGATAGCATCTGCACATGCGGTGGTGCGCGGTGGCGGAACAGTTTCGATAAAATGCCAACGAGGATGCAAGGTTCTTCTTAATGATGAGTCCGTTAGCAGTGGCACGCTGAATGAGGGCGATGTTCTGGGAATTGGAGGGCATAGGTTAAAGGTGCTGAAAACACCTGCGGGTTTTGATATTGCTCTGGAACTTGACCCTGATAGAAATGTGGATGCCAGCGCCTACCAGAATGCATATCGTACAAACCTGACAGACACCTGGCTTTCTAAACGATCACCCTCCTGGATCTTTGTTGCTATCGTTTTGTTGGGTGGCTTGATCATACCTGCACTATTTATGGGTGAAGAACCGGACAATGCGGTCAGGGACTTTTTGCCCACCGACCTGGTGTGGAGTAGTGGGCCATTGTTACCAGCACACAATGTTGCAATGAAAGATGATTGTTCTGCGTGTCATCAGAAACCATTTGAGAGAGTGCAGGATGATGCCTGCCTTGTGTGCCACACAAACATTACCGACCACATACTCCCTCATGGGAATAATAACTATCTTGCTGAAACCACACAGGTAGGACGTTGTGCAAGCTGCCACAAAGAGCACAATGAGCCTGCTTACATGGTCGTTAATTCAGATGCCCTTTGTATCGATTGCCATGCAGAGCCTGCCAGACTGGGGGGAGATAACCCCCACTTGCAACCTGTGCATGGGTTCTCTGCAAATGAACATCCAGCCTTTGAAGTTGCTCTGTTGGTACCGTCACAAACCAACCGCTCCAGTGGTACAACATTTGACTGGAATGTCATTGAAACAAAGCTTGATCAGGCCACGGAATCGTCCAACCTTAAATTTCCCCATGATATTCATCTTGATGTGGAAAAGGTTCGTGATGCCAATAAGGGCTCGGCACTTGAATGTGGTAGTTGTCACACTTTAGCGGCAGACCAGGAGCATTTTGTCCCGATATCCATGGAGCAACATTGCCAGGATTGTCATGAACTTAGCTTTGATATTGCTGCTCCCAAGCGCCAGTTACCGCATGGACAGCCCAATGAAGCAATCATTGCGATGGAAGGTCATTTTATGCGTGTTTATAGTGACCCAAATAGAAAGAAGTCAGGTACTGCTCGCCGCCGTCTACCGGGCAAAAGAGGAAATCAGGCGGCGTGTAAAGGCAGCGCATTTGACTGTGCAATGCAGCGCACCAGAGATGAGACATTAATTCAGTTTACACGACGCGGCTGCATTACCTGCCATCGTGTGGAGGATCTTCAGTCTGATGACATTTATTCTCGTTTTCAGGTTTACCCTGTGCGACTTTCACAGGATTTTATTCCTGCGGCCAAATTTAATCACCGCTCCCATTTGACGCAAAAGGATGCTGAAGGGGATGCTGCCTGTTTAACTTGCCATAAGGCGCGTGAATCCGGTGATAGTGCCGAACTGTTGATTCCTGACCTAGGAAACTGCGTGGATTGCCATTCAGATCGCAATCTTGCAGATACTGTGCCGTTGGATTGTATTGCTTGCCACGCATATCACCCTCTGGGTGAGGAACCGGTGCGTTATCTGCAACGAAGTATGTAGTATTGTTGGTGTTAACTGAGAGGTGGGGTATGAAAACAATTAAACACTTACTAATGTTGGTGATTGCTTCGATTGTGCTGTTGGCTTTTTTACCCACGAACATTGTTGCTGTAGAAAACCCTTCTGTAGATGCCACCAGTCAATACGAAATTGTCCCATGTCTGCTGCCCAGTCGAATTCGCAAACTGGGTAACATGGTTTATCCCGAACGGCGACGTCTGATAGAAACTTCAGCACTGGAGTGTGGGTTAAAAGGTGGTGAATTTACCTACTACGATCGGTCTGCTCCGGAAAATTCAGTTGCTTTCTTTCTGCCCCTTGCCGAACAGGGTGATACAGATGCCCAGGTGAGTCTGGGAGATGTCTATCAGTTTTTGTTTAAGAATCCACAATATTCTGAAGCAGCGCAGTGGTATCAACGGGCTGCCGATGAAAATAACAAAACAGCTTTGATGCGGCTGGCTCTTCTCTATGAAAAGGGTAGGGGGGTAAAGCAGGATGGACTGCTCGCAACCAATCTGTGGCGAAAGGCTACAGGTGCTGGTGAAGAACTTGTGTTGGCCTCCGAACTCGCATCTGCTCTCACTGATGCCGATCAGAGAATTGCCCAGCTCACTCGTCGTCTAAAAGACAAAAATGAGGAAACAGCGAATATACGCAGGCAGCTTGAGAGAGATAGATCTGCGATGGAACAACGCAGAACAGCGCTGGCCGCGGCCGAGAAGCAGGTTAGGAATGACGAACAAAAACTGGCGCAACTGGCATCCAGTTCTGTAGATTCACAGGAGCTCACCAGCCTTAGAAAGCAGGTGGGATTACAAAAGCGCGAGATTGATGATCAGCGTTATGATATCGAAAATTTGCAGGGTGACCTGGGTGTTCGGGAAGCTCAGCTTAGTGCCAACATAAGGCAGGTAGAATCGCAAAACAGGCGCCTGGAAAAGGAGCTTGCTTCTGTTTCAAGTAAAGCCGATGAAGAGCTGGAAAAAGCCCTGAATGAACTGGATTCCAGAGATTCGGAACTTTCTGGTATCAGAAAAGAGCTGGTTTTAGCCAGAACGACGTTGGAAGGATCCGACCAGCAGTATACTGACCTGCTGACAGAGCTGGAAAAAACCAGTGCTAATGCCGATTCGAATAAGCGCGCAGCCCGCAGCTTGAAGAAACTGAAGGACAAGCAAACTAAGCAGTTGGCTCAAATTGGCCTTCAACGGCAACAAATCGCAAATTTGGAGCTGAATAGGGATCAGGCTCAAAAACGCTCAAACAAGTTGAGACAAGATCTTGATCAACAGGTACACCAAACCCAGGAAGTAGAAGCGCGCTTTGCGCAAACCGAGGCGAAACTTAACAAAAACCTTGGTTTGATGGGGGCTCTTTCCAGGGATCTGGATGAAGCTAACAAAAGCGTCCTGTCCCTTAAAGATGAGCGCACAACAATTAGCCAGCAGCTTACCCAATCAAAATCCAGCACAGCCGAAACAGCAAAACTGACCGCCAGCCTGAGGGAAACAGAATCTCGTTTGGCCGCGCGAGAAAGCACTATTCAGAATCTATTGGCAGAGGTCGAAAATTTCAAGACCAACTTGCTGAATATCAAAACCGATCAAACAAATCTGTTTGCCATGCGCTCCCCGAATGTACCGGATAGATTGCCGGATACGTCGAGAATAAAGTTACCGCGTAAATTGAAAATTGGCCAATATTATGCCCTGGTGATTGGCAACAACAATTATGAGTATCTTACTGATTTACAAAACGCGCGTAATGACGCGCGTGCGATGCATGAGTTACTGCAAAAAGACTACAATTTTAAATCAAAGCTGATGCTGGACGTTACCAGGAAAGAACTTTACGAAGCAGCTACCAAATTAGGCAAAGAATTGCAGCCCGAAGATCTGGTCTTGTTCTATTACGCCGGTCATGGATACGAAAGCGATAATGAAAGTTTTTGGCTGCCCGTGGAAACCGGGAACGACAGAACATCCTTTCAGAGTCAGGGTGTCTCCAGCTCTACCGTAAGTAAGTGGATTAAGCTTATGCCTGCCAATCACGTTCTGATTATTGCAGACTCATGCTACTCGGGTAGCGGAATTGAGCCAACAGGCGGGTTCAAGGTCAGGGTAGATGATCTTGAAAAACAGCTACCGTACTTTATCTCCAGCAGGTCGCGCACCATGCTTACATCAGGTGGCTTGGCTCCGGTTATGGATGGTGATGGCGAGGGTGGGGAACACTCGGTCTTTACCGCAGAGTTGTTGCGTTTACTGGAGGAAAATAAAGGCGTTTTACCTGGGGAATCCATGCTCAGTTATCTGGTTGAGCGGATAAAATATAACCATGCGGGAATACAGGTAAATCAAACACCACAGTTTGGAATGATTCAAAATGCCGGTCATGAAACGGGCCAGTTTGTGTTTTTACATAAAAACATGCAGTTCTAATTTCGGCCATACCGTTGTCGAAGCATGTGCAAGGCAACCTGGAATAATCTGTCACAAAAGAAGGATTCAACTATGAAAGCCTCAGACCTGTTCATTAAGTGCCTCGAAGAAGAAGGTGTGGAATTTATCTATGGCGTGCCTGGAGAAGAAAACCTGGACATGCTTGAGTCAATGCGAACTTCAAATATAAAGCTGGTGTTGACCCGGCATGAACAGGCAGCGGGGTTCATGGCGTCTACCTATGGCCGTTTAACCGGCAAACCCGGTGTGTGTATGGCTACCCTGGGGCCGGGTGCGACAAACTTGGTAACCGCCGCAGCTTACGCACAACTTGGTGCGATGCCCATGGTGATGATCACAGGCCAAAAGCCGGTAAAAACCAGTAAACAGGGTGCTTTTCAGATTCTGGATGTTGTCAGCATGATGAAGCCAATCACCAAGTTTACCCATCAACTGGTAAGTGGCGAAAATATACCCAACAAGATACGCGAAGCATTCCGTTTGGCACAGGAAGAACGCCCCGGTGCGGTTCACCTTGAGCTACCTGAGGATATTTGTGAAGAAGAAGTAGATTTGGAACCATTTAGAGCCAGCCAGATACGGCGCCCGATTGCTGAAGACAAAAGCATCTACGCTGCAGTTAACAAAATTGAGGCTGCCCGAAAGCCGCTTTTATTGATAGGAGCAGGTGCTAACCGAAAAATGACCGGCAAAATGTTGACCGCAATGGTTGATAAACTGGGTATTCCGTTTTGCACGACGCAGATGGGCAAGGGAGTTGTAGACGAAAGTAGACCCGAATTTATCGGTAATACTGCGCTCTCGGCTAACGATTTTGTACACCGTGCTATCAATGAAGCTGACGTAATCATTAATGTTGGGCATGACGTTATCGAAAAACCGCCATTTTTCATGACTGATCACGATGTTGACGTGATCCACATGGGTTTTAAATCTGCCGAAGTTGACCCTGTGTATTTTCCGCAGATGGAAGTTGTTGGGGATATAGCAAATGCGATATGGCGTATCACAGAAAAGATCACTCCGCAGGATCGCTGGGATTTTGGCTTTTTTCACCATGTTCGTGATGAGTTGACTGCCCAAATAGCTGAGGGTACCGATGATGACCGCTTTCCAATCTATCCCCAACGGCTGGTTGAGGACGTGCGCAGCGTGATGCACCGGGATGGAATAATCGCACTTGACAATGGGGTGTATAAAATCTGGTTTGCGCGAAATTACATGGCTCAGGAACCCAATACGGTATTGTTAGACAATGCCCTGGCCACGATGGGTGCGGGTATGCCCTCGGCAATGGCTGCGCGCTTTGTACATCCAGAGCGTCGAGTAATGGCCATCTGTGGTGACGGTGGTTTTATGATGAATTCCCAGGAAATGGAAACTGCTGTACGGATGAAAATGAATCTGGTTGTACTGGTTTTACGTGATGACGCCTATGGCATGATTAAATGGAAGCAGCTCAATTACGGTTTTCCCAATTTTGGTCTGGATTATGGAAACCCGGATTTCGTCAAGTACGCTGAGTCATATGGCGCAAACGGACACCGGGTGGAATCTGCGGACGGTTTGCTGCCTTTGCTGGAGCATTGCCACTCGACTCCCGGTGTGCATTTGATCGACTGTCCAATCGATTACAGTGATAACGATCGTATTCTGAATCATGACATCCAAAAACGCGCAGCGGCCATCTGAGGATTTTTTATGCTGAAAAAAGCTTATCCATATTATCTGGCCAACAAGGCTGTCTATGCGAATCAGGACCTTGAAGTAACTGACAAATACAGTGGTGAAACAGCCACCGTAGTAGCACTTGCTAATGCGGATACGATTGACACGGCAATTGGTGCTGCAGAAGCCTCATTTGAGGCTATGCGAAAGATGCCACCTTATCACCGCCAGGAAATTCTTGAACACTGTGTAAAGAGGTTTCGGGAACGCTTTGATGAATTTGCATATTCGCTTTGTATAGAGGCGGGCAAACCAATAGTTGACTCACGCGGTGAGGTAGGTCGGCTTATTGATACCTTCAAGATTGCAGCAGAAGAATCGGTACGTATAAATGGCGAAGTGATGAATCTGGAAATAACACCGCGCGCCAGAGGATACACGTCTATGTGGAAGCGAGTTCCTATAGGACCTTGTTCTTTCATTTCACCATTTAATTTTCCGCTGAATCTGGCTGCCCACAAAATCGCACCGGCGCTGGCGATAGGTTGTCCCTTTGTTATGAAACCGGCTAGCCTGACGCCTGTTGGTGCGCTGTTGATTGGCGAAGTATTGGCCGAAACAGATCTTCCGGAAGGTGCCTTTTCAATATTACCCGCGATGCGTTCCGGAGCGGATCTGTTAACTACCGATGACCGGCTTAAGTTGTTGAGTTTCACAGGTTCACCAGAGGTGGGCTGGGCGCTTAAGGCGCGTGCGGGTAAAAAGCCGGTGGTTCTGGAACTAGGTGGTAATGCCTCTTGTGTAGTGGACGAGGATGCAGATATAGATGACGCTGTTGAGCGTGTCGTATTCGGTGCATTTTATCAGTCAGGTCAAAGCTGTATTAGCGTTCAGCGGATTATGGTGCATGAAAAGATATATACCGAGTTCAGGGACAAGCTGGTGGCGAAAGTCAAAAACCTGAAAATGGGTGACCCAAAAGAGGAATCTACATTTATCGGTCCGGTGATTTCCGAAAAAGACGCAATACGTCTGGAAACATGGGTACAGGAAGCGGCTGACGCTGGTGCAACTGTGTTGTGTGGTGGTAAACGGGACGGCGTTATGATGCAGGCAACTCTGGTGGAGAATCCCCCTGCTGATTGTAAAATTACGGTCGAGGAGGCATTCGGGCCAATCGCAGGTATTTCTGCTTTCAGTGATTTTGATCAGGTGTTGAAGGACATCAACAAGAGTAAGTTTGGTATTCACGCTGGCATTTTTACTCGCGATATTTACAAAGCCCATAAGGCCTGGGACGAGTTGGATGTAGGCGGGGTTGTAATTGGTGATGTACCATCTTTCAGGGTTGATAACATGCCTTATGGTGGTGTTAAAGACAGCGGAATTGGCCGAGAGGGAATTCGCTTTGCCATTGAAGACATGTCCGAAATTCGCAATCTTGTCATTCGTAACAAGGACATCTGAGAATGGTTGAATATGAAACAGGAAACTGGTTCAAAATTCTGTTTCGAATTAACGGCTCTGTACTGCCGAAAATAACTTTTCGTGTTCTTGTGGTTACTCTACTGTCCTGTGGTGTGACCTATCTAAATTTTGGGCTGGGTTACGAACTCCCCAATTCTATGCGACTTCATACTGTTGTTGGGGTTGCGCTGGGTCTATTGCTTGTCTTTCGTACAAATGCTTCTTATGAGCGTTTCTGGGAAGGGCGTATTCTAGTGGGAGAAATGGTGACTCAATCTCGAGATCTCGCGCGAAAAACGGCGGGCTACCTGGTAGATTCTCCCTTTGAGACGCGAGAGCGCATTGGTCGATATATTATAGCCATGTTTGCTACTATTCGACGCTCATTGCGGCGCGAGCGTGATGCCGAAGAGCTCACGGTGCTACTTAGTGCCGATGAACTGGTTATATTGGAGTCTTCAAGTGCACCCCCATTGATTTTAGCGCGCTGGTTAACCGATCTGTTTCATGCCGAGAACATGGCAGGTCGGCTTTCAGAAACAAAGTTGCGGATCTTCGAGCCAAATATCACCGAGATGATCAGGCTTTGGGGAGGCGCTGAACGTATACTGAAAACACCGATTCCATTTGCCTATGCCCACCATATTAAAGGCTTTCTTTTTCTTTTTTGTGTTACATCACCTTTCGCGCTGCTGGGAACAATGGGTGTGTATGCGCCAGTGGGGGTTGCTGTAATAGCGTATGGTCTATTTGGAATCGACGAAATCGGAATCGAAATCGAAGAGCCATTTGGTTATCACACCAATGATCTGCCTATGGACGGGATAGGGGAAACAATCGCGCGTAATGTTTGTGATGTACTGGATTTGGATTCCTGTTTTATACCAAAGTCACAGGATGGCAAAAAGGGCATTTACCGATAACGTGATGACCGTACTACACTATCGTTCCAGCGCCAGCTTATAACGCCAAACATTATATTGACGAACGCGGTGACAACAAAAATTGCCTCATAGCCAAAAAATCGACTTGCAATAATCGCCATGGGCACATAGACAACCAGCAAACGTGAGACTGCCAGCACCAGAGGTGGGCCGGGTTTTCCCAAGGCATTGAATGAACCATTTGCTACATTAATTACACCGGCAAAACCGATGCTGAGCGGCACTATTAAAAGATAGATAGTTGCGACTTCAACCACCACTTTGTCGTGGCTGATTAATCCGGTAAAAAACTCAGCCCCCAACCACATGATGATTGTAGCCAACACCCCCCAAACCAAACAGAATTGGTAGGTAATTTTTAGTGCTTTATCAACACGCTTATACAGTTTTGCACCCCAATTTTGACCAACCAGTGGCGCTGCACTGGCAGATATACCAATAACTACCATGTTCACAACGGCTTCGATGCGTCCGGCAACGCCAAAACCAGCTACCACCAGAGTGCCATAGCTGGCCAGTAGCCAGGTGGTGATACCCATTGAGGCAGGTTGGATAAGATTCGACATGCCAGCAGGAACGGCCACATGCAGTATTGTACGAGCTGAGCCGCGAAAGTCTTCCATGCTCCAACGAATCATTTTTTCGCGTACCAGAAACCACCATGCTGTGAGAAACAGAGAACTTAATCGGGCTAAGGCAAAGGACCAACCAGCGCCCTCTATGCCCATGGCCGGGAAGCCAAACCATCCAAATATTAATGGTGGAGCGATAAATATTTGTAGTACGGAACCTACCGTTAGAACATAACCAGGAAACGCAGCGTCTCCAATCGAGCGCATCATGCCTGAGCCTACCATTGCAATGCCAAAGCTGGGGTAGCCAAAACACCAGATTGCCATGTAGGCCACTACCAGTTCGAGAATGTGGTCGCGGGCACCCATCAGATGAAATATTTCTTTGCTCCACAGTGCCAGAAAAATCGCACACAAAACCGTGAACACGAGTGTTAACAATAGGCCATGCGTGGCAACCCTTGCGGCTTGTTCTCGCTCTCCAGCACCAATGCTGCGTGCCAGAACTGCACTAGTACCGATACCTATTCCCCGGGTGAGGGCGTTAAAACCCATAACTACTGGAAAGGCGAAAGCGATTGCTGCAAGCTCGTCGCTTCCAACCATGCCTAAGTATATGGCTTCTATAAGCAGCGCCATGGTCATGGCAAGAAAACCCATAATCATGAATCCTGACAGGCGAAAGACATGCTTCCACAGGGGTCCCTCGGTAAACGAAGGTCGTTTGTTTGCAGATTCACTCATTTTGGTAAACGTGATAATTGCTGAGGAGTTTTTGAATATAACACGAGCATTGTTTGATAATGGATAACTTGATAGCCTGCTCCGTCTTTCGTATTTGGAAGTATTGGAACTTATGCAACTTGATGTAGATTTTATTAGATCTCAGTTTCCTGCTTTTCAGGAGCCTTCTCTTAAGGGGTGGGCGTTCTTCGAAAATGCCGGTGGTTCGTACACATGCCAGCAGGTGATTGATAGGTTATTAAGCTTTTACACCAAAACCAAAGTGCAGCCATATTATAACTTTCCGGCCTCAGACGAGGCTGGTAGAAAAATGGATGAAGCATACAGTCGATTGTCAGCGTACTTGAATGTGGGTGAGGATGAGTTAAATTTTGGCCCGTCTACCTCGCAAAATGTTTACGTGTTGGCCAATGCGCTTCGTCCCATGTGGGAGAAGGGCGATGAGATAGTTGTGTCCTGTCAGGATCACGAGGCTAATGCCGGTGCCTGGCGACGATTAGAGCAGCGGGGCATCGTCGTGAAGGACTGGTCCATAGATGCTAAGACCGGTTTATTGAATGTAGCAGATCTGGACACTCTTGTTTCTAAACGTACCAGGATGATCGCATTTCCGCATGCCTCCAACGTGATTGCACACATTAATCCGGTGAGAGAAATTGTCAACAGGGCACATAAGGTTGGTGCTATTGCTGTTGTAGATGGAGTTTCTTATGCGCCGCATGGATTACCCGACATAAAGTCACTTGGGGCAGATATATATATGTTTTCGCTTTACAAAACCTGGGGTCCTCATCTTGGAGCCTTGTTTGTAAAACGAGATTTGATGAAGCAGATGTCCAATCAGTCTCATTATTTTAACAAGGATAATGTGCGTAGCTTTCTCACACCGGCGGGGCCCGACCACGCACAAATTGCTGCCGCTGCCGGTATTGCCGATTACATGGATGCTGTGTATGCCCGTCACTTTTCCGATGATGCAGAGGCCGCAGTAAGAGGGCAGAGCTTACATCAGTTATTTTCTGAGTACGAACAATCCTTGCTGGCGCCCTTACTGGATTTTTTAAAATTACGCGATGATGTTTTCATCATCGGTCCGGATGATCCTGCTATTCGGGCAGCCACTGTATCTATTCTGCCGCTAAAAAAGAGTGTCAATGAAGTTGCAGCAGCACTGGGGCGTGAGAACCTGATGGTTGGGGTTGGAGATTTTTATGGGGTAAGACCTCTAACAGCGATGAATATTGACCTGGACCCCGGTGTGATAAGAATGTCGTTTGTGCACTACACAACGATGGAGGAAATAGAGCAACTAATCAGGGGATTGAAGGTCGCTCTGGCTTAGCGATCTATAGAGCAGCGGCGAATCGATTAACGATTTCAGCCGCTGGAAGGCAGTCAGAAAGCTTGCTGGCGCCAGTGCCCGCATACATAGCAGCCGCTCTTATGTCGCCGCTCATTCCTGTCGCAGGTGGCATAGCGTGATAGCGTGGAATTTCAATTCCACCGGGTGCTCGCAAAATGATATCGCCCTCGTTAGGTCTTTTCCCGGCTGCTGGCTGACCAGCGGCATCCCATGCTTTAAAAGTGGTATTTGCCAATGTTCGATGCGGTGCATTTGGCCAGAAATCATCGAAACACATCGATCTGGCGGTTTCGTTTTCACCCGACTCTATTAGGGCGCGTTTATAATCTTCGTGTGCTCCAGATTCGTCACTCAGCACAAATCGCGTGCCAAATAGCACTCCGGCTGCTCCCAGTTCCATCATTTGTACGCCGTCGGCAGTATTTGCAGATCCTCCGGCTGCGATTACCGGAATACCATTTGCCAGTTGAAGCACCATCGGAACAAGATCCAGAATGGGTACATCACCATATACATGCCCGCCTGCCTCAACACCCTGTGCTATCAGCGCAGATGCTCCGGCATCCAGGGCAGCCTTGGCGGAGTCACGATTCCATACCGTTGCGATCATTCGAGCACCAGCACGCTCGATTATGGGCATTGATGCGGCCGGGTCACCCCAGAACAGATGAATAATAGGCACCCCCGTGTCCAATGCAGCCTGAATGAGGTCCAGCTGAACAAGATCTGCTCGAACATTAACCCCGAACGGTCTGTCTGTGAGAGTTTTGGTTGCCTGTATTGTGGCTATCGTTTGTTCTACTGTGTTCAACCAGATGGGCAAAATACCCAGCGCCCCGGCATTTGCTACTGCCGCTACCAGTTCGGGCCCGCTGACGTTTCCCATAGGGCCCTGTATCATGGGTACTTTAAGTCCAAAGTCGGTAACAAATTTTGTCTGGGTACTTTTAGTCATACGTTTTTCCTCGGCCACATTTTCTACAAGCGGGTAAGCTTCTATACTGCACTCGCATAATCTGGTGCAATCTATGAAATTACAAGCGATTGTTCGTGTTGCACTGCTCAGCGGTTGTGCGACAAATCAGCCGAGTTCAAGGGAGAATTCGTAGAAGGCGTCCGCATTGAGAGCGCTGTACATCATTCTGTAGGGAGTTTACATGCCTGGGCAAAACATTACATATCTCCGAAACAGGCGGGCTGGAATGTTTCGTTGCTGAATACTAAGCTGGAATATGCGCAGACAAAATTCTCCAGTAGTGTGGTTAGTCTGTTGGGAGGGAAAATTCTCGCTGAGCGTAATTGGTCCGATTGCCTATATAAAACTTTTACGACTGAAACGAGCAGCATATCAACTGGTATGTCGAAGACAAACTAAAGGAATTTAGAATGCAAAATAGAACCGGTAAATTCGATATCAGCATTGTTGAATTTGAACAGGTGAATATCGCTGTATTTCAACATCGTGGGCCACCGGCATTGCTGGGAAATTC
>Ga0256847_1001120_pt1 | contig 14441 bp, 9 predicted proteins | sample TeddybearmetaG_FD_189099 | JGI IMG/M metagenome (GOLD analysis project Ga0256847, IMG submission 189099) | Hydrothermal vent microbial communities from East Pacific Rise, Pacific Ocean - Teddybear | ecosystem: Environmental > Aquatic > Marine > Hydrothermal vents | place: Pacific Ocean: East... | reverse complement strand
TCTTTTATTTTTGAAAAGTGAGTTATTAAGGGAGCGACCATATTTATCAATTAAAATGCTAATGAGGATAAAATATTCTATCATAACATTTTGTTTTTAAATGTATTTTCGTAATCTTGCCCTGGGTTTGAGGGCGTTCAAAAAAAGGACATTTAGTTTAACTAAAAAAGAGTGGAAAGCAGCTCGAGATAAAATCTATGAATTAATGGTGGTTAAATGTGGGAAGGTGTTTTTATATTGATGTTTTATAACAGAATTTTGTGGGGATTGCTCAGACACCGCCCCCTTTATTCTCCATCATTGCCAGAAATAAAATGTTATTAGTTTGGTTTCATAGCGAGTGAAAAGACTAAAAAATATGATAAATTAGTGGACATTTAATGTATACTTAAAACTTAATTATAGATGGAGAAAATAATGAGAATCGTTATTACATTTTTATTTTTATTTTGTACAAATTTTTCAGTTGCTAATGAAATAACTAAAAACCCAAACCAAGATAGTCTTAACCCCCTTAAAAAAGTTTGGCAAGATCTAGAATATCAAGAATTTATTAAAAATTTAAAACCTTGGATTCAACCTTTGACCGATAAAGAACAAAAAATGACGGTTAATGCGCTTGTTTCAAAGATTGGTCAACAATTTGATGTTTTAGTTTTATCAATGCTTCCTCTTCTAATGCAATCTGGTGGGGATTTATCAAATTGGGATCCAAACAAAGTATTGACCCAAAAAAATAGCATCATAATGGAGGATATAATACGGCTGAGTGGAAATATTTTTTTAGATAAAAATAAGTTACTCAAGCTTTCAATTAAAGATTTTTCAGAAGGACTTCTTTATATGGGATGGGCAGGATTTTTTAAATATACAATGGAAGATAAACTCAGTTTTGTTAAACAAAAATCATTAATAAATTGGGTTTATACCTCTTTGGATTTACCCCAAACCTACTTTCCAAAGCGTACCACTGTACAAAACCAAATGTTGACTTCTCTTTTGAAGTCAGTTATTGAACCGCTTTCTCCAGTTAAAAAACATGATGCTAAAAATAAATACAATCAAATTACTAATAATGATATAAAAAATTTACATTCAAAATTTAAATTTATTTTAGATAAAGAAATGATTGACTCTCAATATTTTACAACATTAAAAGGTGCGCTTCCTGGTTATGCAAATTTAGCAATAGCCAAAAAATTTACTCATGTGAAAAAAATACCTTATTCCATATTATTTTATAAACCTGAAAATTATCGTAATAATGAGTTTAACTGTAAATCTGACCTAGATAAAAATATTATGAGTAAGCTTCATAATAAAGGTTTTACTTGTAATACAAGAACAATTGAATTTATGTATTTAATAATGTTAATGGTAGAAGCAAAGAATGATGGAGAAAAATTAAGTACCAATAATGAGACTTATGAGCAATGGTATACAGTTTTATTTATAGTTCGCCACTATGGGGATTTATTAAATAAACTAAATCCCAATCTCTATAATCAATTTTGGAAAAGAATAAGAGAGTTTGTTAAAATAGGAGAATCATCATTATATCCTCAAAAAGGTTTTTGGTCTTCTGTAAATTCCCAAGTGAGAGAACAACTTGGTATTCCAAACTATAACAAACCTAAAACAAAAGCATTAGTTACTGAATTTAAAGCATTTTTAAGAGAACAATAATGAACTTTGAGACTATATCTGTGAATAAATTAGTATTGTTAATTTTATTGATGTATACAGGGAAAACTTTTGCCCTATCTTCTCAAGAACAAATAATTTTAGATCTTTTAAATCAAGATGAAATGATATCTATTGTCGTTTCTAAGATTGATCAATTAATTCAAAAAAAACCAAACTGCAATACGGTTATTTTTTTAAATTCTATCTTAAACGATTATCCAAATAAGAAAAAACTCATTATTAGAATATCTAGACAATTTGGTAAATTAAAATGTGAAGAAAAAGAAAAAATATTGCAAACTAAGTTGCAATTATTAAGTAAAAATTTATTTATAGAAAAAGAAGTATCTAAGTTACTAAAAGAATCAACAAATTTGATTAAAAAAACTCTCTCAAATTTTGAGTTACGTGTACAAAAAGGGCTTGGTGCATTAAGTGGTTTGCGAGCAAATATATCACCATCAGGGCGCTATCTCAGTATGGGAGGTGTTTCTGAAAAAGGGAGTCTTGCTGTTTGGGATAGAACAAATAATTATCATATAAATTCTTTATCAGGAGAACACTTTACTTTTTTGTCTGCATTTTATAATGACCATTTCTTATTTACTTCTTCACCTATTGCGATAAATTTATGGGATTTTATTAAGAATAAAAGTTATCCTTTATTGTTTCATTTAGGATTTCCTACATTTATTGAGTTAAGTCATAATAGAAAAAAATTATTAATTAATAGTAAAAATGGCGATTTAAGGGTTTATAATATTATCGAACAAAGTATTGAGAGTGGTGAATCTCCAATAACATTAGAACAAAGTCTTATTATTTCAAATTTAAAAATACAAACAGGAAAGTTTATATCTACTGATAAATTGCTATTAGGTACCTCAGATGGAAAGATATTGTTTTATGATTTAGTAAAGAAAAAAGTGATTTCATCCCTTTTTATTGGTTATAATAATGATTTGTTGCAAGTTGTTTCAGGAGACTGGCTTTATGAAGTATCTAAAACAATGCACAAATCTTTTAAGGGAGTACGTGAAATAGCGGTATCTGTAGATACTAAAAAGTATGCAATCCTAATGAATAATAAAGTTGTTTTAATTGAAAGTAATCAAAATAATAAGCTGACTTTATTGGCAAGCATAAAAAAAACTGAAGTTGTAGCGGCTTTTTTTAGTAATAATAATTTTATTCTCTTATCAGATAATCAGTTATTTTATTATACTCTTGATGGTAAGAAGCTTGTTTCTACTGTTTCTCTTAAACATATTTTTGGAGATCTAACCTCAGCTCTTAAAATCAATCACTCAACAGTACTACTTATTGGGACTGATTTGCTACTTTATAACGTTAATCAACAAAAAATACTGGATTATTTACCATCAAAAAGCAATCTTTCTCTTAAATATAATACAACGCTATTGGATGGTAGAAATAGCATTTTATTGTATACTCAAGAAAATGGATTACGACAAATTTCCCAAAATTCCATACTAGAAAGAATACAAGGAAAAGGTTCATTATTTAAACTTCTCTACCGTGGGGAACTGACTCAGAAACAACCTTCAGAACTTTTATATGGTCTTGATATTTATCAAAGCTATCTTTATTGGTTTGAGGTATCGTTAAAAGGAGCTCCAGAAAATAGAAAAGTATGGTTTAATTATATAAGTTCCAGAGGAATAATAAATATCATTGAACTACCATTCAATTCTTCTTTTTTAGATGATATAGGTGTAAGCCTAAAACAACAATTAAATAAAAAATTTAGGGAAAATAAGCGTAAATCTGATATGTATGGAATGATGAAGATTATTGCTCCTGAATTAAAAGAATTTAATACTATAAGCTTCAATGGGAGATTTATTGCTTTTTATGATAAAGGCACTGTAAAACTTTATTCACTTGACACCAAAAAAATAATAATATTAACTTATACAAATGAAAAACCACGGATTTTATTCAATCCAGCAAATGAAAATACATTGGTTATAGCAGATAATCATAAAGTAGAACTTTGGGATATTAACCAAAAAATTAAAAAACAAAGTTTTAAATATACTTTTACTGAAAATATAAAACAATTAAAATTTGATTTACAAGGAAAATATTTAGTTATTTTATCAAAGAATCAATTTTATATTTTTGATCTAGAAAAAAATAAAAAAATTCTGATGAGAAATATCCAGAAAGGCATATTCTCAGCTATTTCTTTTAGCCCAGATTCAAATCGGTTTATAGCGTCAGGTCTAGATTTAGATGATAATGGGGCTATTTTGTTACTTGCTGATTTAAAAATAATGGCAATTAAAGCTTATTATGCAAATAAGGATACTGTTTTTTTAAATACGCCTTTTGGTGGAGATATTTCGTTTTGGGGAGATTCAGATCATTTTATGGCAACCAGCCTTGCTACCCCTGAAATAAACATTTATAAAATAATGAAAAATAATTTAAAAAAGGAATTAAGTATGTTATTTCTTGATGAAGGAGAGGCTATTATTTATGATCCTTCTGGATACTATTGGTCTTCTTTAGAAGCTGAGAAGTATATCACTTTACATAGCAACTCAGGGATAAGCCGTATTAACCAAGTAAAAAACAATCTTTATAATAAAGAATATATTTCCGCAATAATGGAGAACAATTTAAAATCAAATTCATCTTTAAAAAAACCAGAATTTTTTCAGCCACCAACAATAACTCTTTTAGAGCCACAAATAGATTTTAATACGATTCTTTCCGTTGACAAAAATCATTTAGCCATGAAACTAAAAATAAGAAGTTATAGTGGAAAAGTGAGTGCCATTGAATCCATTAGTGTATTTGTTAATGGAACAAAAATAAAGACAATATCTCCATCTCAAAAAATAATCAATGTAGATATTAAGTTCCCACACTCAGGTTATAATCAGTTACATTTTATTGTAACGGATAATAAAAAAAATACGAGCGCCCCCTTAATATATAAAGTTCATATTAAAGAAGAAACAAATATAATCCCGCCCAAATTATATTTTTTAGGTATTGGTTCTGAAGCAAAAAATCAGCAGAAAGATTTTCCACTGTTAAAATACCCATATAAAGATGCTAAATTGATTGCATCTAAGTTTAATAAAATGGAAAAAGGCTTATATTGGAGTGAGGTTATTACTGAAGTTATACCTCGTAAGAAAATAACATCTAATGGCATTAAAAATGCTTTATCAAATCTTATTCCTAAACTTAAATCGAATGATCTACTGGTTATTTATGTATCAGGACACGGACAAAGAAATGAAATAACAGGAGAAGCTGAGTTTATAACGAATGAAGGTCGTTTATCATGGAAGAATATTGAACAATGGGTCGCAATGATTCAAGCGAGAGTTTTAATATTATTAGATGCTTGCCAGTCGGGTGATATTGGCACTCAAGGCGTTAGTCTTGATAATGATACCTTGGCTGCTGACCTTATTAATTCTAGAAAATCAGGAATATTGGTTTTTTCTGCAACTCGTTCTTGGCAAAATACCTATGAACTGCCAATAGAAAAATATAACGGAAGTAGTATTTTTGCTACTTCTATTGCTCAAGCCTTTAAAGCGAACTCTGATTTAGATATGAATGGTATTATTTCTTTGAAAGAATTTCAGCATTCTGTTAGCTTTAAAGCAGCACAGATATCGAAGGAACTTTTTTTAAAATATGCGAAAGATTTTAGAGAAAAAAATAAATCCAATTTAAAAAATTTGGAAGAATTTAATAATATAATAAAAATCCCTCATACACCTTGGATCCCAAATATAGAATTATTTGGTGATATTCCTTTAATTCCTTTGGTAAAATAACTGAATTTATAGAAAATTATTATGCATACAAAAATAAATGAATACTTGTCTTTAATTGGAATAAGTTCTTTAGGGTTAGCTTTACTATATATAAGCGGTTTTTTTACTTATATAGGAGAATCTTATCTTATGGGGGTTTACATACCTAAATCTTCATTTGAATATCTCTTAAATGGGGGGGTATTTTTATTTCAAGCAATCCAGTCTATTATCCAAATTTTCCAATTTTCTACATGGCCTACATGGATTGAAGATAAAAATATTGGGTTCTATTTCCTTACCGCACTGTTTATTTCTTTAATATTTATTACTGCCATGCATAAAAAATTTATTGAGTCAGTAACTTACTTCAAAGAGCACCAACATATTTATTGGATAAGTGCGAGGGGGTGTTTGGTTTTAGCAATTATAATATTTTCTATTTCTTGGTTAAATTTTCTTACTATCTCCTTTACTTATCAAGATATGTTGTTTCCTATTAATCCTATTAATCCTAAAAGTGTCCAAGAAAAAACAGAATTGTTTAATAAAATTTCTAACAGTAAATTGAATGCTTCAGAAAAAATAAAAGGTAAACAAGTATTTCTAAAATCCCTTCTTAGAAATGAGTATACAAAACAAAAGAAACTAAATAATTCACACCTTGAAAATAAAATAAAAAACTGGTTAGTTTGGCAAAGAATCTCTAAAACACAGCAAAGTACCTCTTTTGGCTTGTTTTTACTTATTTGTCTTATAAATATGACTCATCTTATATTTCTTATTAAATATTCGCTATTTAATAATTGGTTTGGAAAAATTGTTATTCCTATTTGTTGTAGTTTTATCATTATTTTTCAGCTTTGCGTTATACCGATTACATTCGGTATTATGTTTCCAAATAAAGAATTTAAGTTTGCCAAAATTATTAAAATAGATGATAATGTAGCGGGTGCTGTTAGTCTAAAAGATAGAAATGTGGTTATTCTAGGAGAATCTAATGAACGAATATATTTATATGATTATTATGATTTATGGCGAATTCATGTTATTTCTTCAGATAGCTTAAAAGTATTTTATCTACAAGGTAAAAAAGTAAGTCCACTTTTTTGGATAAATGATTTAGATTTAAATGAGGAAAATAGAAATGCACGGTAAGTCTTTTTTTATTACAATATTATTACTTTTATACTCTATAAATATAATGGCTATTCCCATCTGGTTTAATAAGGATATTAAACCTATTGCAGGGATTAACTCGGATATTATAATTTCATCTATTTTTTCTAAAAAACCGAAGAAAATATTGCTTACATTATCTAAGTTAAAAAGTGAGCAAGATAAAAAAGGAATAGAAATCTATAGACATATATTGGATAAAAGCAGCCGTTCAAAAACAATAAAGTGTGAGTTTTCTACTATTTCAGTAGAGTGCAACTTACTTATTTTCCTACCTATTGGAAACTATAGAGCAGAAATTAGTGATCTTGCTTTCCCAAATAAAACAAAAGAAAGAAAAATATCTGTTGATCATATTAACTGGATTATTAGTCAGATTATTAGTCAAAAAAAATTAATAAAAAAGTATGGCGAACCCATGATTATATCGAATAAAGGTCATTCCTCAAGCAGGAAATTTTATGGAAAAATCAAACCCAATATTGTAAAAATTAAGAATAAAAAACCAAAATTCTCATGGAATTATAAAAAAGAGAAAGATGGGGAGGAATTAAAATATTTTATTTATCTTTTTGATTTAAAGGGTTTAATATGGTTTGATTCAACAAGTAAACTATTTTTGGATTATTCGGGTCCTGAATTACCACAAGGTAAAACTTATTTTTGGGTGGTTGGAGCAAGAAGCGAAAAAGGTCTTATTGAGTTTGAAGGGGATATTCCTTCATTTTTTATTCATTAATAGAAAAAATTGAAAATTACGCTGGAATTATTAGTATAGAAACTTGGCAATAGAATTTATATGTTTTTTTAAGAATTGTGGATAATGATTCAGATAAAAATAACTATTTATTTTTAAGGAAAAAGTATTATGAATGAAACATTTGGTCTAGCGGAAGTCATTAAAACATTGCGTAAAGACATTACAAAAGCAGTGCGTAATGGGGAAGGGCATGATATTCAATTTACATTGAATAATATTGAAATTGAATTACAAACTGTGATTGAAAAATCTATTAATGGGGGTATTGAATTTAAAGTTTTTGGGAATGGGGCGGAGATTAGTGGAGATGCCAAAAAAATAAAAACTCATATGATTAAATTAAATGTCAGTGTTACATCTAAAGAAGCGACTAAAAAAGGGCTTAAAACAGTTAAATTATCGAATAAAATAAAAAAATGAACCCAGAGCTTATTGCGAAAATTACCGTAATTACGGAAGATCATAAGAGTATTGGTACTGGTTATCCCATTAATAGTGAATATGTTATCACCGCTTACCATGTAACTGAAAAAGCAAAAAAAATTAACGTGAAATGGGAATCCATTATTGATCCAACAACAGAGAAAGCTTATTCCGTTGATGTTGAGGAAAATATTCTGATACCTTGTATTGACGATAATGGCGAGGAAGATGGTGTTGCATTGCTTCGCTGTAAAGTACCAAAGCAAGTAGAAGAATCACCTCTTATTCTAGCTGAAAGCTCCCCGCCAAGAGATAAAATATATTGGGACAGTATTGGTTATCCTAAATTTGCACAAAATACGAAAAAAAGTATGATGGGAGAAATGCTTTTTCAAGACATGAATCCTATTGTTGATATAACCAATAAATGTAAGATAAAAAAGAAAAAAGGTTGGGCGGGAGTATCAGGTGCGCCTATTTTTCAAGAGCATATACTTTATGCTATTAATATTGAAATGTTAGAAGACGTGAAAAACGAATTCCGTGCGATTTCAATTCCATGGTTATTAAAAAACAAAACGGAAGATCTTCAAAAAATTGGAGTTATTTCATCAAAAGCATATAATAAGTATTTATTTTTTCTTGAAGAAAAAATAATGGCGTGTTTATCAGATATACAAGAAACAACGCTATATTATTCTTTAGCAGAAAAATTTGTTTCAACAGAAATAGTGAAGCCAGAAATTTTATTTAAAAAATTTAATCAAGAAATTCAAAAAAATAAGGCTAATTTTTTTAGAAAATTTACTTTTGCTACTGAAAAAGATATTTTTGCTAAAAAATTAAATATTGATGTGGCACGTAAATTATTTGTTTTACTACTTGGCTTAACTGCGCCTAAATACCAAAATATTAACTCATCAATACATCATCTAGCAGTACGAACACAAACACTTGCAGAACTTCATTTGGCTGCCTTTTATCAGCTTCCACCAAATTTAATACAAACTAATTTTAAAGGTGTCAATAAAAGAAATTCCATTGTTGGAAAGCATATTATTGAAGTAATAGGAGAAGCGATAGGAGAAGAGACAGGAATAGAAGGAGGCTGGAAATCTAGGCAAGTAACAAAAGATTTGGTTGAGATTGTTAATACTGCAATTAAAAAAACACATAAAAAAATTTATAATGATTCAATAGAACTTCCTAATGCTGATGCAGTAGAAGAGCTTGATCAAACCTTATTAAGGCGTCGTGATCCTAACGGGCTAGAGCCAGAATTAAATCGTTTTGAAATAGCCTACCCGAAAAAAGAGGAAGACAGAATACACCCATTAAATAATAATGAAATATGTAAAGAGATACAAAAAGAATTACCCAGTTTACCAATCGCTCGATATGGTTTTGATAATGCAGAACAAGAAACAGAACTACGGGTTGAAGTGAATGAATTTTTCTTTATAATTCAAAAATATAGCTAAAAAATATGACAACCCCAACCCTAAAACACTTTACCCCAAACAGCACTATTAAAATACCTGCTTGTGGTTCATGGAATGCTTGTAATTATTTACTAGAAAAAGAATCAGCCTATGCATTAGAAATGGCATTAAAAACCCAACGTCCTTTACTTGTAAAAGGCGATCCAGGTTTAGGTAAAAGCTATCTTGCACGAGCTGCTGCGGCACATTTAGATCGTCAATTTATTACCGAAATTATCAATATCAATACCGAAGGACAAGATCTCCTTTGGCGATATGATCTGGTATCACGCCTTGCCGATGCGCATACGGGCAAAAAGGGAGTTGAATTAGATCCTAAACATTATATAAATCCAGGTGTTTTATGGTGGGCATTTAATTGGGCTGATGCTCAAGAACATTATAATAAAACTTGTTTACATAAAATTTATTGCCCCAAACAAGATAATGGGGATTATAAAAAAGGAGTCGTCTTGTTGATTGATGAAATTGACAAAGCCGATCCTTCTTTACCAAATAGCTTGCTTGAAGTGTTAGGTAATGGCGGGTTTCACCTTCCCTTGCTTGAAAAAACCATTCAAACAGAAGAGCAACAACCCGCCCCCCTTGTTATTATTACCACCAATGATGAGCGTGAACTTCCGCCTGCTTTTGTGCGCCGTTGTCTGGTATTAAACCTTGAAATTGACAAAGATATTGAAACTTGGTTATTAAAACGTGCCAATATTCATTTTAGTGAACAACAGTGTAATGAAAACATTAAACGTGAAGCCGCAATACAACTGATAAAAGACCGTGAAGATGCCGAAAAACAAGGTTTAATTAAGGCAGGACTGGCTGAATACCTTGATTTATTACAAGCCCTTGATGAAATGACGGATAATACCTTACAAGGTCAACAACGTGAAGCCTACCAAAAGGCTTTACTTAAAGAAATTCAAGATTTTGTCTTAAAAAAGGTTGGCTAAAATGTACCATAGACAAATCAGCCGTGGAGACTTATTACGTTGGTTAAAAAGTAGCAATAATACACCAGAAGCCGCGATTATATTGGGTTATCAAGCACCAGAAGCGAAAAATCAAATACAAAAAAATAAAATGCCCGTTAATTTTGAGGGACTTAAAAGTCCTTCTTCACTAAAAAAAAATCTAAAAGAAACACCCAAAAATTTAATACAAGATCCAAAAATCACATCACAATTAAAACGACCTGCTGAATATTTTTATACTTTTCAAGAAAGGATAAAAACAGAACAATTCGCTGAATTTGAACCAGAAAACACGCTAACCCTTGATGATGAACGCATCCTAAATCCCCAAACAATTCAATATCAATCTATTATTAATAAAAGACAGCTTCAACCTTTTCTACAAAAAAGTCTTAGCTATCATCTTGGTAAAAAATTAGATATAAAAAAGCTTATAAAGCAAATAACTTGTCTTAAATTTCAGCAAAATCTGCCTTATAAAAGCCGCCAAATTCCTGCGGGACGTATTTATATTTTACTCGATTTGAATAAGCGCATGTTGCCCTTTTGGGATGATGCACATGAACTTTGTGAATTTATTAAACGCAAACAAGGTAAACAAGGGCTTGAAATTCGCATGATTGATGATAATCCCAATGGGTGTTATCAAGATTGGTTTAATCCGAAAGATTCGCAAGCATACAAAGCCTTTTGTGTACCAAGTGTGGTTTTTATTATTAGTGATATGGGTCAACTGCAATCACTTGATATAAAAGAAAATGGGGAAATTAAACCTGAAAATAAACAAATAAATATTATCCAACAACGATGGCTACAATTTTTACAAAAATTGCATAAACAAGGTTTAAAACCCATTGTTTTAAGTCCGCTTGTACGTTGTCAGCAAAATCCTGAATTTTTAAAGTGGATACAACAACATCTATGGCAAAAACAAGGCATTTTAAGCAATACCAAACCTTGTCAAGTGAGTGCAATACAACAACAATCACTTGAACAAGTGCTTAGTTTTATTGCTATCGCGGTACATGTAGAGCCTCAGCTATTGCGTCAAATGTTAGCCTGCTTGCCCATGAACTTTACTGAAACAGGTATTGAAGCCAGTTTATACCTGCATCCAGATATCCATTGGGGTTACACTGCCATTTGTTTAAAAAATGAAAAAAAAGATTATTACCAAGCCCTTTTTAAACAACAGCCGCCATCTTTGCAAATTCAAATATTAAAACTTATTCAACAGCATCATAGCCAATTGGTACCTGCTGTTTGGGCAGAAGAAATTATAACTGCTCATGCCATTACGGGGATTTCTGATCCAAGTCTCGGTTTAAAACAAGCACAAGATTTAATGCAACGTTTAACCAATACATTTCAATCCACGGCAACAAATGCTTGTATGCAACAATATGTACGTAGACAGCTACAACGGAGTAGTAAACAAAGTAGAAAAGAAAATAACTACATGAGTACCCTTTATGGACTAACATATTCAAAACAAATTAGACAAGGTAAAAGTATTCCAGCAGGTTATAACAATACTCAAGTACTGGCTCAAGTGGCTAAAAAAAGCCAGCCACAAGACTATTATTTATACCAACAAGGTGAACAATTGATTATTAGTAAACAAAGTCAACTTCAACACCAAGACTTTGTAATGGGTAAAAAATTGCTGCAATTTACAACTTCCTATGACAGCATTCAGCTAAAAACAGCCAGTGTAACAACTAATATCGTTCTTGAGTCTTTGCCACGGCGGCTATGTCAACTTGATGGTACAAATATTAAGCTTTATACAGGGCGAGAGCAACTGCAATTGGTGGGGTTTCACAAACCTGATTGGGCGCATGCTATTTTACAAAATAATCAGCAACTTCAAGCCACGATTAAAATGGCGGGTAAAAATTTTACTTTTTCTGCAAAAAAAAAACAAAATAAATGGTTCGTTGATAAAGATAATAAGTGGTTTGGTTTTGATCGTTATGGAATTTATGCTGATATTCCGATTAAAGGTATTATTCAGCGTTTTCGTTATATCAGACCAACGACTTTTTATATGGGATCACCCGAAATAGAAATTGGTAGAAATAATAATGAAATATTGCATCAAGTTAGATTAGTCAAGGGATATTGGTTGGCAGATAGCACGGTAACACAAGCATTATGGAAGGCAGTGATGGGTAATAATAACCCAAGTAGATTTAAAGGGGAAAACCACCCAGTAGAAAATATAAGCTGGTCTGATTGCCAAAATTTTCTGGAAATACTTAAAAGTGAAAATGCTTTGCTTGATTTTAGATTGCCAACAGAGGCTGAATGGGAAAATGCTTGTAGAGCAGGAAAAATTACACCATTTTCTTTTGGTGAAAATATTAGTCCTCAACAGGTTAATTATAATAATAGGACAGAAGACTGGTTGGATCGAGACAAAACTGTTGAAGTCAGAAGTTTGCCCGCAAATATATGGGGCTTACATGAAATGCATGGTAATGTTCGAGAATGGTGTCAGGACTGGTTTGGTGAATATTCAAAAAAACAAACATTAACTGATTCCCGTGTGTTACGTGGTGGTTCTTGGATAGATGATGGCAAAAGTTGCCGTTGTGCGTACCGTAACAAGTACTTTCCTGACTTAGCTTTCAGCTTCATTGGTTTTCGTCTTTCCTTAGAACATCTGAATTCAGTCAGATAGGGATAGGATGGGCATGTTTTTTTGTGCCTCCAGATCTTGGTATATGGTGGGCAAAAAAGACTACTAATCTCCCTTGTTGCCAAGCTAGAACTAGGCAGTGAGAATAACTTTAAATTAACTAAAAAATAAAATAATGTCTTACCGCAATGAATTATCACCCCCCATATTCCCTCAAAATTGGGCTTCTGATTGGGGTGAAGATGAATATGGTTTATGGATGGCATTGAATTATAAAGATGTTGAAGTTATTTTTCGTTGGCTTCTTCCTTGTGAGTTTTTAATGGGATCACCTAAGAATGAAAAACAACGCTTTGATAAAGAAAAACAACATCTTGTTCGTTTAACACGAGGTTATTGGTTGGCAGAAACGACAGTAACACAAGCTTTATGGGAAGTTGTTATAGAAAATAATCCTAGTCGTTTTAAAGGACAAAACCATCCTGTTGACTCAGTAAGCTGGCTTGATTGTGAAAAATTTATAAATAAATTTTCGAGTCTACATCTAGATTTAACTGTTCGTTTACCAACAGAGGCTGAATGGGAAAATGCTTGTAGAGCAGGAACAACGACCCCATTTTCTTTTGGTGAAAATATTAATTTTCAACAGGTTAATTATAATGGAAAATTTCCATATAATAATGCAAAAAAAGGGCTATACCGAGAAAAAACGGTTGAAGTCAAAAGTTTACCCGCAAATGCATGGGGTTTGCATGAAATGCATGGTAATGTTTGGGAATGGTGTCAAGACTGGTTTGGTGAATATCCAAAACAAGCATTGATTATTGATTCAAAGGAGCAAGAAACTGGTAATTCCCGTGTATTACGTGGTGGTTCTTGGTTGTATGATGGAAAAAATTGTCGTTGTGCGACCCGTAGCAGGTATGAGCCTAACAGCGCTCTCAGTAGCTTTGGTTTTCGTCTTTCCTTAGGTCACTTGAGCTCAAGTCAAGAGAAGGAGTAGCATTCTACACTTCTACTCCGATTTTATAAATCTCTAAAGACTTGAAACGAGGTCTCACCACTTCCTCGTTTCCCTGACCCCAAATTACGTTAGGATATGCCGTCGCAAGGTTCTGTAATTAAAATAATATCTTTAGTCCGACAAATATCAACAACGCCCATCATACCTACTAATCTTCTCTTCAATACTTCCAGCATTCGAATATCTGTTTGATTTTTACAAACAATTAATAATTGATATTGAGGATTTATATTCGTTATATTATTTTTTCGGTATAACCGCTCCACCACAGCAATAGAACCATACCACTTTAATTTAAATTCACACATACAAACTTCTTTTTTAATGGCACGCTCTTCTGCTGTTGTTAATGGTTCTCCTTTTTTTTCTTCCGCTATTTTTAATAAATTATTTAATGTATTAAAACAGTCTTTAACTTTTTCTTCTAGATCTGTTAGCTCAATTAA
>Ga0256847_1001119_pt1 | contig 14455 bp, 13 predicted proteins | sample TeddybearmetaG_FD_189099 | JGI IMG/M metagenome (GOLD analysis project Ga0256847, IMG submission 189099) | Hydrothermal vent microbial communities from East Pacific Rise, Pacific Ocean - Teddybear | ecosystem: Environmental > Aquatic > Marine > Hydrothermal vents | place: Pacific Ocean: East... | reverse complement strand
TGGCATCCAATAGTAAACATTGCTGTAAAATCAATGTTTATTGCATTGCTTTATATAACCGTAGTTTATAAGTTAAATATATCAGAAGAAGTAAATGGTCTGTTGAGAAAGTATCTTGTGAAGAAGTAAGACCAAATTTTATAATTAAATTGGTATAAGGTTGCATTCCAAACTAAAAAAATCCTGTATCATATATGACAACAGGACTTTTTAACTTTTCTCTAGCAATCTAATATTTTTAACTTTTCTTTTAGATTGATACGAAAACTAAACTTTGACTTCAAAAAAAGAATTGATTTTTTCGATAAGCGAATATATGTTTTATAGAAACTAATCACACAAATTTGTGTTGTTTTTTATTAACATGACAGAATGTTTTGTTGATAATTATTTGATAAGGGAATATTTATGTAAAAAGAAAAATCCTGCATCATTTCTGATAACAGGACTTTCCGCATTTAACCCCTTTCATAGTCTTTTTAAACGTTTTAATCTTTTTCTCTTCTAATTTTTCTCTTTTTAGAAGGGTTTATATGTTCTTTTTTTCGTTTTATAATCGCGCCTTTTTTAAGACCTTTTCCTTTTTTCGACTTGTAATAATAAAAATCATCATCTTCGTCGTAATCATCAAAGTTATCATAAAAATCAGTATCAAAGAAATAATCGTCATAAAAACCTAGAATCATTCCATCATAAAAGTGATTATAATCATAATTTCTATGAGAATATCTTGGTTTTACCTGTCCAAAATAATTCACTTGACCATAACGGTTGTATCTAATATTTAGCCCACCAACATTGGTCATTCTTCTTCTGTAATAATCAATAAATACTGAACCAACTCTTGATACTTTACCATATCTGTTATAATTAATAAAAACAGTACCTACACGTTTCACTCGACCATAATAATCTCTTGAAACAGGAATGTTGCGTAATTGGACTCTGCGCGAATAACGTCTTCCGTTTCTGTAAGTATAACGTGAGTTATATCTAGATCTAGATTTTGTATTAAATTCAATTTCTCCATTAGGAAAAATATAAAATTTAATTCCTTTTTCAACAAACTGAATCGGTTTTACATAACGATAATTGTAATAACCCATTTTACTGCTTGTTTTTACTCCGTCTGAGGCTTCAGCAGTAGAAACCATCATGAGCATACCTAAAATAAATAGTAGTCCTTTTTTCATAATATATGGTTTTAAGGATTATGCCTACTCTTAAGTTTTTCGGCTTACACTTGCAAGTATAATTTCAATGACCGTGCCATAAATTTACTGCAACGTTATTTTGACCTATATATTATGGATACATAATTCATATATTTGAATGTTATTTGTGGCTAGATTATCTCGGTAACATTTATTACTGACTATTCGTAAACTATTTATTTAATTTACTATTAATTACAAAAAGTTTATAAAATGAATTATATAATACCTTTTATAGTTGGGTTTCTTGCTGCGTTTGTAGGGCTTTTAGCACCATCAATGTTAAATATGACCGCAGCCAGAACGAGTATTGAAAAAGGGAAAAAAGCCGGTATCGCTTTTGCTGCAGGAGCCGCTTCGGTGGTTTTTATTCAGGGATTTATTGCCGTGACCTTTGCTAGATATTTAGTAGCACATCCTGAAGTAATTACAAAATTAAAAACAGCAGCAGTTTTTGTGCTTTTTGGGTTGGCCATTTTCTTTTTTATACAGGCGCGAAAAAAAATCAACCTCAAAGGGAAACAGAAAAAAGGAAATAATTATTTAACAGGTTTTGGAATGTCATCATTAAATATGTTAGCAATTCCCTTTTATCTTGCTATGGCAACATTGGCTGAAAATAAAGGTTGGATGACCATTGAAAAACCTTTTTCTATTATATATGTAGTAGGGGCGGTATTGGGTGCTTTTTCATTATTTGCTATTTATGCCACTTTTGCAGAAATTATTGCAAAGAAAGCACAATTTATAGCTAAAAATATCAATTATATTTTAAGTATTCTATTTGTTGTGTTGGCATTGTTAACATTAATAAAGTTATTAATGTAAATTAATTATTATATTTGCGACTAAGCGTAAAATTTTAATGTCATAGATATGATTGAAGCTATTGAGCATAATCTTAAAAGGGGTATTAGACTGTTAAATTCTATAACAGATGTTGAATATAGTGATACTTCTATGGAACCTTATCATTCAAGTATAGGTGGTCATATGCGACATATTTTAGATGTATTTGATTGTATTTTTTGTGGTTTAGAATCTAAACAAGTTGATTTAGCAGCAAGAAAACGGAATGAGTTGGCCGAACAAAAAACGGCATTTGGCTTGGCTTATTTTGAAACAATACTAGAGCAGTTAGATACTTTAAAAGGAATTGACTTAAACCAGATGGTGGAAGTTTCTGACGACTTAGGGTTAGGTACAGTTGTTACAAATTATACATTAGCTTCCGCTTTAATACAAGCACACAGTCATGCAATCCATCATTTTGCCAGTATTGGCTATATTATTTCTAAACTAGGTATTGAATTACCCGATGCTGATTTTGGTTATAATCCTACAACACCGAGAACTGAAACATTAGAGTTATAGAATTCTAGTATTAGCTTTGTTTGTTTAATCTTGTCAATTTCTTCGAATACTTTCTCAACCAAAGCATATCTTTAAAGTAAGGAATGAATTTTGGGTAAGGTATACCAGATATTTCATGGTTCTTTTTGCCAATAGCATATGCAATTCTCCAATGCTTCTTAATGCTTTTTACCGCATCAAAATAGGTAGCATTCAAAGGGTCATAAATATGTGTAGGTTCAGAAATTATACCGTTTATCTCTAATATTTTAAAGTTCTCACCTTTAATTAATTCCTCGAAAGTATTGTATTTTATATCTAAACGACCGAAATACCAATCTTTGATTTGTTTATTAACGCTATCTAGCATTTTTTCTAAGTCTTCAGAAATTAGATGGTTGCCGTTTATAAATTGTGTTCCCTTAGAATGATTGCCAATTACCGTAAGCTTTACTTTTTCTCCTTTTTTAGGAATTTCATGTATTTTTTCTTTGTGGATATTCAATAGTAAATTATAATATAAATAGGCACGTTTATCCGTTTTTATTAATTCTGATAAGCTTAAAGTGCCATTTCCGGTAACGGTTAAAAATTTTTTCAGGGTTATGGAAGTTATTTTCCCTTTAGGTTCGTCAGGAATTCTATGGTAAAATAATCCACATTCATTTTCATAGTCTATAAATTCTTGAATAATAATAGCAACTTTATTCTTTTCTAAGTAAATTTTCAACTCATTTTTAGTGTCAATTTTTTTGACTAAATACCCTCTAAATCCAATATCTGGTTTGGCAATTAACGGGAACTGTATTGCTGCTTTTTCAATACTACTTAACGCATCATCAAAGTTATCATTTGCTAGAATTAAGACGGTTTTTGGTTTGTATTTTTCAGGAACCAACTGTATCGTTTCAAACTTTGATTCTGTTCCGTTTCCTGAATATTTGATGGCTGGGTTTACTATTAAGTAAGAAACAAGATGTTTTGCTTTAATAGTTTCGTATATGTAAAAAGGTGCTAAGGGTACATAGAACATAAAGGTAGGCCAATGTTCCCATTTTAAAAGCCTGGTAAAGAATGACTTAATCTTTATCATTGTCTTTGTCAAAAATATATCTGGTAACTTTTACAATGCCCATCGCTGTAACACTTATAGCAGCTATTGTTAGTATAATACCCAATACTAATAATAGATAGGTATTGTCTTTTTTTAAAGCTTTAAACCCAATAGTTACAAGTATTGGCGCAGAAAATAAAAGAATTAAGGCAAAAGCCAAGTATTTTACTGCATTCGATAGTGAAGAGTTGTTATTTTTCACGTTGGTAGTTATTTATCGCATTTCTTACATTGCCATATTTTTTTAGTAATTCGGAGGCCAAGCTTTCATCAATTTGTAACTCGTTCATTAACATTTTAGTGCCTCTATCAACTAATTTGTTATTAGATAGTTGCATATCAACCATTTTGTTACCTTTAATTTTACCTAATTGAATCATCGTAGAAGTAGTAATCATATTGAGGATTAATTTTTGAGCAGTTCCCGCCTTCATACGTGAACTACCTGTAACAAATTCTGGACCAACGACTACAATTATAGGGTGTATTGCTGTTTTTGCAAGCGGACTGTTATCATTACAGGTAATACAACCTGTAAGGATATTTTGTTGATTGCATTTTTCTAAGGCACCGATAACATAAGGAGTTGTACCAGAAGCGGCAATACCAATAACTACATCTTTATCCGAAATTGAAAATGATTGTAAATCTTCCCAGCCTTGAGTTGTTGAATCTTCAGCAAATTCAACTGCTTTCCGTATGGCAGTATCTCCGCCAGCTATAATACCAATAACTAAATCATAAGAAACTCCAAATGTAGGTGGGCATTCGCTGGCATCAAGAATTCCTAATCTACCACTTGTTCCTGCCCCTATATAAAATAACCTTCCGCCAGATTTTAATTTTACTACTATCTCTGCTACCAGTTTTTCTATTTGAGGAATTACTTTCTCAACAGCAAACGGAATTGTCTTGTCTTCATTATTTATATTAGAGAGCAATTCATTAATGCTCATCCTTTCCAGATGATTGTAGTTTGAATCTTTCTCAGTTGTTCTTGTAAAGCCCATGAATCAAAAATACATAATTTTTTGTCGCAATAGTGCTATCATCCTAACAGTATATGCGATAAAACTCTTTTCAATAAAAGAGATGGTAAAACTAAGTTTTAAAATTAAACAATTTTATTTAATATAGCATTGAATGTTTCACTTGGTCGCATGGCATTAGTGGTCAATGCATCATTTGTCTCGTAATAACCACCTATATCCATTGGTTTGCCTTGTACAGCAATTAGCTCGTTGCTAATTTGAGTTTCATTGGCTTCTAATTCTTTAGCGATACCACTAAACGCTGTTTGTAATTCAGTATCTTTTGTTTGATTTGCTAAGGCTTGTGCCCAATACATGGCTAGATAAAAATGACTACCTCTATTGTCTAACTCATTTACTTTACGCGAAGGCGATTTTTTAGTATCTAAAAATTTATCAGTTGCATCGTCTAAAGTTTCAGATAGCACTAATGCTTTTGAATTATTATTAGTTTCACTAAAATGTTCTAATGAAACAGCCAATGCTAAAAACTCACCTAGTGAGTCCCAACGTAAATGGTTTTCTGCCATAAATTGTTGCACATGTTTTGGAGCAGAACCTCCGGCGCCAGTTTCAAATAATCCACCACCATTCATTAAAGGAACAATAGATAACATTTTTGCACTGGTACCTAATTCTAGAATAGGGAAAAGGTCTGTTAAATAATCGCGTAACACATTGCCAGATACTGAAATGGTATCCTCTCCTTTAATAATACGCTCTAGGGTAAACTGTATTGCATTTTCTGGGGATAAAATTCTGATATCTAACCCTGTTGTATTATAATCAGCTAAGTAGGTGTTCACTTTTTTAATCAATTCGGTATCATGAGCTCTATTACTGTCTAGCCAAAATACAGTTGGAGTATTGGTGGCTTTTGTTCTACCAACAGCTAATTTTACCCAATCTTGAATAGGTGCATCTTTTACCTGACACATTCTCCAGATATCTCCTTCTTCAACTTGATGTTGTATCAATATATTGCCAGATTCATCTGTAATTTGAACAGTTCCATTTGCTGCAATTTCAAATGTTTTATCATGAGAACCGTATTCTTCTGCTTTTTGAGCCATGAGTCCTACATTTGGAACAGTTCCCATGGTTGTTGGGTCAAAAGCACCGTGTTTTTTACAGAAATCAATAGCAACTTGATAAATACCTGCATAAGAACTATCTGGAATCACTGCTTTTGTATCTTGAAGGTTTCCTTCGGCATTCCACATTTGCCCAGAAGTACGAATCATGGCTGGCATTGATGCATCAATAATAACGTCACTAGGTACGTGAAGATTGGTAATGCCTTTGTCAGAGTTCACCATGGCTAAATCTGGACCATTTTGTAAGGCCGTTTTAATATCGGCTTCAATCTCTAAACGTTTAGCTTCTGGCAATTCTTGTAGTTTGCTCATAAGATTTCCAAAACCATTATTTTCATCTACTCCAATTTCATCTAAAATAGCACCATGTTTTTTGAAAATATCTGTAAAGAAAATAGTAACAGCATGACCAAAAATAATTGGGTCAGAAACTTTCATCATGGTAGCTTTCATGTGTAATGAAAACAAAAGGTCTTTCTCTTTTGCATCAGCTACTTGTTCTTTTAAAAATTTCAGCAATGCTTTTTTACTCATTACAGTAGCGTCTATAATTTCACCAGAAAGTAAGGGTAAGTTCTTTTTTAAAAGGAATGTATTCTTGTTTTCATCTATAAACTGAATGTTTATGGAACCTGCCTTTTTAATAGTAACCGATTTTTCATTGTGAAAGAAATCACCTTCCTTCATGGTTGCTACATGTGTTTTTGAGTTGGCACTCCATGCACCCATGGAATGTGGGTTCTTTTTCACGTAATTTTTTACGGCTTTTGGTGCTCTTCGGTCAGAATTACCTTCACGTAAAACAGGATTTACCGCACTACCTTTTATTTTATCATAACGCGATTTTACCCTTTTTTCAGTATCGTTTTCAGGTTCGTCAGGATAGTTAGGAATGTTATAGTTTAAGACTTGTAATTCCTTTATAGCAGCTTTTAATTGCGGAGTTGAAGCGCTAATATTAGGTAGTTTTATAATGTTAGCTTCCGGCTTTTTTACTAATGCGCCTAATTCAGCCAAGGCATTTGGAACTTGTTGGTCCTTTGTTAAAAAATCAGAAAAAGTTGCTAAAATTCTACTTGCCAATGAAATGTCTTTAGTTTCAATAGTAATGCCTGAAGACTTTGTAAAAGCTTTTACGATTGGTAAAAAAGAATGGGTTGCTAAAGCAGGTGCTTCATCAGTTTTTGTATAAACTATAGTAGCGGTTTTTGACATATATTGGTGTTTTCTGAATTAAATAAAATGTGCCTTCTTTTATTTTTTTTGAAAGCTTACAAATTTACAAATTTATAATCAAAATTGTAAGGGATAAGCACTATTAATTAAAGGAGTCTTCTAAGGAAATTTCAATAAAAATTAGATGGAAAAAGCATAAAAAAAGCATCCGCCAAAGACGGATGCTTATGTTATTGTTCTTAGGTATTAATTTTTATCATTAAGGAATTGTGCGCTAAACACTGATTATGAAATTATTAAAGAACAATAAAATTCGAATCTAAATATGCTCATAGAAAATTATCTCTTTCATAGCATTACAAAGGGGAAAAATTTATACTTAGATTCTCTTACTTGTAAAAGTACCTTATTAAGGAGTAGATTGGTAGTATTGCGCTCTCAATTTACTAACGGCTTTTCAACAAGACTTATTAACATTTGTTAATAACCTGAATTCAGCTTGTTGTTTTATAAAAACTAAAGCCATGATAAAAATTGCTTTCTATCATGGCTTTTAGCTGAAACATTTAGCACAAGTTTATGATTACCTGAATAATCACAATGCACCATTAATGAAAACCGTACTCTTTGCTAAATCTTTCTTTAAAATATCTTTATAATTGTTCTAAAATAATAACGGATGTTACAATCGTTTGAACTTTTATATAAATATTTTAAATCTGTTTTTAATCATTTTAATACTTCCAATTATTCATGCTAAATACTTGGCTATATAAAGAATTCTTAAAAACAAAAAGAACGTTCTTTTAGAAATCACAATATGCTTGCTTTAGTCATTCTTCGATTTGACCGAAATCTCTTCTTAGGCTTACTAAATTGCGAACCCATTGCAAATTCTTAGACAAATATAGGAAGGGACTGTAAAAGATGGTATAAAATTGATAATGAGTTATTAATAAGATATGAATAATGGTTGTAAACAATTGTTAATACAAAAACCCTATTTCAACTAGTGAAATAGGGTTTGTAAGTTATCGACAAAAAATGTAAACTACATTCTTGCTTCTTTAATTCTTGCTTTTTTACCAGTAAGTTCTCTGAAATAATATATTCTAGCTCTTCTAACTTTACCTTTTCTGTTCAATTCAATTTTTTGAATTGCCGGTAAGTTAACAGGAAATATACGTTCAACACCAACAGTACCAGACATTTTTTTGATAGTAAATGTTTCTGTAGATCCAGTACCTCTACGTTGAATTACTACACCTTTAAAAAACTGAGTACGTTTTTTGTCACCTTCCTTAATTTCATAAAATACAGTAATAGTATCTCCAGCTGAAAAATTTGGAAAGTCTTTTTTTGCTACAAATTCGTCTTGTACGAATTTTACTAAATCTTCCATTTTTATTATTTTAATGGTTTTTTAAACTAACATTCACGATTTTCGTCAGAGGTTAATTTTGCGTGTGCAAATGTACTAAAAAGTTTTTGAAGAATATATAGTGATTTAGCATTTATTTTTGTGCAGAAAACAGAAGGCCGTTACTAGTTTTGTATTCAAATTATATTGATTTCGTTTTTTGTCTATCTTAAGACGCTTAATTTTAATCTAAAGAATTCCTCGCAGCTTGCTGCGGGGTTTCCGATTTACCTCTCCTTGGGAGAGGTCGAAACTGCTTTTTGCAGTTTCGGGTGAGGTAAAATACAAAATTTTGGTTTTTGACCCTGAGGTCAAAATGAAACCGACGAAATACCTCTATGGCTTGCCTCGGGATAGTCGGTTTCAAGAAATTTTTTATTTCAACAAATCCGGGCGAATAGTTTTGGTTCTCTCTAAGGCTTTTTGACTACGCCATTCTTCAATTTTAGGAAAATTACCTGACAATAAGATATCTGGCACTTTACTATCCTTATAAGTTGAGGGTCTGGTATATACAGGAGGTGCTAATAAATCATCTTGAAAGGAATCAGTCAATGCAGAGGTTTCATCACCTATTACACCCGGTATTAATCTGATAATACTATCGCATAGTACCGCAGCACCTAATTCGCCTCCACTCAATACATAATCGCCAATAGAAATTTCTTTGGTAATAAACAGATCTCGTACACGTTGATCTACTCCTTTATAGTGACCACATAAAATGATAATATTCCCTTTTAAGGAAAGCTCATTTGCTAGTTGCTGATTGAGTACTTCGGCATCTGGTGTCATATAAATAATTTCGTCATAGCTACGTTCTGCAGTTAATGTATGAATACATTTATCTATGGGTTCTATCATCAATACCATACCTGCACCACCACCAAATTGAGCATCGTCTATTTTGCCATATTTATTGATGGCATAATCACGTAAATCGTGAAAATGAACGGATACCAATCCTTTATTGATGCCTCTTTTAATTATGGAATGTTCAAACGGACTTTTAATCAGTTCTGGTGAAACGGTAATGATATCAATTCGCATGCTACAAAGGTAGCACTTTTTGAAATGTATATGAAGTTTGCAGATGTTTAGCTATTTTAGCATTTAGTAATCTTATTATTTCTATAAATATCATGAAAAAACTACTATATCTTCTTTCAATTGTGTTTTTTTCAACACAATCATTTAGTCAAACAACAGCTATTTTATCAATGAAAGACCGGGCAAAGGTTATTGATGAATTACTAGAAAAACGTGTCAAAAAACTAGTACCGGAACTTATGAAAAGGGAAGGTGTTGATATGTGGATTGTCATAAGCAGAGAGTATAACGAAGACCCAGTGATTAAAACCTTATTGCCTGCCACTTGGTTGTCCGCCAGAAGAAGAACCATTTTAATATTTAGTTTAGATAGTAAAGATTCTTTGGAAACATTGGCAGTAGCAAGGTATGATGTGGGTACGGTTTTTAAGAAAGCTTGGGATAAAGATAAACAACCAAACCAATGGGAAAGGGTGTCAGAAATTATCACACAAAAAGATCCGAAAAGAATAGCCTTAAATTATTCGAAGCACTTTGCGTTGGCGGATGGAATTGTATTTACTGATAAAAGTGAATTGGAAGAAAATGTACCAAAAAAATACAAAAAACGATTTGTTTCTGGCGAAAAACTAGCCATAGGGTGGTTAGAAACCAGAATTCCTGATGAAATTGTATTCTACAGACATATTGTAAAAATTGCCCATGATATTATCAAGGAAGGTTTTTCTTCAAAAGCAATTACACCAGGATTCACCACTACAAATGAACTAGTTTGGTGGTATCGAGAAAGAATACGCGAATTGAAATTAACGACATGGTTTCATCCATCTGTTTCAATTCAGCGAAGTGATGCTACTACCTTTGACCATATGCAATCTTTTACTAAGAATAGCAATACCATACAACCGGGTGATTTGCTACATGTTGATTTCGGAATTACCTATTTACGATTGAATTCTGATACGCAACAGCATGCCTATGTGTTAAAAGAAAATGAAACAGATGCCCCTGATTATTTAAAAGATGCTTTAAAACGAGCGAATAGATTGCAAGACATTTTTACAAACAATTTTGCTGTTGGAAAAACAGGAAATGCTATTTTAAAAGAGTCAAGAGCACAAGCAATTCAAGAAGGTATCAAACCAGCAATTTATACACACCCGATAGGCTATCATGGTCATGCCTCAGGAACAACCTTGGGAATGTGGGATTCACAAGATGGTGTTCCTATAAATGGAGACTATCCTTTACATTTAAACACTACATATGCGATTGAATTAAATGCGGCAACCTATGTTAAAGAATGGAACAAAGAAATACGAATCATGCTCGAAGAAGATGCTTTTTTTGATACTACTGGAGTTTGGTATTTAGACGGAAGGCAAAAGGAGTTTTTATTGATTTTGTCGAGAGAGAAGCATCTTTCGGATTAGGGTATCGTATAAATTTTAAAAATTCAACTTCCAAAATTTCATTTTTAACGTGTTTGTATAAGATTAGTTGCGTTGTTTAAGTAACAAATTTAGCAAATACAAACCGAATAGAAAATCCGAGAGGATTTTCGTAAGTAGTCTTGTACTAGCAATTAATTTTATACGGTGTTAGCGGCAGTTTTATTTGAAAGCGATGGCTGCACTGGATGGTCCGGCCAATTGAATTATTCTAGTTGATGCAAAGCCAACTGCTTTTACCCATTTATTAAAATCGGCAAAGGTATAGTCAAACCCTTTTCCGGTTTCAATAAGCATATTCAGGCTCATCATCATTCCAAAAATATTCTTGTTTCTTTCATCATCAATTATACCTTCAATGGCAACAAACGTACCGCCGACTGGCAAAGTATCATAGGCTTTTGTAATCAACATCAGTTTTGTTTCTTCATCCCAATCGTGCAAAATATTTCCCATCACGACAATGTCGGCTGTTGGTAATGGGTCCTTAAAGAAATCACCATTGGCAGTTTTAACTCTGTCTTGTAATTGAAATTTTTGAATGTTTTCTTGTGCAATGGGAGCAACTGCTGGCAAATCCCACGAAACACAGGTCATATGTGCCTGATGTTTAGCCACCATCAACGAAAGCATAGCACCCGAACCACCTACATCAACCAATGTTTTAGATTTAGAGAAATCAAACGTTTGTGCAAACATCATGAAGTTCCCCATTTGGACACCACTCATAGCATGAATAAATTCTTTCAACCTATCATTATCGGAATAAATCACTTCAAATACATCTTCACCGCTTTTTGCTTCGTTTTGTGGCAGTCCGGTAAGCAGACCTTCTTCTAAGTTTCCCCAGAAGTTATAAAGTCGGTGGTTCATCATTTCAAGAATACCACCAATATAGGCTGGTTTGTTTTTATCTAAGAAAAAATCGGTGTTGTTGTGGTTTGAATACTTTGCTGTTTCCAACAAACCTTCACGATTAAGGAAACCAAAAGTTGTAAGCGCATCCAAATAATCATACACATGACGGTCGGTGCATTTTAAACCTAAATGAGTTTTAATGTCCTTAGCCGACATTGATTTTTTTTCGGCAAGGATAGTGAAGATTTGAAATTTTACGGCTGATAAAAGAATTTTAGATGCCCAAAATCCGGTGCCGATTTTCATGATGTTTTCAGGTGTGGGATGATTTTCGTTGTGTGTCATAGTTTTTAATTATTTAAAGATAGCCTACTCTGGTCGGTTTTCAGCATGTCCGTTTGTCTTAATTAGTTCGATATGTTATTCAAAAATTACCGCCAACGGTTTGCTTTAAGATTAGTTGCGTTGTTTAAGCACCTAATTTAGCAAATACAAACCGAATAGAAAATCCGCGAGGATTTTCGTAAGCAAGCTCGTACCAAGCAATTAATTTTATACGGTGTTGTGCTTAGTTGTTATTATTCTATAAAGTTCAAACTTCCATCTCTTAACTTATCAATAAACCTGTAGAGCACTTCAGAATGGCCATCAAACGTTTTAAGGACTTTAGCACCCTTCGATTCTAAAAAGCTAATTTCAGAATCCGAAAGCTTTCCTACATTTTGGTCATTTGCAGCGTAGAAATAAGTAACATTTGACAAGTCCTTATTCAACAACTCTCTAGAGTAAATTGGCTTTCCAATAGCTCCTTTTAGTAATTGTTTTACTCGATACTCTTTTAAATCCTCCTTTGAGTACTCACTTAAATCAACATTTTCCTTTTCAGACACGTAGCTAATACCATCTTCTTTAAATCCTCCATTGAATCCGTTTAGGTGTTGTTCAACCATTTCAGAGTTTCCATCAATTCTACCAGCAATTACGTAGTATTTATCTGCTATTGAAGGTCTTGTAGAAATATAATTTTGAATTATGTACGCTCCGTATGATGTTCCTATTACGATTACAGTTTTATTTTTAATTTTAAAATGTTTAATTGCTCGATATAGCATTTCAGAAGAATTGTCAACCTCTTTATTGGCCATTTCAATCGAAAAAGTACTTTTAAAATTAAAAATTTCGGGATTGTAGGTCTGTGCTTGATGTAAATAGACAATGTTATAGTTAGAATAACTTGGGATGTATCTGTAACTAGTTCTTCCTTTCTCTATAAAAGTCAACTGTCTTGAAGGTCCACCTTGGCAAATTATGAGTGTTGTATCGCTTTTAATATTTCCATCTGTTACCCAAAGTTTTGTAGTGTCTTGGGGGAATATCGTCTGCAAATAAGTAGATTCTATTTTCTTTTCTGCTTCACTAGATGTTTTTTGATTGGTGTTTTTACAGCCGATTAATGTAAAAATTAATAGTATTTTAAGGAACTTTATTGTCATAATATGCCGATATTATTATATCTTTACGTAAAGATATATTGCAAATATATAATTTATCTTTATATAAAGATGAAAATTATTAAATTTGTTATAAAATACTATAAGACCTAATGACAACAGATATAATTGATAGCTTAATAAGTGATTGGAAAAAAGAAAGACCTGAATTGGATGGTCAAGCTATGCATATAGTTGGCAGAATCTTAAAACTTGGTAAAACTTTAGAGAAAAGAGCGAGTCTTTCGCTAAGCGGTTGTGGTATTCATTATACCGATTTAGATGTATTGGCCACCTTAAGACGTTCTGGCTCTCCATTTGAGCTAGCACCTAAAGAGCTTATGAAATCTGTTTTGATAACTTCAGGGGCGATGACCGCTTTGCTAGATAGATTGACCAAACTTAAACTGATTTACCGTTCTCCAGATTCCATTGATGGTCGGATAAAAAGAGCAGGTCTAACTAAAAAGGGAATTCAATTAATCAATGATGCTATTGAAATTCGTTTTGAAGAAGCTAAAAATTCAGTGAATATATTAACGGAAAAAGAACAACAACAACTAATTCCTCTATTGAAAAAATTAATGAATTCGTTGTAATCTTAGGAAGCAGATTGTGGTTTTCAAATGTTTGTTAAGACACCTAGTTTACAAAGTTAAAGGGACCTTGTTTACACCATATTTTGACTTAACCTTATTGATTGTTGTTTGTCTCTAATATTATTTTCATTAAAGAAACCTAAAAATACGTTTCTATAAAATACTTTCCAAATTCCATTACCTAAATCTTGAATTCCTACATATTTACCTTTCAAAGCAGCAGTTAAATATACCCAATAATACGACTTCCATCTTATCGACTCATTTTGTGTTACTTTTAAAACTTTCAAGTTAGTATCATAATCAAATTTAGGTATTCTTTCAAGATAAGGTCTGGTAGAAAAACTATGTATTAAAGCAGGAATTTTCATCCCTAAGGCTTCATGAGGCCTTATATTATTATACTCTTTTACAAAGCGATTTAACCTTCGTTGTTGCGCTTTTAAATCACGATGCATTCGTTCATGTCTACAGTTTTGTTCTGGATGTCCTGGGTCAGAAAAAACAGGTGTAATTCCAAGTTCAATAAACCAATAAGAGAGTTGTGTAAATCTTTGAATGGCACGCACAGAGCCAAACGGACTACCGTTGTCTGTGTGTAT
>Ga0256847_1001118_pt1 | contig 14463 bp, 10 predicted proteins | sample TeddybearmetaG_FD_189099 | JGI IMG/M metagenome (GOLD analysis project Ga0256847, IMG submission 189099) | Hydrothermal vent microbial communities from East Pacific Rise, Pacific Ocean - Teddybear | ecosystem: Environmental > Aquatic > Marine > Hydrothermal vents | place: Pacific Ocean: East... | reverse complement strand
ACTATTTGGGTTTATTGATTGGTTAATCGATTTACCAGACGCTTTAAATCAGCAATTTTGGTCTGAGTTATACGCTTTAGAAGAGGAAAAAAACATGACCTATGTCACCAGCATTGAACGAATGGGCTTCAAGAAAGGTATTGCACTTGGCGCTGAGCAAGGACACGAACAAGGTTTAGAGCAAGGACATGAACAAGGCTTAGAACAAGGTCTAGAGCAAGGCTTAGAACAAGGTCTAGAGCAAGGTGAGCAAAAAATGGCTCATGAATCAATTATCGAGCTGCTTGAAGATAAGTTTGATAACGTGACGGATAAATTGATCGATGCCGTTGAAAAAATAACGGATCGCACAACCTTAAAGGCCACACTCAAGCTAGCGGCAAATAGTACGACAATGGCGCAGTTTATGGAAAATTTCAGCAAGATTACAGCGCCTTAATTCGGCGCGACAAATCTGCACCGACCATGAACGCTTTGCATCGCCCATGGTCTTATTCCTATACGCCATTCAACATAGGCACCAAAGACCATGACACGTTCAAGCTTCGGCTGGCAAGTTGTCAACGGCAAGCCATTCTTTGGCACACGTTATGGTGGCCGCCTCTATTTTGGGTCAACCTATTTGGGTTCTAATGCTCATGAATAACGTAACATCGATTGACGACGCACCGCACGATAAAAAATCCAGGATGCGACCAACCCCAATATAAAACCCGCAATACCGGTAAATTCCATGCCTTTACTGGCACTGGCCAGCAGCGGGTTTTCGAATAGGTTTTCGGCTACCTGTAATGACTGTATTTTCCAGCTTGATTCAACGGGGATCAGTGTCATGCTCCAGTGAGAGGTCAATTCAAAAGCCAACCCATCAGAAAAAGCAAAATTATCCAACGAAGTACCATGCACAATGACAACCGATGGCGACACGACCCACGTCAGATCCGTTTGGATGCGGCTTTGGAACTTGGTTAATACAACTCCATCACCATGCAGAAGCTGCTGCATATAGCTGCGTATACTCGGCCAGCCTTTTAGCGTAACGCCATGATGTAAGGTGATAACGATATCCGGCGCAAAAATATCTGCGCTTATCCCCTGTTGCTGATTCAATCCGGCTTCTAATTGCTGTAACACGTGCGTGATGTTATCCCGCACGTTAACGGCATCCGCCGCATCATTGGATGCACCAAGCACTGAAGAAAACAAACAGAGTGTAAAAATAATTAATTTATTCATTATATGGCAACAAAAATCTGAGCTTTAAAATCACAGTTTAACATGCAATCCTTGCAGGCAGCGCTTGCAGTGATATCATGGGCGCCTTTCTTTAAACGTATTATAGGTGAGATCAAACCGCATGCGTCAATCCCTCCCCCTTATGATTGGTTTCCGTTATTTGCGTTCTAAACGGCGAAATCACTTTGTCTCCTTTATCACCTTGTTACCCGCCATTGGGATTGCGTTAGGGGTAATGGCGATTATTATCGTGACCTCATTGATGAACGGTTTTCGTGCTGAAATTACAGAACGAACGCTTGGTATGGCCTCCCACGGTGACGTACTCGGTTATTATGGCCAGCCCATTTACGACTGGCAAGCCACCGCTGCATTTGTCGAAAAAAACCCGAAAGTGTTGAGCTCCGCCCCGTTTATCGAAAAACAAGCCATGTTGGTTAACGGCACCACCGTGAAAGGGGCCATTATTCGCGGAGTGATCCCCAAACAAGAAGTGCGCGTTGCCGACAAATTAGAAAGCGCGTCTGAGAAACGCATTTATGACTTACAAGCGGGCAAGTTTCAGATCCTGTTAGGCGTTGAATTACGCCAACACCTGGGTATACCGGTTGGGGGCAAGGTCACGTTGATTACACCACAAGCCAGCGTTACACCGGCTGGCATCCTACCTCGATTTAAGCGGTTTACCGTGATTGGGGACTTCAAAGTCGGCATGAATGAATATGATGCCGGCACCGCCTACATTCATATGGCCGATGCAAAAAAATTGTTCCGCATGCAAGACGTCACCGGAGTGCGCGTTAAACTCGTCAATATTGATGATGCCCCTGGCTTACGCAAAGCTTTCGGCGGCTATTTCTTTTCTGATTGGCGCGCTCGATATGCCAACTTTTTCAGTGCCTTGGAAACAGAAAAATTGGTGATGTTTATCATTTTGTCGATGATTGTGCTCATCGCGTCGTTTAATATCGTCTCGACGTTGGTCATGGTCGTGACCGATAAAATCTCAGACATTGCCATCTTAAGAACGTTGGGTTTATCCCCCCGGCAAATTATGGGGATTTTTATGGTACAAGGCACGGTCATCGGCATGATCGGCACCCTAGTCGGCACCGTACTCGGTGCACTGATTGCATTTAACATCCCAGGTCTTGCATCTTGGATTGAAAACGAGTTTGGCATCCAATTTTTACCACCCGATGTGTATTATATTTCTGCGGTTCCCTCGGACTTGCAATCAATGGATGTGTTAATGACCGCCCTTGTATCTTTTAGCATGACAGTTTTGGCAACCCTGTATCCCGCCTGGAAGGCCTCTAAAACACAGCCTGCGGAGGCATTACGTTATGAGTAAAGAAGTGGTATTGGATTGCCAACAGTTGAGTCACACTTTTCGCCAGGGAGAACTGTCCGTGGATGTGTTAAGTGATGTGTCGTTTCAAGTGCTCGCGGGTGAGCGCGTGGCCATCGTCGGCTCTTCTGGCTCTGGCAAAAGTACTCTGCTACATTTATTGGGGGGCTTAGACCGCCCCACCGCTGGTACAATCAAAGTTAAAGGCACTGATTTATCGACCTTAAAAGAAAAAGCCAAAGGCGTGCTGCGCAACCGGGATATCGGTTTTATCTACCAGTTTCACCACTTATTACCCGAGTTTAGTGCGTTAGAAAATGTGAGTATGCCGCTGTTAATTCAAGGCTATCCAAAAGCCAAAGCCACCCTGGCCGCACACAAAATTTTGACCGAAGTCGGTTTAGAGCATCGCGCCGCCCACCGGCCATCAGAATTATCCGGCGGGGAACGCCAACGCGCAGCCATTGCGCGGGCTTTGGTGACGCAACCTGCATGTGTTTTGGCCGATGAGCCGACCGGAAATTTAGATTGGAAAAATGCGGATCAAGTGTATGAAATGATATTGACCTTAAACCAAACCCATCAAACCAGTTTTGTCGTGGTCACGCATGATCCAAAACTGGCCAATCGTATGGATCGAGTGCTACAACTTGATCAAGGTAAACTCAGTGAGGTTGACCATGTTTAAGACGCCGAGGCCTCGGAATGCGCAATCGCCGTTGTTTCAAGTGCTGCACAATGTGCCAACGCCAAAGTAAGCGAATGGCACAATAACCAATAATGGCTAAGATACTGCCGGCAAGAAAACAGCCCAGTAAAAAGGGCTGCCAGATGGCACTCAGGCCGGTTGTTAGCCATTCCCATGAAAGCTCAAAATGCATCTCTGTTGGCTCAGTGCCTAAGATTTCAGCCCCCAATAGATAAGCTGAGAAAAATAACGGGGGCATGGTCACGGGGTTGCTGATCCACACCAGTGCAACAGAAATGGGTAAATTCACCGAAAATGCAATGGCCGCCGCCGCTGCTAAAACCATTTGGAAAGGCACCGGCACAAATGCCACAAATAAACCAACCGCAAACGCACCCGGCACAGAGCGACGATTTAAATGCCACAAATTGGGGCTATGCAGTAACGCGCCAAATATCTGTAAGTGTTTATGTTCCCGGATTTTCCTGGGATTTGGCATAAGGCTTTTTATGATCTTTTTCATGGTTTTTAATCACACTGAAGCGGTTATTTAATAATAGCATAATGATAGGGCAACCTGTTTTACATCACCTTACGCGCTGAGAATTGATCATATGCCGAACCCCCTTGAATTGATACTGGATCATGTTTTTTGTGCGCTGCATCCGGCCTACCATGGGTGCGCTGCATGTCAGCCTGCTTAGCGTTTGTACTGGGTATTTGGGGCGTCCACCAACTGCCCGTTTTACCCTTTTTTTCCACTGCCCAATACCTGCTTGCCCTCGGTTTTTTATGTTTATTACTCTGGCGTTTGCCCACCTGGCGTTGGCTGTCGTTTGGTATCGTCGGGATTGTCTGGGCGTTATACAGTAGCCAAACTGATCTTGCACACACACTCAAACCCGCATTAGAAGGAGTTGATATCACGCTCTCTGGCACCATCGTGTCCATTCCAACCCAACGCTCACGTTATCAGCGCTTCGAATTTGCGGTCGACGCACAAGCTTCCGGCCCCTTTCCCCGCCTCATCCGGCTGGCTTGGTACCAATCTACAATCCCGGTAAAAGCGGGGCAGCGCTGGCAATTTAAAGTGCGCTTGAAACGGCCTCGCGGTTTTATGAACCCCGGCACCTTCGATTATGAAGGCTGGTTATTCGCGCGCGGTATCCAAGCAACCGGTTACATTCGGTCATGGGAAGGCAACCAGGCATTGCCTGCGCCGGGTTTCCGAAGCACCTTTCATCGCACTCGCCAAACTTTATATGACCACTTACGCGAGCAAACCCAGCACCTACCCTTTGCCGGGGTGTTGATCGCGTTAGCACTGGGGCAACGCCAAGATTTATCCGAAGCGCATAAAGCCCTGTTGTTAACCACCGGCACACAGCATTTAATCGCCATCTCGGGGTTACACATCGGCATGATTGCCGCCGCGTTATTTTTTCTCACACGGCGCTTATGGTCTTGTTTCCCCTCTGCCTGTGTATCCCTACCGGCACAAAAAGTCGCCGCCCTGGCCGGTTTGTTGGGGGCTTTGGCCTATGCGGCATTGGCCGGGTTTTCCATTCCCACCCAACGCGCCTTAATGATGGTCTCGCTGGTCATGTTATCGCTGGTGGCACAACGCTGGTATCCCGCCCGTCACATTTTCTCGGTGACCTTGGTCAGCGTATTATTGTTGCAACCACACGCAGTGATTTCTGCCGGCTTCTGGCTGTCCTTCAGCGCCGTGGCGATTATCCTGTTGATCTTACGTGGCCCGCCGTCTCGTTGGCCCGCCTGGATGCGGGTGCAATTAGGCTTATCCTTAGGCCTGGTGCCGTTCACCTTGTTATTTTTTCAACAAGTCTCTTGGGTGGCTCCGTTGGCCAATGCTTTGGCCATTCCAGTCTTTAGCGTATTGATTGTGCCGCTGGTGTTTCTCGCAGGCTTACTCATCACCAGCGTTCCTGCGGTCAGCCAACTGTTGCTTTGGTGTTCAGACCAAGCACTCCAGCTGTTATGGCATTGGTTGGTTTGGTTAGGCCAGTGGGGCACCCTCTCCTTGCCCAGCCTGGCCCCCTGGATGACGGCCTTGGCCATGATCGGTTACTTATATTGCATCGTGGCCAAAGGCATTCCGTTGCGCTATTTGGGTGTATTGGGCTTTGGTTTATTATTTTTCGCCAAACCCAGCCGGGTTGACGAGGGCGAAATAAAGCTCACGGTTTTGGATGTCGGCCAAGGTTTGGCGGTGGTTGTGCAAACACATCAACACACCTTGGTGTTTGATGCTGGGCCCAAATTCAACCGCTCGTTTAATGCTGGCAGCGCAGTTGTGGTGCCTTTTTTAAAAGCCAAAGGCATTCAAGCAATTGATCAATTAATGATTAGCCATGGCGACAATGACCATCGCGGTGGTGCGCAATCCATCGTCGCTCAGCTCACGGTGAAAGCCGTGTCTAGCGGAGAACCTGAACGCTTGAAGGGCATCAACAGTACGGCCTGTTATGCTGGCCAAACCTGGGTTTGGGATGGTGTTGTATTTGAAGTGTTAGCCCCCACAGCCGATAACACGATGACCGGGAATAACCGCTCCTGCGTCTTACGCATTCAAAGCCGAGGTCAGCGCGTGTTATTAACCGGGGATATTGAAGCGCCCGTTGAACGGCAGTTGCTCAAAATCGCACCGGAAAAACTCGCGGTTGATCTTCTATCGGTTCCCCACCATGGTAGCTTGACTTCATCCACCCCGGCTTTTGTCGCCGCCACATCCCCTGAAATCGCGATTTTCTCTACCGGTTACCGCAACCGTTTCGGTTTTCCCAAAGCAACCATCCGGCAGCGTTATCAACAGCAGCATACAGCCTTATACAACACCGCCTCCCAAGGTGCCATTAGCTTCACATCCAAAGCCGACACCTGGACAATTGAAACCTATCGCTCACACGCCCCAGGTTTTTGGCATGACCGTGAGGTGCTTCCCGCCAGCAGCCAAAACCGACCCTGACTAATACACGGCGTCATCAACCGGATGAATCAAAGCCACGATATTCTTCACCCACAGTGTTTTAAATAACACCATGCCGGGCTTATTGTGGCTCACCTTGCGTCGTATCGATTGCTGTTTAAACAAGCGCAATAATTTTGTCATCGGGTGCTTATCGACCTCACTGCTTTCCTTTTGCTTACGATAACGTTGGCTGGCAGCCAATCCATACAAGCTGTCCACCTGATACGCCCCCAGTTGATAAGCCGTATTGGCTCTATTCCACAACATCGACAAATCCGTCACACGCTCAACATTGACTTTTACATGACGTTCTAGCGGGTCTAACGCCAATAACTTGGACACGGCTAAATTCAGTTCCCATTTAGGAATGTAGGTTTTTTTATGCATGCGATACAACTGTTTCCAAGCGCTCAGATATTGCCCATCAATACTCAAAGCCTGCCTAAAATACTCAGCTGCTTCTTGATACCGGCCCTGCTCCATCCTCAAATACCCCAACATATACGGCACCTGGGGTTTGCGTTGGGTGTTTTTCAACAATTTCGCAAACACGGACTCCGCAATATGTTGCGCCCGGTTGTCTTTAAACACACTTTCACAGCCGAAACAGTGGCTTTCAATTCGCCCAAAACTTTCAGGCATCAACTCAAATGCTTTGCGGTAATGCTCGGCAGCCAAAGTAAACTGCCCACGCTTGGTCAATTGAATGGCCAAACGGGACTGAATGCAGTACGCCCCTGAGAATAACTCGCTCGCCTGTTGATAGCGCGTAATCGCATCCCGATGCAAACCCGCCTGACGATACTGATCCGCCGTTTCTGATAGGCGAATCGATTTCACCGCGTCCTCAAACAAGACTTGGTTTTCTGTATCGCCTAACACCCCCAAAATATCCGCATAAATCGCATACGCTCGCATGCGATCATTCGGCCCTTGCTCACCATCTGACGGGTCAATGGCAATCGCCTGTTTGATCACCTTTAATGCGGCTTGGTACTGTTGACGGCTGAATAATACGCTGGCTTTCCAAATCAAAGGGCGCTCTTCAAATTGATCTTGTGCGTACAAAACATCCAGATAAGACACAACGTCTGTTGTCGCCAAATCAAGATACAAAACATAAGCAGGATCATACCCCGGCTGTTGTTTGAGTAATTGTTTGACCAACTGAAGCGCCCGCTGTTGATCCTGTGGTTTGCTCGAAGCCGCCAAAGCTTGCGCCAGAATTAACGCATAAGGCACGTTATGCGTGTCCTTTTCTGCATAAAACGCGGCCACATCCTGCGCTGACCAATACGCATATTGGTCAGCCAACAACACAATATCGTCCCACCGTTGCAGCCGATAATATAACCCGCTGAGCTCAATCCCCAACTTTTTGGCCAACTCATCCATGACCGAAACCTCACGCATCTGAAACACTGCTTTGAGCGCATGTAGGCGTTTCGTCGTCACCATCATGGCTTTAATCAGCGCCGCTTCAGCCATTTTGTACTCGCCTTGCTGGCTCAGTTGCTGCACATACGTCAGCAGCACTTTGTCTTCTGCTTTGGCGGCATTCACGCGTGTTTGTAAATAACTCAAGCCTCGATCTACCCATGCTTGGCGCGCAAACAAACGGCCTATCGTCACCAGTTGTTCGGCACTGCGGTCATCCGCCTCGCCCTGGGCCAAATGCGTCAATAAAATCGCAACCCCTTGTTCCACTTGGCCAACAGCCAGTAAGATTTTACTCTGCTGCAACCTCACCTTGTGACGCACTGCATCAGGCAAGGTTGGATCGGCCAGTTTGGCCTCAATCAAGCGCATAATATTGTCTTCATGGCCGTTATAGACCGCAATATCAATGTACATATCCCAGACATTCAGTGCAGGGTTTTGGTTTAAAATATGGTGCAGGTAATCGGCCACTTCAGTGCCAAAACCCTGCTTCTGTAACTGCACAAGCACCTTGCGTAACGCATACCGACTGGCCTCACGTGACAAATGCTGAGCAACCGTTGCGGCTTTATCCACTTGTTTATGCACAACCAACCCTAAAAAATAATACAACCTGGCTTGTCGTTGTTCATACCCAATATTCCGCTCAGCACTTGGGAATTTTTTTTGCATGGCTTCATACAACTGCCAAGCATTTAAACTGGAGACCAACCCCCAGTGCGCTGTTTTTAAATCGTCGATGTTGTCCAACGCAATGCGCTGAGCCAATTGTAGCGTCAGTTCGCCATGGGTAATTAACACCGGCATATTGGAAGTGGTCAGGGCTTTGGTTAACCACTGCGTTGCCTTAACACGGCCAAGCATAGAAACCAGGTCAGGAATATCCAGCGAACCATACGCATAACTACGGGTATCCAGCGTGCTCCCCGCCTCTATGCGGCGTTCAAGCTGAGCCAAGATGTTCTCAGTCGAGCCTTGATCCAAGGTCACATCGGATTTAATCTGTGCCACACGTTGCAGCAAACGGCTTTTATTGAAAGAGGTGACGCCTACGCTGGCCGCTTCCAGCTCATCTAACACCGCCTGGCTGTGTTGCCCGCCTTGGAGGACGGCCACCAGATAACGCAACGCCAATTGTTGTACTTGACGTTCAGCATCCTGCGGCGCCAACGGAATCTTCGCCAACGTGAAATAGGACCACACCGCCGGTTTGGGTAACACCGCCAGTACCGAAGTGAAACTGACCGGCTCCTGTGTATTCAGATCAAAACTCTCAGCATCCCATTCCTCAGCCGCCAGGCCCAACGACGCCACGGCCAAGGCTAACCAAGCATCTGCGGCTTGTTGTGGCGGCATTGTGTGCACTTGGGCATCGTATTGCTGCAACTGCTTTAAGAATGCCACAGGCTTAGATACGTGTTTTTTAGGTTTATCCGGTGTATTTTGCGCGAGCTGATGCAACACTTGCTTGGCCCCCAGCACCTGTTGCGATGCAGGGGGGCTCGCAAACCCCGTACTCGCCGACATCAGCAGCACACACACAAACACATTTTGGCGGAAGTTGAACATAAGCATTTCCTATAGATAACAAGCGATATGGCGCACAGAAGGTTATAATGAGTATAGAAAAGCGTACGAATAGATCAATATAATGAATGCAAAATCTCAGTCGAAATACACCACGTGTTGCCCAACAATGCGAGAGACGCGCTTTTTTGCCGCCCAATATGGCTTTTTACGCAACCACTTTGCATGATAATGCAATTCATGCGTATCTTCATGCGGCTGCGACAAACGCCATTTGGCATACGCACGAATGTGTGACCAACGTAACCCTGAGGCTTGGCGTTGCGTGTATAACGTCCAACTAAATTGAGAAGGTTGATACACCACCGCACACACTGAGTTCGGGAATGACGGATGCGCCACCCGGTTCAACGTCACATCCGCCACCAGTTGCCACCCGGCTCGGCCTTCCCCGCGCGCTTCATACCAAATATTCTTGGCCAGGCATGTTTGCGGCTGACCCAAAGCCGATAACGCCTCGGGTTTTTTGTGCTCTAAAGAGACTTTCTGCGCCGCGTTGTTGGCATCAAGATAAAACCAGATCAGCGTAACAATCAGCACCATTGCGGTAATGATAACCGTCATCATAGCGATTCGACGCATACAAGCCCCTTTAAGTCAGCGTAAAAATATAACACTAAGATATGCAAAATCTGTGCAAAAAATCCGTTATAATAAAACAATAATTGACATGGCCTAGGTAACGCTTTTTGGATCATACGAGTCTCTACGCGCAAGTCATCGTTTTGCTGCTGGTTTCAGTCTTTGTCGTCAGTGTCTGTCGGCGTGCGCACTTGCCCCCCATCATTGGATACTTTGGCGTCGGCATGATCACCGGCCCTCATGGCATGGCCTGGGTATCCGCGATTGAAGACTTTCATATCCTATCTGAATTTGGCGTGGTTTTCCTGCTCTTCACCATCGGCCTTGAATTCTCATTGTCCAAATTTTGGCGCATGCGCCGCGCCGTATTGGGCATTGGGGGTAGCCAAGTCATCGTCACCGCCTGTTCCATTGGTTTATTCGTGTGGCTCCTCGTGGGCAGCTGGGAAACCGCCGTGGTGGTTGGCGGCGCTCTGGCCATGTCGTCTACCGCGATTGTGATTAAACAGCTACAAGATCAAGTCGAATTACGTTCCCGCCATGGTCAATTAAGCGTCGGTATTTTGCTGTTTCAGGATCTTGCCGTTGTGCCCTTTCTGGTGGTGATCCCTTTATTAGGAGAAACCGCCTCCGAAACACCGCTATTTTTTGTCTTAACCTGGGCCTTGGTGAAAGGCGCAATCATTTTTGTGAGCATGATTTCATTGGGGCACTGGGTCATTCGCCCGTTATTTGATGAAGTCGCCTTGGCACGATCAACCGAATTATTTACCTTAACCGTATTACTGGTCACCTTAGGCGCCGCCTTCTTCACCGCATGGTTTGGTTTATCTTTGGCTTTAGGGGCTTTTTTAGCCGGGATGATGCTCTCCGAAACACAATATAAGCACCAAATTGAGCTGGATATCCGGCCTTTTCAGGATCTACTCTTGGGCCTGTTTTTCATCATGGTCGGCATGATGACCGACTTTCACACCTTAATCAGCTTATGGTACTGGGTCTTACCCAGCGCCGGTATACTTTTAATCATCAAAAGCACCTTAATTTATAGCGTCTCCAAAGCCATGGGGATTGATGCCGGTGTCAGTTTGCGTGCGGGTCTGGTGCTCTCTCAAGGCGGGGAATTTGGATTTGTACTGCTCGCACTGGCGTTAAACAACCACGTCGTCGCCGAAGACATTCAACAATTTGTTTTGGGCACCATATTTACCAGTATGTTAATCGCCCCGATCCTCATTCGCTTCAATGGTTACCTCGCGCGGTTTTGCTGTGGCCTCAGTTACAAGGCCGGGCTCAAGCACATCGAGGAAGACATTGCAGAGCATACCAGCGATATTTCCTCGCACATTATTATTTGTGGTTTTGGCCAAGTCGGGCAAAAAATCGCCAAAGCCCTCAAACCCGCCGATATTCGCTGGGTCGCCTTGGACTTAAACCCCGATCTGGTCAAACAAGCAAACGCCAAACAAGAACCCGTGAGTTACGGCGACAGTTGTCGACCCGAAGTTTTAATCGCTGCGGGGGTTGAACGCGCCAATGCGGTTGTGGTCACCTTTATCGAGGTGCCCGCTGCGCTTAAATTAGTACACCAACTGCGCCAATTAAGCCCGAACATCCCCATCATAGTCAGAACCCTACATGACCGGGACACACACCAATTAAAAGAAGCTGGTGCGACCGAAGTGATTCCTGATTTGATCGAAAGCAGTTTAATCCTGGTTTCTCGCTTACAATTTTATCTTGAGTCGACATAAGCCTCAATAAGCCTCTGTGCGTTTCTCTTGCCCACCTTCTGCAAACACATTTTCTTCATACGCCAACACCAAGCGACCTAACATTTCGACCTCTCTGCGCATCACATCCCCTCGGTGCGTATCCCCAACCGTGCGAGGTTTTGCAAAGCATTTAATATCCACCAAATCCGGGATAATATCCGCACCTTTTGTAATCGCATCTTGAATCGATTCAAAATGGTGTAACGAAGCAATATACGTGCGATCCGCATCCAACACCAAGGTATAGCCTTTATCCCCATAAGCCTCAGAAAAAGCCCCATCAATGGTCACCGCCGCACCACTCTTTTTAATCGGGTTCTCGCCCTCTTCGACTTTCACCGGCACATGTCCATTCACCAACAACCCCAGCGCAGGATCGACATCAAACGCCTCAAACACATTCCGACAAAACTGAGAATCATGTGTTAATTTATAATACGCATTTTTAACTTCTTTATGCGTGGCTTTATCCTCAATAAAATAACTCTCAAACGTAGCCATTTTATTTTTACCAAACAACGGAGAACGCGGGCCAGTCCATAAATACCAAACCAAATCCAATGCCGCCGGGTCTTGTCGACGCCACGCACGCTGCATCGCACTTTCAAACACGTCAAACAAAGCTTTACCACGATACGCCTGCCCATCAATCGTAAAGGATTGAAAACAGCCATCGGACGCCACCGGAATACAGCCATGGAAAATCAGATGATTATCGCGCCGAAGATACATATCGCCTTGCTGAAACAAATAACTCATATGCCGCCAAAGTTGTGCGCTTTCCATAAACAGCTTACGCAGCTTATCCATGCACACTTTTTCTTCCGCACTTAAGGTATAGGGGTCGTCTGGATCAATCGTTGGGAAATCTTGATCCAGCAAAGCATAGACCTTTCCATCCACTTCAATCGTGCCCTGCTCTAAATCTAACTTATGCAAAAGGTTGCGGTCATCCATGTGATAATTCGGATTTCTTTGCACCACCTGCCCTTCAAGCTTAAGCTGAATAATCGCAATGGCTTTTTGCATTTGTGCAATCCGCGTTGGATTGTCAAAATGGCCGCATTTGGGTTTAAAACGTTGCCCCGGATCATTCGGATACAGCGCAGTAGCCAACTCTTCAAGCGGGCTCAGTGAAATACCATAACCTTCTTCCAGTTGTGACAACTGGCCATACCGCAAACTGATTCTCAACACCACCGCAATCAAAGCTTCATGGCCTAAACACGCGCCCATCCAAGAAACATCATGATTCCCCCAGGTGATCGACACCGTGGGTTGATGCATTAAATACTCAATCACGCGATCAATCCGGGGGCCACGATCCCCCAGGTCACCCGCAATAATCAGCTCATCCACAGAAAAATTGCGCACAGCTCGGGAAAGTAACCGGATAATCTCTAACAGCTTATCGGCCTCCTGAAACGCCTCAAAAATCGCATCCACATAACTCGCATCTCGGTGTAAGTTTTTCTCAAACAACAGCTCTAACAAAGGCTCACGATACGTTTCTGGCAAGGCATCAATTAAACGAGACAAGGGGTACTGCTTACCCAAAGCCCGCAGTAACAGCAATTGCTGTCGGATAATGGTCTTAGAAAATTCGAGCCGATACGCATTATCTTGTAACGCTTCGCGCAAATATTCGAGCGACTCTTGCGGATAGTAAATGGTTTGCAACAGAATATGCTGCGCTTCACTGCTAATGGCATCACCAAAAATACGCTCCACTAACGGACGAATGCGCCCAGAAGCGTTATTAATCACATGCCGAAGTTTTTTAATCTCACCATGAATATCACTGAACGCATGGCTCATGCCCTTGGGCAAAGACATCTCTGCACGCAACATCGCTTGTTTAGAAACAGCGGCCTCTATCGTCGGATATTGTCGCTTCAATGAGCGCAAATGATCCAGTTCCGCATCCTCAAAAACGATATGCCCCAGCTTTCCTTCTCGCGCTATGTGACTCATGATATTTCTCTCGTTGAAGGAAGCTCCCCTTAAGCCTCTCACAAAACCGCACAAACCTATCCATTCATACGGCGATCCTGCCTCAATACTATAGCAGATCAACAATCCAGAACTTTCTGACTCCCTTACGCTGATGGCCAAGAAGCCGCTTAAATGCTGCCCTTGTCATCACGGTACGATTAATTGCCTTAACAATAACCACGCCAAACGTATTCCATAAAAAATAAATTTTTACAAAATACGACAACTTCACTTACATATTTCAGGCGCTCGATACTTTTTTAGATTAAAAAAATTAAAATAATTCTGACCTAATGCGATATTTATAAATGCATTATCCTAAAAAAAGCAGTCGGGATGTTTTTTTGGGCAAAATACTCCCATCCCGATAGCCGAGATAACCCACTTTATTAAGTTATATTTAATATCAACCGATTCTCAGAGGTGTAATCGATCCTAATATCTTACCCTTTAGGTATTTTGATAAAGCACGACTTAAAATTAGTCGCCAGCGCTCTTTAGGATTTAACTGCCGCGCAGTGGATGTAAATTTTCTAAAAAACGCAGAAACCTGCTCCATAGCCTCTTGAATAAATTCCGATTTTCCATGAGAGCTTGTTATAGTAACGGTTCTTTGTCTGGAGTGATTTGTTGCTCTACTGACTGCTTGCAACATTAATGGACGACTGGTGATAGCACTCAGAGTGCTTTGATGGATCAATCAAGCGAGCAAACAATGACCACCAGTTATATATCAACGCAATACATCTGGCCATAATACGACTACGCTTCAAATCTTGTGTTACAAACCCAGACCAACCCCATTGATTCTTCAGTT
>Ga0256847_1001117_pt1 | contig 14530 bp, 14 predicted proteins | sample TeddybearmetaG_FD_189099 | JGI IMG/M metagenome (GOLD analysis project Ga0256847, IMG submission 189099) | Hydrothermal vent microbial communities from East Pacific Rise, Pacific Ocean - Teddybear | ecosystem: Environmental > Aquatic > Marine > Hydrothermal vents | place: Pacific Ocean: East... | reverse complement strand
TCACTTCTAATGGTGACTGTCCATGACTTCTTATGAACATCTATCCCAGCATAAATTGTTTGTCCACTAAAGTTTGCATTTGTACTTTTACTTCTCATGAGGTGAGGTTTTAGTTAAAAAAATTGTTTGATTTAAATTTAACTATTCTTCAGCTCATGACTTTTATACAAACATATCTACTTTGCGGTTAAATCTTTTTCTATTATGAATTCACCTCAACCAGACTTGCGGATCCAGTTTCTTCTTCCCTTCCCAAAATTCAAAATGCAATTCAGGAGCAGCAGAATCATTCAGCCTTCCTAAAGTCTGCCCAGCCTTCAACTCATCTTCTTTTTTCACTATCACATGAGCCAATTTAGAATAGACACTATAGTAATTGCCATGTTGTACAATCACCATATTGTCATATCCAGGGATTGAAGTAATACCAATGACAATTCCATTCGCCACTACTGAAACAGGAGCAGATTTTTTACAAGTAATATCGATTCCGTTATTATTGATTTTTACATTCTTCAGAGTTGGATGCCGTTGACTTCCAAATTTGCCAGAGACATAGCCCTTTGCAGGCCAATAAAGCTTTTTCTTGGCAATGCTTGAAGCAGAAGACGAAGCATCTGTTAAAGTAGACTTTTTCTTTTTGGCTCTCGATAATTCAGCCAAAATTATCTTTTCTATTTCTTGGTTAAGGCGCTCTCTTTGTCTTTTCTTCTTGTTTAAATTTGCATGCAATGAAGATTCTTCTTTTTTAAGTTTAGATAGAATTTCATCTTTTTTCTTCTGATCTTTTTCGAGTTGTTTGAAGTTTTTCTTTTCGTCAATCAGTAGATCTTCTACATACTTCTTCTCTTCAAGAATCGAATTGGTTTTGGAGTTTATGTTACCTTTGAGCGTGGAGACTTGATCTGTTTTTTGCCTTGTGAAAGCTTCATATTGCTTACTATATCTCCATCGAAGGAAGGCATTGTTGACACTTGAAGCAGAGAATATATAAGCCCATTTATTACCAGCCTTCTCTCTCAAATACATATTCCTAGCCAATTGTTTGTACTGATTGTCCAATTGCAACATGTCTTGGTTGAGGGAATCTATCTTAGTATCATTAGAGGCTATCGCTTTGTCCGCATTTTTAATTTGGTCTTGGATATTCTGGATGAGTTCTTTTCTATTTTTGATCTGGTTTTCGATGGCTTTTAAGTCCTTTAAAGTGGCCTTTTTATTAGACTTTGTGGCTTCCAGGTTCTTGGATGTTAGTTCGATTTGTTCAATTATTTTGGTACGCTCTTCTTCGAGTTGTTTTCTGTTCTGAGCATGACAATAAATGACTGAAATTGTCATTATAAAAATGAGGGTACACTTAATTAGAATGCTGCTATACCTTGTCATAATGAGATGGAATTGAGAATCTTGTCTTCTTAGGTATGTCAATTTCGATCTTCTTGACTTTCATAAAAATCTCAGCATCGCCTTGATCATTATATGGGACTTTATAGTGTCGATAAAATGGTACTTTCTGACCACTATCGAGGATTCGATAATCCGAATACTCTACTAATATTGTCCTTCCACGATAGTCAATTAATTTTGTTTTTTCCAATTCCAGAGAATAGGCATTAACCCAGTATTTAAGTTGTAGATCCTGGTCTATCCCTTTTATTATATAATGCTGACCTTCTTTTTCAATGGTTACAGAACTAGAATCTAGCAATATTATATTTCCAAAAATTGCTTCTTGCAGATCTACGAAATCAAGTGAAATCCCTACTTTGTTTAATGCTTCTGAAGTTGACCCTTTTTGGTAAGTATGATCCAATCTATTCACAGAAGCATAAGTATTTTCAGTTATCAAAGTTCGTACACCCTCCAAGCTTAATTTTTTGACAGATGACCATATTATGCTGTCTCTTTTCATCCGAATATATGCTTTCCCACTTACTCTTTCATCGGGAGTCTGTAGCGTAATACTCGTTTCGCAAGCATACCAATCAAAAGAATAATTGTGATCTTCTAAAGCTTGAAATAGCTCTGAATTGTTTCGATCAGGTACAGGACCAGTATATTGAATTGCCTTTTTTGATTTACAACCTAAGGCAAGCAATACGATACAAGTAATAGAGAAAAACCAATAGAGTTTATGTCGCAATTGCTTTAGTTCTTTCAAAAATTAAAGTTTTTTAAGTTCGATTTTCTCAGCCAAACCACCTGATCTATTCCCTGCGTTTTGTGCATTTTTCCATTGTAAAATTGCACCCGCTGTGTCTCCTTTTTTAAACAAGATGTCTCCTAATATTTCAAGAGCCAAACCATTTTTATTGTCACTCATCTTTAATGCTTTGGATATGTTTTCATCTGCAGCATCAAAATCATTTTTAAAGGAATACACTCTTCCTAATTCAGCTAGAATATTACTCTTATTATAAAGGTCTTTACCAGAAACAAATACACCTTCATTCAAAATGTCTATAGCTTCAGAATAATTCTTAGTAAATGTATTCGCTCTACCATAATACATGTATGCCGATGCTTTATTTGGAAACAAATCGAGTGCCTCCGTAGCAACTTTAAGTAAATTTTGATAGTCTTTAGTTTCGGTATAGGCTTCCATCAATCCTTCCCAAACCAGGTATACTTTATCGTTGATTGACAAAGTCCTTTCATAAGCTTTGGCAGCATCTTTTGGTCTGTTGGAAGCCAATAAAATGTCTCCAAATAGGGCATAAGATTTAGCTTCTTTTGGATGAATAACAGTGATCTTGTCCGAAAGCATAATAAGTGCATCTGCTAATTCCTGATCATATTTTGTGTTGAGTTGATCTACATATGGAACCAATTCTAATATCTTTCTATCTACAGGAATCGCTTTGTTTTCAATTATAGGACTTAGAGACCGCAAGTAATTGTTATCGTCACCATCTCCAGTTGAAGCGGAAGTAATAGCCATATTAGCCGCAGGATCATTGATATCAATATCTAAAACCTTTTTATACACATCCATTGCCTTCTCATCTTTTCCAAGCTTTGTATAATAGGAAGCCAGATTATGCATAAATCGAATCTCTGAAGGAAAAGCATTACTTAACTTTTCAAGCTCGTTTAGTGCTTTTTCTTCCTTTCCTAATACCTCATAGATCTCGTATTGTCTTCTAGATACATTTTCAGTAACACCTATTTGAGTTTCCAAATTAGAATAAGCAGACAAGGCAGCTTCAGCATTATTGGATTGTAAATATGCTGTTGCTAATTTGTCAGTGTAAGCTTCCGACCTTTTATTTTTAGATACCAATTGTTGAAGGGCAGGAATCGCTTCCGTATATTTTTCCTGATCAATACAAATATTTGCATAGTTGACTTTGACATATTCATTTTCAGAACCATTATCAAATGCCGTCTTAGCATATTTATATTCATTGTACGGATCTTCGAGGTAGCTGTAGACCTTCGAAAGTTCCATCGCAATGGCAGGATTTTTTCTATCGTTATTATATAATTGCTTTAAAATCTCTTCCGATTTTTCGAATCTTCCTATTAAAGTAAACTTTTTAGCTTCGACAAATTTATCTTGGATAGCTATCTCATCTTCTGTATAGGTAACCCCCTCCACGATTTGACAATATCCAGAAGTGGTCACAATAAGAATAATAAATAGTATAAGTTGAATCCTCATAAGTAGTGTTCATATATGAATGCACAAATAAGACGGAAATAATGCAGATATAGTTTCTACAATTCAGACTTTAAGAGATTATTATACTTCGGTTATTCCTAAGAAGCAGTTCTTGCTTTTTTAGCATCAATAAAACTCTTAATAAAATAGATCAAAGCAATTAACGAAGTTAACACCATGACTCCAACTCTAATCGAACCTAATGTGTCTCCGTCTTTTAGAGCAGATATCAGTGGTTTAGCTACTAAAGAAACCAATACCAACAATGTAAGAATCACAGCAACATGAGCAATTGCCTTATTTTCCAATTTTACTCCATTGCTTAATGACAATAATACTACTCCAAAAAGTACTGGAATCAGTGCTGTATTTGCTGAAGTGGCAAAATATCCCCATCCTCCCATTAAAATTAAAGCGATTGAATTGATTAAGTGTGCGGTATAAGCGTTCATATTTTTCTATTTTTTACGAAGATAGTTTAAATACATCTTATAATTGAATCTGTGGGGTGAAAAGAGATTGAGTTCATTTACTGGTTTTTCTTTGAAATCGAATCATTCCTAAGGGTATTAGTCACAACTAAAAAGGAAAGATGCCCTAATCGAATGAGGTATTTTATGTTGACTTAGATTGATTTTGCTATGATATTAATTTATCAATCTATGGACATTAAAAATTTTAAATATTTAAATCCAACCAATTTTTCAATTATTCTCTTAAAGTGAAAAAGCAATTTTAAGCATTCAATTGGTAACCAATTGAATGCTTAGTTATACTCATATTGAATTCAATTATTTATTAAATCAACTTAAATAAAACTAATATGGAAAAATTAAATTTATCCAAAGTGCAACAATTGGTTGCCATAGTTCAGGAAAAAAAATCTGATGATTTGCTGCCGAAAGAAAATGTTGTAGGCTTTGGTATTGGAAATAAAATTTCAATTGATAAAACCTTAATGATATGAATAATGAAAATGGAATCTTATTAGAATTACCATCACAAACTCCACAAATTATTGTAAAGTTTAAATCGAATGTGGGTGCAAGATTAAAAGGTGCTCAACTTACCTCTTCCAACAATATGGATATCAGTAATTTTACAGCACTTCTCACGAAGAACAAGAAGGTAACTATGACCAGATTGTTCGATCAGACGGAACAAGAGCTGGAGCTTGATGTATCTTCTGTTCGTCAAAGTTCTGGGCAAGAAATATCCGAACTAAGTGGTTATTACATCTTGTCAATCGAAGATGAAGCAAAAGCTAAAACATTTTAAAATCAATTTCTGAATTTGATTTTGTAGAAGAAGCTTATATAGAACCACCTGCTATACCAGCATTTTTTGCAGAGGCTCCTGTGAAAGCAGCAGAGTTGGAATCTCCTCCAGCCAATCCAAGCTTTATAGGCATGCAAGGGTATTTAGACCCAGCTCCACAAGGCATTGATGCTAAACATGCATGGTTACATGCTGGCGGGAATGGACTAAATATTAAGGTTATAGATATCGAAGGCGCCTGGAATTTTAGCCACGAGGATCTAATACAAAATCAAGGCGGTGTAGTTGGTGACACTCCAACAAGCAACATCGGTTGGGAAAATCACGGTACAGCAGTTCAAGGAGAAATTGCAGGAGATAAAAATGGAATTGGAATCGTAGGCATCACACCAAAATCAAATTTTAGTGCGGTTTCAATATTTGGATCTGGTAACTCTACAGCCAAAGCCTTAAAAACTGCGGCGGATCATTTGAGTGCAGGTGATATTATCCTTATAGAACTGCATAGAGCAGGCCCGAATTCAAATGGAAACGGACAATTTGGATACATTGCAATCGAATGGTGGACCGCAGATTTTGATGCTGTCAAATATGCTACTGCGAAAGGTGTAATAGTAATCGCCGCTGCTGGAAACGGGTCGCAGAATTTGGATGACGCTGTTTATCAGAACAAGTTTAAGCGTAGCAATCGTGATTCGGGTGCAATTCTGGTCGGTGCCGGTGCGCCTCCTAGTGGCAACTTCGGTCCAGATAGATCTCGTTTGGGTTTCTCAAACTATGGTGCTATTATCGATGCGCAAGGCTGGGGGCGAGAAGTTACGACATCTGGATATGGAGATTTGCAAGGAGGAAACAATAAAAATAAGCATTATACCAAAGCATTTAGTGGTACATCTTCAGCATCACCAATTGTTGTAGGAGCAGTTGCTGCTTTACAAGGTATTAGAAAGGCAAAAGGTGTACAAGTATTGACTTATCAGGAAATACGTAACGTTTTGCATACCACAGGAAGTCCACAGACTAATGCCCCTGGTCGTCCAGCAACCCAGCGAATAGGAAATCGTCCTAACCTAAAGGACGCAATTGTTAAAATAACTCCAAATGTGATTTCTTCAGGCTATGCTTCCAAATACTGGCTAGAACTTGAAGCGTATCCTGCAAGTTCGGACAGAAGTTTATGGCTATATGTCAACAATGGTTGGAGGCGCTTGGATAATCCCAATGTAGTTTCCAGTGATACTGTTCAAAGAGCCTTTTTAGGAAGTGGCAGTAAAGTCAAAGTATGGTATAATTCTTCAAATATTATAGTTGGTCTTATTGTAGAAGGCAACTAGCACTCCGGTACTCTGTCAAGCGATATATAATGGTTGAATGGGTGTAATATTTTACCTAATTGAAGTGTAGTTCCTGAATTTAGAGATAAATGAAGTGTTCTTCAGCAAAAGGGGGGCAAATACATTACTGCATATCGTACATTATTATTCATTTGATATATCACGGATTTTTTATTACTTAATTTATAAAACAAATTTATTATGAATGACATTACAACAGTTCCAGAAGTTTCTGTACAGAACGGAAATAACAACGGAACCAAATCTACGGAACCTCAATTTAACATAGCAAATGCAGAAATAGCTGTAGTATCAAGTGGTCTCGCTACTAAATACTGGTTAGAATTAAAAGCTTATCCTACAGGCACAGCAAGAAGTTTATGGCTTCTTGTGAGTAGCAGTTGGAAGAGATATGACAATCCTAACCAAGTAATGAGTGATTGTGTACAAAGAGCTTTCTTAGGTACGGGTACAAATGTAAGAGTTTGGTATGATGGAGGTGTGATAAAAGGATTAGTTGTAGAAGGAAACTAAAATTTTATTACAATTCGATTTAGAAGAGTACTCTCTTTCGAAAGGAGTGTACTCTTTTTTTGCATCATCAACAGAAACTTACCAGTTACTTATTGAAGTGTGTGGTTAGAGCTCTTCCACATTCGCTGTAATAATATACTGATACTCCAAACTGGTATCATCTACAATTATATTTTTGTACCCAACATTCCCAAGATAAGTTTGCAGTTTACCGATACTTACTCGATCATCAAGTGGAGGAGCTGGAATGTCAATTATCTTATTTTTATAATCGAGAATCATGATCAATCCTCCTGGTTTAATTCCCATTTTGAGCGTAGTGAGATAATTTTCTAATTTGTCAATATAGCTAACCGTGTTAATAATTAAGGCGATATCGACCTCACCCTGCTTTAACATAGGGTCATCTTCCTTGGCTAGTCTTGTAGTAATTCGAGCTTGTGTTTCTACGGGCAATAGTTCTTTTACAGATTCTATATAGTTGATCATTACCGGATCTATATCTACCGCAAGTACATTGGCCTCCTTTGTTGCTAAACGAATCACAAAATATCCAGTTCCTGCCCCTATATCTGCTATGATTTTGCCTTTAATATCACCCAATTTATTTATGATGAGTTCAGGCTTTTGCCATGTGTATCTTCCCACATTTTCATTGTGTGAGGATTTCATTCTGTCTTGAATCGAAGGAGGTTCTACTCTATTAGGTTTAAAGAAACTTTTACCGTTTGAGTCTTTACACGACCCAATGGATAATAGAAGAAAGGAGTAGACTATGATTTTTAATGTTTTTACTGGCACAAAACAAATATAATGTTTAGTTCCTTCATTTTGTAACTACTTTTCGGAGAGTGCAAAAATATAGCACAAAATGTCAAATAATCCGAGGAGAGATCAGAGACCTTCCTCTCGATCACAGTATTAAAGCGAGGCAAAAGTCTCTGACCTCTTGCCGGTAAAGTCAGCGACAAAGATTTTAATTGTCTTCAAATTCTTCCTCATACTCGTCATCTTTTTCCTCATTTTCTATTTCAGCCGCTTTTCGATCTTCCTCTTCTATGGCTGCATAAATAGAACAATCCATCTGTACAACTTGATTTTCAGGAATTAAAAATCTCTTAGAAGAATCATAGTTTGATTTTGGATCATTTTCAAGTCGAGTTAAAAATTCAGTAAAAAACGGTCTTGCCATTTTTCCACCATATCCATCTCTGGAATCTCTAAAACGAATCCACTCATTGTCTCCACCAACCCAAGTCGATACGACAAGACCAGGAGTAATGCCCATGAACCAGCCATCTTTGAAATCATTGGTAGTTCCAGTTTTGCCAGCTACTTCACTCCTGAATTTTGGTGCAATAGCCCTTGAAGCATATTTTAACATATCGACCATTACATAATTATAACCAGTATTTATAGCTCTTTTTCTCTTTTGGGTGCCAGTGTAGATGACTCTTCCATTCGAATCTTCAATTGACTTTATAAACATTGGTTTTGTATACACTCCATCATTAGCATAGGTCGTATAAGCTCCTGCCATATCCATCACGGATAGCTCAGGTGTTCCTAAACATATGGAAGGAAACTTTGGGATTTTCTTTTTGTCTATTCCTAAATTTGAAGCGAATTTTCTTACTAATTCGGTATCTCCAATTTCTTTCATCAAATACACTGAAATTGAATTTTTTGACAATCGCAAAGCATCTTTTAATGTCAAGTAATCTCCAGAGAATTTTTCGTTTGAATTATCTGGTGACCAACTTTTAATAAGGCCAAATTTTTTGTCTCTCGCAGCTATTGAATATTGAATATCTTGAACTTTTTCACACGGAGATGTCCCTTGCTCTATTATTGCTGTAGCATATATAAAGGGCTTGAAAGTAGAACCTACTTGGCGATTACTATTGATATGGTCATATTTGAAATATTTATGTCCAACACCTCCAACCCATGTCTTGACATACCCAGTTTTAGGATCTACACTGACCGAACCGAGTTGCAAATGCATGTTATGGTATTTAATAGAATCCAATGGTGTCATTTCGACCGTTTTCTCACCAGCAGAATTGTAAGCAAAAATCTTCATCTTTACTTTCGTCTTGAACGCTTTATCTTTTGCTTTCTGAAGTTCTAGCCATTTCTTTTTTAAGATGGGCCATTGGTCACTTGCAAGAATCTTCTTATATACTTTTGATTGATCTTTTCGGATTGTGCCCTTTCGGACCAAATTGGCCAAAGTACCCTTCTTTTTGTCCTCTGCAAATAGTCTAAAGATATCACTATCCCATAATCTGACATTCTCAATATTGGCAGATATCTCAGAAGATACACCTCCGATATATTTAGATCTCATCCTCTTGAATCGATCTGATTCTCGGATTTGTCTATTTAGAACGCCATGTCTCTGTTTTATCTGATTTTTATCAGCTTTGTATTTCCATGGATCTTCGCCTTTCCACCGCTTGAAGAATCTTTCCTGAAGATCTTTCATATGTTTATTCAAAGACGCTTCAGCATGCCTTTGCATTTCATAGTCGATAGTAGTATTTATCACAAGTCCATCTGTATATAGATCGTACTTGCTACCATCAGGTTTTGAATATTTATCCTGGGCTAAGATTTTTTTTACATCTTTTACCAATTCTGCTCTGAAATAAGGAGCAATCCCGCTGTAGTTCTTTTCTCTTTTGAAGCCCGAAATGTCTATAGGTTCTTTATTGAATTCTTCAAAAGTTTTCTTTTCCAATTTGCCATTACGCACCATTTGATTCATGACCACAGCTCTTCTCGAATGCGCATTTTCTGGATGATTTTTAGGGTTGTATATCCAAGGATTTTTTAGCAGTCCTACCAAGACAGCCGCTTCAGGTACTATTAGTTCTGATTGATCTTTTCCAAAATATGTTTTAGCTGCGGATGCTATTCCAATTGCACCATTTAGATAATCATACTTATTAAGGTACATGGCAAGAATTTCTTCTTTGGTATATTGTTTCTCGAATTCAATAGCAATGACCCATTCCTTAAGTTTCTGCCAAAGCCTAGGAATAAACGATTTTGAGCGTTGAGTAAAAAACAGCTTAGCTAATTGTTGTGTAATTGTACTTGCTCCTCCATTGCTTCCCAAAAAGGCAACCGCTCTTAAAGTTCCAAACGCATCTATACCACTATGACTGAAGTATCGTTCGTCTTCAGTAGCTACTAATGCATCTATGATTATTGGATTAATTTCTTCAAACTGAAGCCAAATCCTATTTAGTTTGAAAGCCTTGCCTAATTCTTTCCCATCATTATCAAGAATCCTTGTAGCTATTTCATAATCTGGCTGCTCCAGTTCTTCAGTATCCGGAAGTTCAAATTTTGAAATATAAATAAACATACAAGCTGCTATGACCAAACCAATGAAGATGGCAGACCATATGAGCTTAATGAAGTATGCATTCTTACTAGGCTCGACTTTTGATTTAGCTGTTTTTTTTACTCTCTTTGTCATGCGATTCATTTCTTATTAAGCGAATAAGGCAAAGATCAACGCAAAATTATCGAAATTTAATAACATATTATAGATTTTTGCAATATGTTATCCTATGATTCTCATTCTTATTGCTAAAAAATTAACTTTCAGTACAAATTTACATCGTTATAAAACTGATTTAATAGCAGAACTATTATACGTCCAGCTTTAATTATTATTCGTAGTGATGATCTAATTAGGCAAATAATTATTTTGATGTACTATAAATTAATAAAGGTCAAAATCTAGCTTAGTGTTTACCTTTGTGAATCTTAGGGGTCATAGTGGTGAATTAAAAGACACTCAAAATATCACTAAACCTCCTATATGCTTAATTCTGATGAACTCATTAATCTCTTTGGGTTTAATTCCCCGATGCTTGCATCGTAAAAGTGATTTTACTTGAAGCAAGTGTGGGGTAATGTGATTGCAGTTGAAATTGTCGTTTCTACTTTGTTGGTATTTTTGTTTGGGGTTAAAACTGAATGAAAAGAAGCATAGCCATGACTGGGGGACTGACCGATCTCGAAGAGTGGCGACGATAGTCGAAAAGGAAAGGAACGCGTAAGCGGAGGGGGACTGACTGGTCATCGCAGATATGACTGAACGATCATCGAAGATGTAGCAGCGATAGCTGATAAGTGAAGGAACGCGTTTAGCGGTGGGCTGCCAAGATAGCTGCTAAAGGAAGGAACGCGTAAGCGGCGGGCTGACTAAAGGGGCAATAGTTTCTACACGTTGCTAACGCATTCCTTCACTTGAAGCACTGTCGTACTTCACTCAATTTCATTGAGATCTTTCAGTCCCATTGCAGGGCTGCCTTAGCCAGTCTTGATTTTCCTGCCTGCCGGCAGGCAGGTTTGCTTCTGTTTTTTTATCAAAAAAAAATAGAAAGCCCAGCCGGCGAGGCGAAAGTCAGATTGAAATAAAGATTATCAAATTAACAAAAAAAAAACGTCATTGTGAAATGCAGATTGTGATACCTTGTATGCTTGCATCGAGGTAGTTCATTGTATTCAGTTTTGAATCACAATCTTTGATGATTTTAGAATAAAAAATAATTTTAATTTCGTATTTTGTAACAAATACATTGATTTTGGAGTTATCATGCGATTCATGAATAAAATTTTCTTGAAATAGTGTTACTTTTGATTTTTATTCCGTCTAAAAGGCAATCGATATCATAGATACCTTTGGAGTTAAAATCTATTTCAAGTGTTAAAAGATAAAGAGCACCCACCAAAACCATACAAAGTTGATAATTAACCTACTTAACCCGGTAATATCAGGTGCAACTTCAAAGAGCATATCAGATGAAGAGGCTATTGAGGCATACTTGGCAACACAGAATGTCAATTATTTCAATATCCTGTATGATAGATATTCGAAAAAAGTTTTTGGCAAATGTTACTCACTACTAAAAAGAGAAGCTAAGGCAGAAGATGCAGCTCAAGAAATATTTGTAAAGGTCCTACTTAATCTTTCAAAATTTTCAGGTAAGTCTAAGTTTTCGACTTGGCTATATTCGATAACATATAATTTTTGCATTGACGCTATTCGAAAAAATAAGAAGGATCTGGGTGTATTGGTTGATGATATTGGAAGATATGGAGAAGAAATTGAAGATGAAATTGAGGATTCTGAAATAATTGAAACAAATGTGCTAAGGCTTAAGAAGGTACTAAATATATTACCTTCCGGAGACAAAGCAATCTTGTTGATGAAATATCAAGATGAGTTTTCTATCAAAGAAATTTGTGAAATTCTTGATAAGTCAGAAAGTGCTGTGAAAATGAAAATCAAAAGAGCCAAAGAAAAATTTAAAAGAACGTACAATGAATTGTACTAAAAATTAAAATTTAAAACGATGAGAAAAAATAGTTTTAAAGAATTGGAAGAAATAGAATTTAAAGAAGTCTCAATGAGATCAGATAATATCAGAAATGGTATTGCTTCAGATATAGGAATGATGAAGTATGTGACTTCGGTAATAGAGCTTTATTTTCCAAAGATAATGGATTTATTTGTGTCTTTGGCTGGCGGAAGTCCTGGTGTTCCAGATAGTACTAAAAGGAATCCCAATAGATATCCAGACATGTAATATTTAAAGACTTAACCTAAAGTAAACTCAAAACCTCAAATAAATTGAAATTATGGATGAAGCTTTAAAAGCAATGTTATCAAATCTTTTGCATACTGGAACGAAAGTAGTTTCTGCCTTTTTTATTTTTGTAGTCGGATATTTTGTTTGCAAAATTATTTCGAAGGGTGTTAAAAAAGCTTTGGAGAAAGTAGGAGTTGATAAGATTGGTGAAAAACTGAATGAAATAGACATTGTTCAGAAAGCCAATATGGAGATTAAGATTAGTTCAGTTTTAGCTAAGATTATATATTATTTTTTGATGCTTTTCGTAGCAGTTGCAGCAACTTCAGTTTTAGGAATACCTGAGATTTCAAATTTGGTATCTGATATCTTAAATTTCATTCCAAAATTGGTTGTAGCACTCATTGTTCTGGTAGTTGGAATATTAATTGCAGATGCATTGCGTAAAATGGTTCACACTGGATTAAAATCTCTAGGTGTGCCTTCAGCTGGAATTATCTCTTCCGTGGTTTTTTACTTTTTATTTATAAATATTGTGATAAGTGCTTTGAGTCAAGCTGAAATAAATACCGAATTCTTATCGCAGAATATCAGTATAATTATTGCAGGAATAGCCGCGGCTTTTGCAATAGGATATGGACTTGCTTCCAAAGATGTAATGGCTAATATGATTGCATCATTTTATACAGGAAAGCAATTTCAAATTGGAGATAAAATTACAATTGATGACGTCACTGGCGTTGTTTTAAATATTGATAAGTCATCATTAACAATAAAAACGGAAACGGGAAAGGTGATGTTTCCTCTAAATAAGGCAGTAAACCAAAAGGTTGAATTCCACGACTAAAATTACTTTAAAACAAAAATAAACTTACTTTTAGAATGAAAAAACTTTACATTTTATTTATTGGATTAATGGTTTTCGCTGTTAATACAAATGCGCAATCATTAGAAGAACTAAAGGCAAAAAAAGCAGATTTAGCTGCACAAGCTTCTGCTAAACAAGCTGAAGTTAACGCACTGAATGGTGAGATCGGATCTTTAAACAGTGAGATTAGTATTCTTTCTGGTTGGGCAACTGGTTTTTCTGGAAATATTGGATTTGACTTCAATAAATCAAAAAACTGGGTAGCAAGTCCAAATGCAGATGCTAGTTCATCATCATTGGGAATCTCACTCGCGGCTTTTGCCAATAAAATGACTGAGAAGATTATGTGGAGAAATAAAGGGCTAGTTACGAAGGCATGGCAAGATGTAGATGTAGATGAAGCTGGTGATGGTGAAAGTTTATTTGATTTAGGAACAGTTGATATTTTGAATCTTTCTTCATTATATGGGTATAGGATTCATCCAAAAATTGCCATTTCTGCATTAGCTGAATTGAATACGTCAATTGAGAACTTTGTAGACCCTGGAGCTTTCGATTTTGGTGTTGGAGGTACTTGGACACCTTCAAATAACCTTGTTGTTGTTTTTCACCCATTAAACTATCACGCTGGTCTTTCAAGAACAGAAGGAATAGAATCAGCTGGCGCTTTAGGACTAAAATTACGTGCTGACTACACAAAAACTTACAACATAGCTGGTAAGAATATGAATTTGTCTTCAACAATAACTGGATTTATACCATATTCAACTCCTGAAGGTGAAAATGGCCTTATGGAATATACATGGGTAAATTCTCTTTCTTTTGAATTGTGGAAAGGAATAGGTGTAGGAATCGGCGCTGGTCTGAGAAAAGCAGATTTTGAATCATCAGATACTCAGAGTTACTACTCATTAGGATTATCATACAATCTATAGAATGAATATGTCAACCTTTTGATTGACTCACAAATACTCTAAATAAATAAGAAAGGATGCTCTCCACAGTGAAAGCATCCTTTTTTTTTATTTCAAATAAATGAATCTTTGTAAAAACTTAGCGTCCTTTGCGACTTAGCGGTCAAACAATGAAGTGGTTTAAGAACTCCGAGATAAAGCGAACAGCAAGGCTTGTAGTTACTGGCAAAGCTCATTTTTCTTTTCATAGCAGTAGCTATGGGAATAAAAATAGCTGCAGTCCAGTGGCTGCAATGCTTGCTGTGTAGGTAACGAGCGAG
>Ga0256847_1001116_pt1 | contig 14531 bp, 14 predicted proteins | sample TeddybearmetaG_FD_189099 | JGI IMG/M metagenome (GOLD analysis project Ga0256847, IMG submission 189099) | Hydrothermal vent microbial communities from East Pacific Rise, Pacific Ocean - Teddybear | ecosystem: Environmental > Aquatic > Marine > Hydrothermal vents | place: Pacific Ocean: East... | reverse complement strand
GCCATAATTTTGGCTATTTACTTTGGAGGCAATCGCGTTCAAAAGAAGCGTTGGTGCAATTTGAATTGGCGTTAAAAATGGATCCTCTTTCAGCTATTTCTAATTTTGGTGTAGGGGATACTTTGGGAAATCTTGGTGAAATCGAAAAAGCGATAGAACACTATGAAACCTGTCGAGAACTGCTTCCGGAAAATACCTATTGTTACGCGGGATTATCCAACATTTATGGCTTGATAGGGGCGAAACAAAAAGAGATATTCTACTCAAAAAAAGCGGATAGCCTTTATGATGAAAATAATTTTTTTCGCCTAAAAAGCGCTGCTCTACGCGCTTTATATAAGAGCGATATTAACGAGGCAAGGAACGCTATCGAAAAAGCTCTTAAGCGAAATACGACTGATTACAACGCGCTAGCTATTGATTTTAGTATTCATTTAAAAACGAACGCTCTTGATGGTTTTTCGACTAAACTTAAAGAATTATCTTTTAGGAATCCTAGTTCCTATAGCATAAACCTTCTGTTAGGATTGACTTCATATTTCGATCATGAATGCCAACATTCAATCGCGCAATATAAGAAAAATGGAGAGGCCTTTGAAAATTCACTTTTGAATATTTGGGATTTTCAAAGTGGGGTTTCACACAATTTAAACCTCGCTTACTGCTTTAAACAAAGAGAGGACAAAATCAGATATGAAAACCAGCTAGCTGAGTTTATTAGTTTCATAGAAAATCTTCCTGAGAGTAAATTTAATATCCCAGGGAAAATTTATAACCTTGCTCGCTACTATACTTTAAGAAAAAAATATCAAAAAGCCAGAGACGAACTGAATAAAATTCAGGATTGGTATTACATTTGGTTGATAGAAAAAGATCCTATCCTGAAACAGCTACCTCTCGAATAGTTATTGAGAATTAGGATAGCCACCCAGTTCCTTTTGCCTTATTCGCAAGTACGACTAAACCGATTGCAATGATAATGATCATACTAGGCATAACAGCGGAACCAGGACCAAAAACTGCCACAGAATCGATCACAAAAAACGCATGATACATTTGAACGATCACGCCTACTAATGAAAGCATCAAGATCTGTAAAGCTAAAGATTTCTTTAAAGCCAATAATAGGCTACCTATCGCTCCACCACACACCGCACAGGCGAATGCTATGGTCGCCCAGAGCGGAATATTTTGATACATTAGCTGTTCTTTTTCTGGTAATGCCGCGATCACTTCAGGCGTCATACTCATTTGCATAACAAATGTTATAACCCCAAGGACATTCCACACTAAAGCGACCCATGCGATGGTAGTAAACCATCTCGGTATTTCATTTGATGGTTCAACATTTGTTACATCATTCATCATCTTCCCCTATGGTTAACCCGAACTCAGCATAATTATTATGGATTAAGCGGTTCGAATATCTTATTATTGCCACAATCCTACCATAATTGAGGGTCCGTTATGAGATATTGGCTAATAGCTATTCTTTTTCCATTGAGTCTGCAGGCAGAAGTTCTTACCTCTACCGCTGATGGTTTTTCAATAAAAATTGAACGTGAAGTTGCTGTTTCGCAACAAGAAGCATATCAGCAGTTTCTTTCTGTCGGTGAATGGTGGAATTCAGAACACACCTATTTCGGCAGTTCAGAAAACCTTTCTATCGATGCAAAAGCAGGTGGTTGTTTCTGCGAAATTGACGGCGATAAGCAAGTCCTGCATATGACGGTTTCTTATATTGTTCCTGACAAAGAGATAAGAATGCTCGGCGGGTTGGGGCCGCTACAAATGATGGGAATACAGGGTGGAATGTCTTGGAAGTTTGAGAGCTTAGGCGCTAATAAAACCAAGATTATTCACCAGTACAGAGTAACTGGTTCATCCGATCAAGCACTTGATCAACTCGCCCCATTCGTTGATAAAGTACAGACTCTACAAGTTGACGCATTGGTGAGAAAGCTGGAATAAAGAATGGCTACCGCTACAGTTGAATCTTAGGTTTTTTGGAGCTAGACACGCTCTCGCTTCCACTCAACTTCGCCCGTTTCAACTAGATTTTTGATCAGAGGTTCTATAATAGTTTCCAGCGCAAATCCCATTTTCCCACCAGGAATGACAATAGTATTTTTTCGAGACATAAAAGAACCTTGCAACATATCAAGAAGGTAGCTGTAGTCCATTTGTTGATAAAGTCTTGTTCCAAATCGGATAACGACCAAACTCTCATCCATGGTAGGAATATCCCTGGCAATAAATGGATTAGATGTATCAACCAAAGGCACCCGTTGAAAATTAACATGAGTGTGGGAGTACTGCGGTGTCATATAGTGAACGTAGTCGTGCATTCTCCTCAAAATAGTATCGGTAACTTTGTCAGCCGAATAACCACGCTCATAAGTATCCCTATGAATTTTTTGGATCCACTCCAAATTAACAATTGGCGTGACTCCAATTAGCAAATCAACATGTTTACCCACATCGATTCCCTGCTCGTCATCTTTGGCCGCTCCATGTAGACCTTCGTAAAAAAGAAAGTCAGTGCCTTTTTCAATATCTTCCCAAGGACTAAAGGTTCCGGGATCTTGATTGTAAGGCTCCGCTTCTAGTTCATTGTGCAGGTACTTTCTGTTTTTTCCGGTACCATCTTCACCGTATTGACAAAACAATTCTTCTAGTTTTCCGAACTCATTACCTGACGCACCAAAGTGACTTAGAATATTCCCTAGTCGCTCCGCTTGTATAAGAGCCTGCCCCATTTCCTTCCGTTCATACTTGTGAAAACTATCGCCTTCGACGATCGCCGTCTTGTAGCCGTTTCTTCTGTAAATATGTTCCATCGCTGTTTTAACAGTGCTAGTGCCTGCGCCCGAAGATCCTGTGACGGCTACAATTGGATGTTTTTTTGACATTCTTTATTTCCTTTCAACGATTAATACATTTCTGTTTGCTGGCTCTTTATCCGCATTTCTTGTAGTTTCTATCTAGATTATTGAGCGGTAGAATCTCCGAAATATTTGAGATCATCCCGTCAATTTCAAACGTATTCAAATCAATACCTTGATTGTAACCGTAGTCTACACAAATTATTGGCATGCTTGCGGCAACGGCTGCCTTGGCATCACTGCTTGAATCGCCAACCATTAAGCATTGATCAGGCGAAATACCGAGCTGGTTCGCCGCATGTAACAGTGGCTCAGGATGTGGTTTTTTATTGCTAAGATCATCGCCACAAACAACCACATCGAAATAATTTTTGATACCCAATTTATCTAACAAGGGTACGGTAAAACATCTACTTTTATTGGTGATGCAAACCAAGAGGATTCGGCTATTTTTTAGGTCTTCTAACGTTTCTATTACATCTGGGTAAAGCTTACTCAATTCACCACTTTGTTTCTCGTATTGGCTATAAAAAACCGTTTTTGCACGCCAAAAATTATCGTTTTTATCAATACCATCTGTAATTTTCGTACTAGTTACCTGTGCTAGCGCCCGCTGAAGTAATTTGTCTACCCCATTACCAATCCAGGTTTCTACGTCTACTAGACTTACGCTGTCTAGATCTAGAATCTTCAAAGTGGCGTTCAGCGCAGCCGACAGATCTGGAGCACTGTCTACCAGAGTTCCGTCTAGATCGAACAAAACCGCCTTGGTTGTTGCTATTATGTGATTCCTAACCATTGTTTAACTCGCCTCTCATTTGGTCAATGGTTGTCTTATAGTCTTTACTGTTAAATATTGCAGAGCCCGCTACAAAAGTATCTGCGCCTGCGGCAGCTATTTCTGCGATATTATCAATCTTCACGCCACCATCAATTTCCAACCGAATCTCTCGACCGCTTTCCTCGATCAATGTTCTAGCCTGGCGTAGCTTATCTAACGCATTTCGAATAAAGGATTGTCCTCCGAATCCTGGATTGACTGACATAATCAAAATCATATCAATTTTATCCATAACGTATTCCAGGCAATCTAATGGTGTCGCTGGATTAAAAACCAAACCTGCGTTACAACCGCCCTGCTTGATTAGTTGAAGACTACGATCAATATGTTGTGACGCTTCAGGATGAAAGGTAATGGTTGATGCTCCGGCGTCAATAAATTGCTCAATTAAACTATCTACTGGACTCACCATTAAATGAACATCAATCGGTGCTTTTATTCCATAGTTGACTAGCGATTTACAAATGTCGGGACCAAAAGTTAGATTAGGAACGTAGTGATTATCCATCACATCAAAATGAACCCAGTCAGCGCCAGCGTCTAGCACTTTTTGCACATCATCGCCTAGGCGAGCTAAATCGGCAGACAAGATTGAGGGTGCTATTTTGTATTCATTGCTCATTTTGTTTCCTTAATTCTAAAAAATTAGTTAGCTTATTAAAGTTGTCGGAAATAATCTTTCCACAGTCTCATTAATTCTTTATTTGAAGCTGCTATCACCGATTTTGATTCTAGATCATTACTAAAAAGGCCAGCCCCGTCAAAAGTCTCCGCGCTACCGTGCGCGTTTGTTAAAATAAGATGTCCCGCAGCATAGTCCCAAATTTTCTGTTTGCCATGTAAATAAACCTGACATCTATTTACAGCAATCCAACACAAATCGAGTGCGCTTGCGCCAAAGCTACGTTGTGACCGATACGGCGCCGAATCGATCAGCTTGTTCCGCATTTCCTTATTTAATCTTTTAAAGTCAATTAGTCCCATTGATTGACTTAAATCGGCGCTATTCGTATGTTCTTTATCGCTTAACCCTACCCCATTCAAGCTTGTGTTAGTGGTAGCTGAGGCAGCAAAACATTCATTCCTGTTAGGATCATACACCACCCCTAGAATTTGTTTGCCGTTTTCAATTAGTGCGATACTTGTGCACCAATAGGGTATGCCCTGTGAAAAATTAGAGGTCCCGTCTAACGGATCTACGCACCAGTAGTTGTCAGAGCCTGAAGCGAGAATTTCAAGCTGCTGCTGTTCACTCATTTCCTCGCTCAAAACCGGATAATTCGCTAATTTTGGTAGTTCTCTCGATAACCTCTCATGTGCTTCAAGGTCCGCTCGAGTTAACCAACTACCGTCATTTTTGATTGTAAGACCACGTTTGTTTCGTGCAATTTCTTTTACAAAATAAGGAAGCAGTATCTCCACGCCGACCAATCTCGCTAAATTCGATACCTGTTCAACCAAACTCATGATTATTGTCTTTCCAAAAAGAGCAGCCCCATATCTTATTAGCTAGTATGCACTGACTAATACATAAATAATAATCAATGTTATTTAATAATGGTATAAGCTATACTTTATGCATGAGCTATCCCTTAACTTTTAGACAATTAGAAATTTTTAACGCCGTTGCTCGGCATTTGAGTTATACGAGAGCATCTGAAGAATTGTATTTGAGCCAACCCGCGGTTTCCATGCAGGTAAAACAAATGGAAAATTTACTGGATGCGGCTCTAACCGAAAAGATAGGCAAAAAGTTATTTTTAACGGAAATAGGTAGGGTGATGTTTGAGTATTCAACTCAGGTTAGTTCGTCGAAAGTTGCCATGGAAGAAACTCTCGCATCTATGCAGGGAAACGAAAAGGGTCATCTTAGGTTAGCGGTACCTGAAACTGCGAATCAGTTTGTTACTCTATTGCTCGCCCAGTTCCGAAAACTACATTCAGGGATTACTTTTGAATTACAAATTCACAATCGTAAGGGGTTACTCCGATGTCTGAAAGAGAACAAAGCCGATTTAGTTATCATGGGACAAACACCCCCGGATCTGGAGCTATCAACTCAGCCATTTATGAATAATCCTTTGGTGATCATAGCGCCACCTAATCATCCTTTTTGCAAAAAGAAATCAATTCGACTCAATGACTTAACTGAAATAGAATTCGTGGTAAGAGAAGTTGGTTCAGGCACTCGTTTGGCGATGCAAAAGTTTTTTAGAACGAACAATGTACAGCTAACAACCTCGATGGAGATGCCGAACAACGAAGCAATAAAACAAGCCGTCAGTGCCGGGTTAGGATTTGGAATTGTTTCGTTACATACCCTTCAACAAGAGCTAAAACTCAAGCAAGTGAAAGTATTACCTGTAAAAGAGATGCCGATAATGCGGATTTGGTATGTTGTTCATCAAAATCAAAAAATAATTACCCCAGCCATGAACATCTTTAAACAGTTTGTCATAGACAATACTCAAGATATTTGGATTAAAAAATACCCTCAGTTAGAAAACCATCTAATTTGAGCTGTTAGATAATACTTTCTCTATATTCATTGCAAGATCGAAATCCAATTGCGTTAGACCTCCAACTTCGTGAGTGATTAGTTCAATAGAAACACGGTTGTAAACGTTAAACCATTCCGGATGATGATTTATTTTCTCCGCCTGTATAGCGACTCGTTTCATAAATTCAAATGCCTCCACAAAGTTAGCAAATACAAACTCTTTGGCTAATTTATCGTCCATTAACTGCCAGGCACTCCCAAGATTAAGGTTGAGCTGTTGTAAATTGGTGTTTATCTGATCGCTCGCAAGTTGTTTCATAATAATGCCTCTCCTTGAGCATACGCTTCTAGGAGTGCTGCTTTCAACTTAGGTTCTCGGTTAAGATCTCTGATGTTCATATGGCGTTCTGCAATATCCGATACCTTTTGAAGTTTCTCATTTTCCCTCCATGAATGTTTGAATGCATCAATCTCAAAAACCTTAGCTCGCAAAAAATCTGCCGCGCTACCTTTAGCCTCGCTAAACTTTATTTCGCCTGCCTGCAGCATTTCATACTCATAAGAATAAACATCCAAATCAATGGTATGTGCCAACAGAGGATATAAATCTGGAAACTCCAGATTACTTTGCATGATTAGATCCAAATCAAGGTCGATGCACGCAACAATTTTTTCACCTTTAAAATGAAATTCAACCGATGCAGTAATCTGGTTTTTCGTGTGTTTATCAAGCATTAAATATTGCCTCCTACAGTCCCCGCACAGAGGAACATGGAGTTAGACTTGTTACGAGGTTAGCGCGGTAAAAATCAACGGTAATTTCTCAGGTAATTTTTCGATATTATCAATCACAGTATAACCACCTTGACCAAAGATATCTTGAATATAGTCATCAGCTTTTCTATCCAAACTAATACAATAGCTGTACATTCCTTTTGTAGAAACTTCGCTGACGGCTTTTTTAGCGTCGCTAATCAAATACTGTTGATCATCCACATCAATATCAGCCGGTTCGCCATCGGTTAGAATTAACATTAGTTTTTTATCCGCTTTTTGAGCTTCTAAATAGTGAGCCGCATGCCTGATCGCTCCGCCCATGCGAGTGGAAAAACCAGCAGCCATTGCAGATAATCTTGATTTAACCGTATCATCAAATTTCTCACTGTATCCTTTAATATGATAGTAGCGAACATTGTGTCGAGTATCTGAATGAAATCCTGCGATGGCATATTTATCACCTAACTGTTCAATTGTCCATGCGAGCAATGAAACCGCTTCTTGACTCAGCTGCAAGATAGTTTGTTCAGATCCGTCAATGGTTTCATTCAGCGATGCTGATAAATCGAGCAAGATCATAACCGCAATATCCCGACCATCATGTTTATGGCTCATGTTGATTCTAGGATCAGGCTGAATACCACATTTATAATCTATCAGAGATCGGATTGCGATATCTAAATCTAACTCGCTACCTTCCTCTTGATATCTTACTCGTACAAACCGTTGCGGTTTTAACTGGTCTAATAGCTGCTTTAACCTCTTAGCTAACGCTTTGTGTTTGTCTAATATGTCATCAATTTTCTTCGGACTTGTTGCCGGATGAATCGATTCGTACAAGCTAACCCAATCAGGTTTATAACTAGAACTCTTATAGTCCCATTCTGGGTAGTGCCTCGGCGGAAGACCCTCATTTTCTAGCTCTTCAGCTTGCTCTTCTCTCTGCTCTTGATAATCCTCTGCTTCATCATTTTCTTCAATAAATACCCATAGATGTCGATTGTCGTCTCGATAATCGACTACCGTATTTTCGAATTTTATTCTAGGCAATTGATCGCTTTGTAAACGCGTTCTCGCGGTAAACAAAATCGCAATATCTGCCATCGCTTTAGTGCTTCCGTCATCTTTTTCTACCACTTCAATAAAGCGTTTAACGAAATCTAAAATATGAGGATTAGTATACCCATGGTTAGCGTCTAATATTGCGCGCGATAACATGGCTAAACGATGCCGAATACAGGATTCGACTTCAGAATTACAAGATCCTTCAATCGGCTTAGGATGTAAAATAAGTAAGTGTTTACGTAATCCGGGGTTATCTTTAAGCATTAAATATTCAACACGTGAATCTTCTAAATGCTCAATCGCGATTCGTTGAAAGGGGCTAAAATTATCGGCGATTATTCGACTGCTCCAACGACGATGCGCGGCAATGTGCGCAATAGTTACTCGATAACGATCTATGCCTAAAACTTTACCTTCTGTAGTCTCGAAATCATCATAAACGTCCGGTATTCTAATTCCTAATTCATCATAATAAGGTAGAGGCTTGCGCATTTGATCAAAGCCCAAGGAGTACGGAACAAAATAAGATTCGTCCTGCCACATACTGTATAAATAAAGGTTGAGCTTTCTTTCGTTATCCATAAATAAAGTACCATGGCGTTCTCGTTGAAGCATGGCTTTGCTATCTGCTGATTGTAAGGAAAAATAATCTATTTGCCGTTCTGGATGGGACAGATAATTTCTAGCACCATATTCCATCCAATTTTTTAATCCTTCGAGTGATAGCTGGCTTAATAGATAGGGTAGCTTTTTTAGTAATTCGGGTAGCCCTGGGCTAGGATGAGTCGCATGTATTCCGTGTACAGAGGTTGTGGTGGTTTCCATAAACTCGAACATGATTTTAAGAAACTTTTCAACTTGCTCTAATGCGCCCAATCGCCTTGAGGCTTCAGGCAAACACTGCATAAAGGGCGGAATAGAATTACCATTGGGTGTTCGAGACATTTTCCAAATCGCTTTGGAAACGATTTCTAAGATGGGCTCACCTAGCTTATTCGCAATGCTAGGCATTTTTTCAAGGTAGGTTATGACAGGCTCACATCCTCGACCAATCATACAAACTAGTGAAGCACCTTCAAAATATTTTTCAACACCATCACTGCTTAGTCGACTCAACGCATCGCGAGTATAATCCTCGAAACATTCTTCAATTTGAGGAAAGTTACAGCGCAGTTTATCGCGGTATATTTTTAGTTCGGATGTTTGCATTGGTTTTTTTGTTTAGTCTCAAATCCCCCTCAGTCCCCCTTCGCAAAGGGAGAGGCTGTTGATGCTAGAGACTCGTACATGAATGTACTTAGATATAGTAATACAAGAGCAATTGCCTATAGAACTCTTTTCAATTCGAATAGTCACCCAAATATACTATCAATTGCATGGTCCAAAGTACTACGGATATCCTCATCATCTGTAATCGGTCTCACCAAGGCCATTCGGCAAGCTGCTTTTTCTTCGATACCATTGTTGATCAAATTTGCCGCATAAATAAGCAGACGAGTTGAGATCCCTTCATCCAGACCATGCCCTTTTAAATTTCTAGCTGAATGCGCAATTTTAACTAACTTGCTCGCAATTTCCTCATTAGTGTTACCTTCTTGAATAACAATGGCGATCTCTGTTTTAGTGTTAGGATAATCAAAATCTAAACCAGTAAATCTTTGTTTAGTCGATTGCTTTAGATCTTTCATCAAGCTCTGATAGCCAGGATTGTAAGAAATCACCAATTGAAAATCTGGATGTGCATCCAACAATTCGCCCTTTTTATCTAAAGGCAATTGCCGTCTATGATCGGTCAATGGGTGAATAACCACGGTAGTATCTTGACGCGCTTCGACAATTTCATCTAAATAGCAAATAGCACCTATTCTTGCCGCCACGGTTAATGGGCCATCTAACCAGCGAGTGCCATTGGCATCTAACAGGTATCGCCCGACTAAATCGGAAGCGGTCATGTCTTCATTACAGGCAACTGTTATTAGTGGTTTACCCAGCTTCCAAGCCATGTGTTCGATAAAACGTGATTTTCCACAACCCGTTGGGCCTTTGATCATTATCGGTAAACGTGAAGCGTAGGCAGCAGTATATAACTCCACTTCATCCGCCTGCGGTTGATAGAAAGGCTCGTTGGTTATTTTGTACTGATCTGACATTCCGGTTACCACTCTTTCCATGTTGTATCTTATGAGTAAATATTGGTAGGAGCGTGCGTCCCGCCGCGAAAAAATACTAGATCATATCAAATTGTATGGTTGGAACGTTTATGAGCACGCTGCTTACAACAACTAAATATCGTTTCGCAGCGAGACGCAGCTCCTACCAAAATCTGATACGAATACTTATTTATGAACGCCCAACTTGTCTCTCCAGCCTGGGTATAATAGATCGGCATCTCCTGGGAATGATTCAAATGCCCGTGCAAATTCTTGATGCTCTTTTGCATATTCAATTGGATCGGCCCCTGATTTCCAACATTCAAACGCTTGAGTCAAAGATTTTGCTCCCGCTGCTGGAGAATCTATATGACCGTAAGCGCCACCACCTGAGGTATTAATCAAGTTTCCGTGACCAAGGTTCTCGAAGAAACCGGGTAATCTGAGAGCGTTCATTCCACCTGAAATAATCGGTGTGGTTGGTTTCATGCCAAACCATTTTTGATAATAAACCGGCCCTTGACATTCATCTCTTTCAATCATATAAGCAATTAGTTTGTCGTCATTTCCGCCTTCCATTTTGCCATAGCCCATAGTGCCTACGTGGATACCGGACGCGCCTTGTAATCTAGATAACTTAGCTAATACAAAAGCATCATAACCTCGTTTTGCAGAAGGCGAAGTCACCATACCGTGACCGGCTCTGTGATAATGTAAGTATTGATTGGGGTAATTTCTTCTGGCGGTGGTTATCATGCCGGGGCCGCCTACAAATCCATCCACTAGAAACGCTACGTGAGACGCATTTTCTGCAAAAGTTTCCAAAACATAATCTGCACGAGCTAACATTTCATAATGATCATCCGCGGTAATATTAGCAGAAAATAATTTGGCTTCACCAGTTTCGTCCTGTGCGCGTTTCATCGCATCTGCCACCAATGGCAATACTTTTTTCATCGGACAGAAAATTTGATTACCTTGGGGCTCGTCATTCTTAATAAAGTCACCGCCTAGCCAAAATTGATAAGCCGCTTTAGCGAAGGGTTCCGGACGCAAGCCTAATTTAGGTTTGATAATCGTTCCTGCAATGTAACCACCATCCACTAATGGACGACCTAATGTCCTCCACATGTCCGATATATCCATAGAAGGACCATCGAACTGTTGTAAGAATTTTGGCGGTACAAAAAAGTCATAAATTTTAGCTTCTTTAACATCACCCATACCTTGGTTATTTCCGATAATCAGAGTTAATAAGGAAACAACCATGGCACGACCATCTATCACATTACGGTCAAATAATTCAACAGGATAAGCGATCCGCATTTCAAGTTTGGCTTCGTCAATATAATAAACCATTGCGTCAACACCCTTAGTAAAGTCATCAGTTGTTGAGACTTCCACGTTGGTACCTGTTGATGATTCGGCAGCAAAGTGAGCCGCCGTTTCCAAATATCCACCAAAGCCTTTTTGTGGCTCCATTTTATAGGCGACCAGAAAATGCTCACCATCAGCAATTAAATCTTCTTCTTTTAAGCTTAAATCCGCGTAGCGGCCTGACTGGTCCATTGTGACTTCCTCTTTTTAAGATAGGTATTTTTCAAAGATAGAGGAACTATACGACTTGGCTAACATAATTAATACTCAATGTTTTTTATAAAATGCATAAGTATATATTTATGTATAGAAAACAGACATGGTCGCACCGCCTTCCATGGCTCCTTGCGACATACAGTCCTTCCATGGACATAAAAAAACCCAGAATAAATCTGGGTTTGTTTAATTGTCGAAACTGACGACGAGACTACTTATCCGATGATTCCGCAGTATTTGCATCAGGATTTATTGCGAGCAACTCTACATCAAACTGAAGTACAGAATTTCCTGGAATAGAGCCCGGTCGACCATTAGGCCCGTAAGCCAAGTCGCCAGGAATAACGAAATGATATTTGCTACCAACCGTCATTAGCTGCAATCCCTCTGTCCAACCTTTTATGACACGATTCAACGGAAAAGTTGTAGGCTCTCCCCTTTCAACCGAACTGTCGAACGTTTTGCCATCTATGAAGCTTCCGGTATAGTGCACTTTTACCACATCAGTTTCTTTTGGCGTAGGTTCGCCCTTGGTACCCTCAGTCACCACAGAATATTGCAAACCACTTTCGGTGGTAATCACACCTTCTTTCTGACCGTTAGTTGCTAAGAATGTGGCTCCTGCAGCTTTAGCTTGTTCGCCTTTTTCGGCTTGTTTTTGCTTCTCTACAACAGCCGCTTGTTGTTGAGCTGCCTGCATTTGTTGTTGGAATATGCCGAATTGTTCTTGTATTTGTTGATCAGATAATTTGCTTTCACCAACTAAAGCATCGTTAAAGCCGCGAGAAACCGACTCTTTATTAAAATTTTCAATTTTAAATTCTTCGGTATCTTTTAAAATAAAACTCGCCATTTTTGCGCCTAACGCATATCCAATTTTATCTTCATCCTTTATGGCGCTCGTTTCAGCCATTTGATTGGCATCTTTATTTGCGTCTGTCGCCTCATCTGTCGTTGCTGGTTTTTCCTGCTGACAAGCAGAAAGAGCAAGGACTACCGATGCGGCTAGTGCTAGTCTTTTTATCTCTAAGTTGATCACAATAAACCTCTAATAATTGATTCTAAAACAGCCAGAGAGTCTATACTTTAACTAGTTTAAAAAAAAGTCCTGTTTGAGGTTATTATCAAATATTTTGGATCGGTTCACCCTTTTCTACTGAAAATCGCAGTAAGACTCGTCTTTTCGGGCTTTTTGTTGATCTTTTTCACTGCCTGTCAGCAGACTGACAAAGCCCTTGAAGAAGCACAGCACACAGCTGTGGGAACGCTAGATGCCGTGATTTCCAATGATGCCAAATATGCCGTTGTCTCCTCTGTCAATCACGGTGTAGGATTTTGGGATCTAGAGAAAAATGTGTTGTTGTATAATTGGACCCATAGTGATGATCCTACCAATGCGATTATCGCAACTAATATTTCGCCCGACTCCACTCGCGCTATCACCGCAGACAAACGCAATTTTAGTATTTGGAATACTAACAGCGGTAAATCTTACGGTTACTGGCGAGCACCCGCAAAAATTAGAGCTGTGGCGATTTCCAATAAGGGACGATATGTTTTACTAGGTCTAGAAGATGGTCGCGCTATACATATTGATATGAATACCGGTAGGCGGATAGAGTTTACCGGCCACAGGGAAGAAGCCGTCGCCAGTGTCGATTTGTCAGCCAACGGCCTATGGGCATTTACCGGTGGAGCCGATTATCGTGCGATTTTATGGAACACTAAAACGGGTAAACCCAAACGTCTATTCGAGCATAAAACACGCGTGACCAAATTACGCTTGAGTGCCAGCGGTACGCAAGCTTTTACCGCAGGAACACTTGGTAACGCCCATATTTGGGATCTTACTACAGGTGAAAAAATCACAAGCTTAGATCTTAAAAAGAGAGAATACATTATTGTTTCTGCTAGTTTTTCTCATGACGATCGATATCTCGCTACTGGTGCACCCGGAAAACAAGTCCGTTTATGGGATGCTCGAACGGGAGAAAAGATTTTAGAGCACAAGGCACGAGTTCGAAATCAATGGAAACCCAGTGGGGCAATTATTTACGCCATAGCCTTTACTGAAAATGACCGCTATTTGTACACCGAAAGTTCCGCGGGTTACGGTGAGAAATGGGAACTAGAAAATAGGAACCAACAACCCGAATAAATTAGACTCGCTCATGTCTTAGTAAACAACAGGACAATCGCTTACAAGTTTAAACAATCATCACCTCTTCTATTTTTGACACTTTAAAGTCTATTATTACCGCTTCGTCATTAACATTGGCAACATCGGTTGAATCTCCAAGGATAGGTCATGTCATTATCAATAATATACACTCGTGCTGGCGTAGGGATAGAGGCACCTTTGGTTACTGTAGAAACACACCTTTCCAATGGATTACCTTCGATGAACATCGTCGGACTCCCCGAAGCCGCTGTAAAAGAAAGCAAAGACAGAGTTAGAAGCGCATTAATAAATGCCAATTTTGAATTCCCCACTCGTCGTATTACGATTAATTTAGCACCGGCTGATTTACCTAAAGATGGCGGTCGCTTTGATCTGCCGATTGCACTCGGGATCTTATGTGCTACCGGTCAACTAAATGTTGATGATATTTCTCAATATGAATTTATGGGCGAATTGGCTCTGTCGGGTGAGCTAAGAAAAGTGAACGGCATTCTTCCCGCGGTTCTTGCCGCCAAGAGAAATAAACGTAAATTGGTGA
>Ga0256847_1001115_pt1 | contig 14545 bp, 16 predicted proteins | sample TeddybearmetaG_FD_189099 | JGI IMG/M metagenome (GOLD analysis project Ga0256847, IMG submission 189099) | Hydrothermal vent microbial communities from East Pacific Rise, Pacific Ocean - Teddybear | ecosystem: Environmental > Aquatic > Marine > Hydrothermal vents | place: Pacific Ocean: East... | reverse complement strand
GTAACCGTTGCACAACCCGGTAGTTTGGTTTAATTTAAATCTAAATGAGCCATTTTAAGAAGGGTTTATTTTTTATTTGTCATAACATAAATGATAATTTACCTGTGTTACAGGTCTCCTTTTTAGATCCAGTAAGATCATTTTGATAAAGACAGCAGCAATCTTGTTTACCGCACCACTTTTTACACGTTTTTGATCAAATTTCAAGTATTTCTTCAGATTATAGGCTATGGCAGATAAGTGCATTACTTTATTGGCTTGGCTTAATCCTATCGTATTGATCTTTCGTAGTCCCATAAATTGGGTAAGTGTCCCAAAGACTGGCTCGACTGTGCTTTGGCGTTTCCCTTTCATATAACGTCCTTGCTTACTGTTCACTCTAGTATTATTGCGCTCATACTCGGCGCGATAATAGGTAACAGTAAACTTTTTTTCTTGAGCACTTTTCCCTAAACATTGTTGCTTTATTGGGCAATCTTTACATAGTTTACTCGAAGCTCGGTATTCTTTCTTTTTTGTATTGTTCTTCTTCTCTATAAAGACCTTTTTAAAAGGAATCATTTTTCCCTGAGGGCACTCATAGTAGTCATCTTCTTTGTGATAGATAAAATTATCTGGACCTCCTTTGTAAGTGCCGTGGGGAGGAATAAAACTCCTGAGTCCACGGGATTCTAAAAAAGCATAGTTCTCTCCACTACTGTAACCTGTATCTGCTACACAATTTTTAAATAATAAGCCTTCCCGCCATAGACGCCCTTGAAGTCGTTTTACAATATCTACCAGCTGCTGGTTGTCTTTGCCATCTGCGTGGTAGGCTTGTATATCGGTTATTACATGATTTGCAGTATCCACGCTGAGTTGGCTCAGATAGTTAAGCTTTCTTGCTTTGCCAGGCTTTACACTAATACGTGCATCTGGATCGGTGGGACTATAATGGGTTTTGTTACTCGTGTATTTACTTCCCTTATTACCAGCGCCAGGACGCTGATCTTGATCTTTGCTCCATCGCTTAGTCCGACTCTTTATAGCATCCAACTCTTTTTGGCTGGCAGTGAGGCTTTTTTGTGACGTAGATGACTTGTCATCTTTGGATTTTCGAAACGGTTGTTCCTTATCCATTACGCTAATGTGACGTACTCGACGAAGATGGCTTTCAAGATCTTCTTGTGGAACTTTAAGTTCAAGAGTATCCATACTCGCATTAGCTTTAACAGGAGCAGAGTCTATGGTTTGAGTATGACCGCTAACCATCCCTTTTTCTATACAAAGATGTAACACTCTTGTAAAAACAGATTCAAAGATAGTCTCTGGAAACAATTGACGAGTGCGACTTATAGTACTGTGCCAGGGAAATTCTTCATCTATATCATAACCCACAAAATACAGGATATCAAGACGCATAGAACAATGAGATATCAACTTACGGTCACTGATGATGTTCTCTAAATAACCAACTAAACATAGTTTAAAGAATACGATAGGATCAATACTCTTCTGACCACTCGAACCGTAAAAATCTTCCGTGAGCTTGTACAAAAAATCAAAATTACACGCCTCCTTCAAAAGGCGGTAGAAATTATTCTCAGGAACTCGAGAACTTAGACTAAAAGAATTGAATAATTTCTCCTGATATACTTTCTTGCCTTGCATACAACAAGTTACAAAATAGCTATATCTTTAACAAGGTTTGTGCAACAGGTACACCGGCTATACTTAATTGCTTGGTTCTAGCCTACTTGGATATTCCTACGGAATTTACTCTGGTTCCTTCCATTTTGCTAATTTAGTTACTTAACCACGCAACTAACCTTATACATAAACGCTGGCACTCATTTAAAACACATGAATAACAGAAAAACTTACATCTTTCTTTTGCTGACATTTGCCTGGTCATGGACACTTTGGATTATTGGTTTAAACCATTTGTCAGAGGGAATCACTCAAGAAACAATTGGCAAGTTTTTAATATTTTTTTTATAGGCGTTTATGGGCCAACTGTTAGTGCTCTTTTAACCACTATTATTTTTGACGGTTTTGCTGGTGGCTTGACTTTGCTCAAGAAATTTTTTATTTGGAATGTCCCATTTAAAAATTATTTATTCATTATTCTCTTGCCTTTAATTTTTGTCATTATTGGAATTGGACTTTACAACTTATTAATTGGAGATATTGGAAGTTTTGATAAAATGGCATTTCTTTCAATACCAACCATATTATGGGCTGGCTTATACGCTGGACCTTTAGGCGAAGAACTTGGATGGAGGGGTTTTTTATTGCCAGAATTACTACAAAGATTTTCAAACTTAAAGAGTACAATCATAATTGGTTTAATATGGTTTATTTGGCATATTCCGTTATGGTGGGCACCATTCGGAACGTTGGTTAGTGGAGAACCAATATCTTTTATTCCAGTTCTGACATATTTAGCAATGCTAATCTGCTTATCAATAATTATTACTTGGTTAGTAATTAATTCAAAGGGAAGTGTTTTAATTGCAATCTTATTTCATTTGTCTATTAATGCAGGAATCGTATTGTTATTTTTCCCTGATTTGAATGTGGATTTTAAAAAAATCCATTTATTGTCTAGTGTTGGAATGCTAATATTTACGGGAATATTGATTGTAAAAAACAAACTAAAAACGAGTGCCAACAAGGTGCATAATTGATTGCTACTCTTATTGAGTTAGCGTGGTCTTTGGAGTACCGATCTGAGATAAAAAGTTTTCTATTAAATTCTTAGAATGACTGGTTGCTAGCACAGGGAAATCAAACCAACTTTGCAATTCCTTTTCAAACCCAAGGGTATTCAAGTAACTATCTAAGGCTAGGTTTAATCCCTGAGTGTATGTAGTATGATCTGCTCCAAAAGGGTCTTCATGCCATAAATCGTTTTGAGCAAACCCTTCAAAAACAGGTCCTGTTATTTTTATTCCAAAATCCTGAGGGTTTTGACCAATGGGACTGTGGATCGTAGTTGTAAATTGGTGCCAAAATGCAGACTGAATACAGTTCTTCTCAAACAATTGCCTCACAACTTCCAGTGAATCAATCGTTTCTTGCTCCGTTTGGGATGGAAATCCATACATAAGGTACGCATGAACCATGATGCCCTGCTCAGAAAAATTATGAGTAACTCTCGTAACTTGTGCAATATCAACTCCTTTTTTCATCTTGTCCAATAAGCGGTCCGAGGCTACTTCCAATCCGCCAGTAACAGCAATACAACCTGATTTGGCCATTAATTGGCATAGTTCAAGGTTAAATGTCTTTTCAAAGCGAATGTTGGTCCACCAGGTGATATTTAGGTTTCTTTCTATCAATGTCTCTGATAAAGCCCGTAACATTTTAGGCGGCGCGGCCTCATCGACAAAATGAAAACCAGTAATACCCGTATCCTTAATTATTTTCTCGATTTTATCGACCAAATCAATTGCTGTTGTGTTTTGGTAATTTCCAATGTAATCCAAGCTGACATCACAAAACGAACATTGTTTCCAATAACATCCATGAGAAATAGTTAATTTATTCCATCTCTCATCGGTCCACATGCGGTGCATAGGATTTACTACATCCAAAAAAGATACATATTTTTCAAAAGGTAATCCAGCATAATTGGGTGCTGGTAAGTTTTTATGATGGAAAATGGTATTTGGAATTTTATTCTTGTAAACCACTCGATTGTGTTCAAGTACAAAGGTTCTTTCCAGTTCATTTATGTCCACCTTGTCTTCAATATACTTCACTATTTTAAGCAAAGGTCCTTCTCCATCATCCAATGAAATGAAATCAATAAACTCAAAAATCCTTGGATCCTCGAGAGAGCGTAACTCAGTGTTGCAATATCCACCTCCAAAAGCAATTTTAATGGATGGGAAAAACTGTTTTATAAATTGAGAACAACGCAAAGCTGCAAACAGATTCCCAGGAAAAGGAATGGTAAAGCAGACTAAATTAGGAGCGTGTTTTTTAATTTGTTCTTCCAGAATTGTAAACATTTCATCTTCAATAAGTGTAGGCTGATAACTCAAAACCTCATCTAATTGATTAAAGCTACTAGCTGAAGTGGCAATTTGTTCGGCATATTTAGTAAATGCAAAAAACTCATCTACATTTGCTTGAATAAAATCTCCTATTTCTTCAATAAATAGTGTTGAGAAATGCTTTGCCTTGTCTATCACTCCTAGTTCCCCAGCTTCCCATTTTATTTCAGTATTCACCTTTAACAATCTATGTCCGATAGGTAAAAAATCGGCTTTCAAGATTTTTTTTGCTGTTTCAATATCCTGTTTTTGTAGAAATCCAATGACAACATCAACGCTGGAAATGTACAAGGCTTTCATTTCTCGAATTCGCGGATAATGAAAATTCCCCAAGTCCTGAGCTTCCTGAAAAATAGCGCGCAGAAAATCACTTGTAAATATGGAGGTGAATAGCTCAATACTTAAATCAAAATGCGAAACAGACACCTCTTTTTCTTCTAGAAATCCCTTGATATAAGCCGTTGCCGGATAAGCCGTGTTCAACTGAGTAAACGGTGGCGTAACTAATAAGAGTTTGGCTTGCATGCGGCAAAGATAACCTTCTTTGGAATGAACTTAAAACTTCATTCATTCCAAAGGATACCGTTAATAAAAAACCGCTCTCACCAATAAATATTTAGGGGATATCCGTACATTTAGTGTTCATATAACCCGTTAGCCTTCATTATGACCAACCAATAAACAATGATTAAATTCTTTCGAAAAATTCGCCGAAGATTACTGACTGAAAATAATTTCAGTAAATATTTACTCTACGGTATCGGTGAAATTATTCTTGTAGTGATAGGGATCTTAATTGCTTTGGCCCTGAACAACCTGAATGAGCTGAGAAAAAACGAGCTAAAGGTTGACGCTATTTTTGAAGACATCCTTTTAGAATTATCTTCAGATGTTGAAAAAACGACCAACTTAATGAGGTTTTATGAGAAAAAAGACTCGATCATTTATGTGGTATTAAATGATAGTTTAACTTTTGAAGATTATGAAAATAATAAAATCCCAAATCTGTTTAATCTAACTACTTCATATGAGAAAGTAAGCCTAACACAGGATGCTTACAATAATTTAATCCAAAATTTGGATGCTATCCCACTTCAATATAAATCAGTTCTTAATGATCTAAGCCTGCTCTACAATGGGTATAAAAATACGGTCGACGATTTTAATGATAAAATGGAATTATTTGTTGAAGAGAATGTAGATATTCGGGTACACAATTATCCTTGGTTCTCGGAAAGAGATTCAACGGATGTGAAAAGTCAAATTGAATTTTTACTTGATGATTTTAGATATAGAAATGAAGTTAGTCGTTTCTATAATTTAGGAATACAGAATCACTTAAAGTCCACAATTAATTATAGACTGAAAGCCGTTGAATGTTATCAAAAAATTGCCGCCTTATTGAATAAACCGATCATTGATGACCCTTTTCGGTTTGATTCAGAACTTGTAAATATTATAGTTGGAGCGTGGGAAACCGAACAAGCTCCTGGCTATATAGTTACTGTTTATATGGATGATAATAGATGTTTTCACAAAAATAATGCTAATTCTTTAATTGGTGAGTTCTTCAATATTTCGAAAACTAAAATGGTAGATAATTCTTATAACTTCTTTACATTAATTAAAGAAGGTGATGAATATATCTCTAAAACTAACGGATTATACTTTAGAAAAGTAAAAAAATAACTCAAGCGCAACAACGGATGAAAAAAATAACCTTAGTATTAATGATTAGCACCTTTTTAGCAGGTTGTGGATTAACCGGAGAAGAGGTTGGTAGAATAGAAATCGATCAATTAAGCACAGCAGAAAATATACAACCAAAATACGTTGAATTTGAACTAAACAAAGGTGATGTATTAAACTATTGGACCGAACTTGATATTGAATTTGATGGAAACCTCCTTCTCGAGTATCAGGTTGAGTTGGTTCTAGGCGAAAAATCTATGGGGGTTATATCCTTAAATCCATTTGAAAAGGACATCACTATCGGTGAATTGAAAACGAGCATAATGAATAAAACGAAGTGGAGATTTAGCGGGAGAATGGCAAATTTTGATATTAGTGAGTCTGGAAACTATAAATTCAATGCAATTCTAATGTCCAATGGAAATGAAAGCTTAAGAGTGAATAGAGCTGCTTTAGTATTTAAAAAATGAACAACATTGAACCACGTATATAATTCATAAATTCGGAAACAATGCACGATACAAGTCACCACGATGAGCGTATTGCAAAAATGACATTCGCCTCTGTATATCCACATTATCTGACAAAAGTCGAGAAGAAAGGAAGAACCAAAGAAGAATTGCATAAAGTAATTGAGTGGTTAACCGATTTTGATGAAAAAAAACTAAGAGAACTTATTGATAGCAAAGTAACTTTTGCTTCATTTTTTCAGAGCGCTTCATTACATCCAAATGCGCAACTAATTACTGGTGTAATCTGTGGTTATCGAGTAGAGAAAATCGAAAACACCTTAACACAACAGGTACGGTATTTGGATAAATTGGTAGATGAACTAGCGAAAGGACGTAAGATGGAGAAGATCTTGCGAGTTAGCTAAGTCGCAATTAAACCGTTAGATTCATCTTTAATTAAGTTCAAAAAGGGGAACGATCCAAAAGAAGCAAACTGCCACCAACAGTGCAAGTACTAAACTCAAACCAACAATGAAACTGCATTTAATTATATTTTTTTTAGCTGGGAGTTTTTGCTATTCGCAGGATTTTTCTGAGAAATTTGCAGGTGATATTTGCGAATGTTTTAGCAAACAACAAAACGAAAAAACGCCAGTATTTGATCCTTCTGTCATGGATACATGTTTCAATATCCCCAATGAAAAATATCGAACGGATCTTGAATTGTTATTTTTATTAGAAAACATAGACACAAGCACGGTTGTAAACCCATACCAAGAAGGTCAAGAGCTTGGAAAATTAATGGGTAAAAAGGTATTTGATAATATTCAATCTCAACTCATAAATTCATGTGATTCATACTTCGATTACTTTGTTAAAAGTCAAAAAACAATGCTCATAAATCTAGGTAAAGGTGTTACAAAGCATAAAGTTGATTCCATAACCAACCTAATTGAAAAAAGTCATTGGCCTACAAATCTAATTTGGGAAAGAGGTTCATTTCAACTTGGACTTGGAAATACTCAGGCTGCCAAATCTGATTTTGAAACGTGTCTTAAGAGGAGTCCCATTCATGTTCCAGCATTGTTTTTCCTTGCTTGGGCCCATGATATTGAGGGCAACTACGCATTGGCAATTCCCTTGTATGAGCGGATGATTGAGCAAAGTACCCATTCCATGGTTTTTATGGCAAAAATATATCTCGCAGTAGATTTGAGAAAAGTAAAAGAAGGTGGATAAACAAACCCACAACAACACATATAATTTATTTCTCAATTCATTAAGACCGTGAAACTTCCCGTAATTTTTGATTAACTTGGCTTCACTAAAAAACCCGCCTAGCGGGCACAAATCATACAGGAAACCATCAGCAAACAATAAATAAACTATGAAACTATCCGATTTAATTGGTAAAAAAATATCAAAAATTAGATTTAACTATCAATACGAAAATAAACACGGTATACAGGAGTTTCAATCCCAGATTAGACTATCAAATAAGCAGGTTGTATTAATTCCTAATTATCCAGACCTCAAATATGATTTGATTGAACATCACGCTAACAACAAGTCTTCATCATTTTTAAAAGCCAAGCGATGTGGATTGACATCACGGTTACTTTTTAAGAATAAAGAAATTTTAGACATTCATTTTAGGTATCATGACAATAAGCCGATGGTGGATTCGAGCGCAATATTTGAATTAGAAAATGGGAAATTTATCACCGAGAATAATTTTGGCCCACAAGGTTTAGGGGATATCGATTTAATTATTTTGAATAAAAGTCAATTTCAAGATCTCGCCTATGATGACATTGAAATCCGCTCTTTGAAAAATGACATTCTAAAATCCTGACTTATTATTGGATCCTAACTTCGTATATAAAAAGCCGCTTGGAACCATACTAAAAATGAAATACCAATCTAGAGTCCTAATCGTATTAATATTATTACTGATTTCCTGTCAACAGAATGGGTTGAATCAAGAGAGGATATTGAAAATTGGAAAGGAACTCACTCAAACTGATTTCAATGAAACCGATAGCACTCAAGCAACTGACATTGTCATGCTCGGAACCGGGTTAAAGGAAGAAATGATCGAGCTGCAAAAAAACTCTACTAAATTTGATTTTAATATTACCAAAGGATATCTAGAAAAACCTATAGGAGATAATCAGGCCGATGCGGTTCTTACCATAATTTCGGATTACAAAAACATCGGTATTAGAATGAAATACGACAAAGCAAAAGACAAATACCACATTTTAGGTTGGAAGACCTTAAGCGATGCGCCATTCAGAATTTCAACAGAATAAATAGAGCATTTTAATTTTCATAAAAAGGAGTAACTTAGTCTTTCTGAAAAGGGCGCAGCGCTATCCTTCGAAAGTTTATAGGTCAAAGTTGCCTCTGCCCTAGCCTTCTAGTAGTTCTGACGATTATGCCGCTTAAAATGCCTCAAATCATATACAAAACCATTGCACTCAATTTGAGAAATACCAGAAAACCAAAGCATGGAATTATATAAAAGGATTATTGAAATAGTAGATGCGAATCTGATTTACTGCCTAATTCCAATAATACTGACTTTAATCCTTGTCAAACTAATTTTCAAAAGCAGATTTGAAACAAAAAAGGCGCTTAATTTAGTACGATGGTTCATCATTTTTTATACCATCGCCTTGATCATTTACTTTCTGATTGGAATTATACTGTTCCCTGAGAAGTTTGCTTTTATTGATAGAGCGACTGGACCCTATAAAGTAGCATATTGGATCATGCTTTTTTCATCAACTGTTTTCCCCTTTTCATTGTTTATTAAGAAATTATCAAAGAGTTTCTTATATGTGCTACTTGTTGCGTTTTGCATGAAAATCGGAATGTTTTTTGAGCGCTATGTAATAATAGTTACAAGTCTACATAGAGACTATCCAACCATTGACAATAATTCTACTTGGTCTAGCCCCTTGATTTATGGAGTGGCAATTATATTTTTGCAAGGATTCATTATCGGGATTCTTATGTTAGGCATTTTTGAAATAGTAAAACGGAAAAAAAGCGATGCCTAGTACCGTAAATAAAGCCTAGCTAAATAGGTGCAAGCCTCAAAAACTTATGCTTTTTAATACATTTATACAATCTGAAAAGACTTTGAATATCAAAATGTTCCTTTTCATTTAAAAAGTTTTGGTACCATTAAAAAATGGTCCTGAGAAAAATACGCTTAGTATTATTATTGACCACAGTGGTTAATAGTTGCACAGATCCATCTGAGAAATAAGACAACGCTCTAAACACTGAAAATGATCTACCAATTGCCCTTTTTACCGACAATAATTTCACCAAAAGAATAATAGGGAATTAAAATAGTGGTACCCAACAACGATTATAAATTTTGAATTGTAACCATTTGAATAAATATTCGTCCAACAGATATCACACTATTTATAGGACCTAGATGAATTCAAATAATACTACCTCAGTTTTAAAACCAACAAATTTTAAAGGTTTCCTTTTAGACCTAATTATTTACATCGCTGTCATGTTCTTAATTAGAGAAGTATCTATACCAAAAATTGGTTTTATGGGAAATGGTCTTTTTTGGTCCCTTACCACCTTGGTTGTTGCCACTTGGAGAATGCGAGTCAGAAACGTTACTTGGAAAGAACTTGGGTTACGAAAACCACAAAGTCTTTTAAAAACTTTCGGGGTTTCAATTGTAATACTTGTGGCTGTTATCCTTTCTATACTAGCTTTTGAGATGATTAAAGACTTTTTACCATTTTCAATAGCACCAGATGTGTCATCTGAAAACGCCAGTTCTAAATTTGGAAACCTAAAGGGAAATTGGATCCTTTTTTTATCCATTATGCCAATGGTTTTGTTGGAATCTATGTTGGAAGAATTATTGGATAGAGGATTCTTAATGAATTGGATTGAACGCCTTTTTTCCTCAACAACTTTTGCTACCATTATTGCAGTCCTATTACAAGCCGCAATTTTTGGGTTTAGGCACTCCTATGATTTTTCAGCCAGATCAATAACCGTTGGAATTATCGGTTTAATCATGGGAATAGCATATATAAAATTCGGACGGAATTTATGGTCATTAATCATTGCTCACTGTATGCTAAATACCATGTCAATGATGGACAGAGTATAGCTATTTGAACAAACCCTTTCTTAACAAGGTCTATAAAGCATCAAATTGTTGTCAAGAATTTGAGAAGAATGATTTACAAAACCACTAGCTAGGATTTCGAACTAGCACTTTTTGTCTAAATTTCAAAGGAGTTTGCTCGACATTCTTTTTAAAAACACGGTTAAAAGCAGCCTCAGATTGGTAACCGACCTGCTCCCCTACCTCTCCCACAGATAAATTACTTTCAGCTAATAACTCTTTTGCCTGCAGTAGTCTCCACTGAGTTAAATAATTAAAAGGGGTATCCCCTATCAACGCCTTAAACTTGTTGATGAAACTCGTTCTGGACATGCCTGCAATTTGTGCCAGTTTTTCCAATTGCCAATTATTTTGAGGCCGCGCGTGTATTTCCTTCAGTACTTTACTAATTCGTTCATCTTGTATCGCAGCAATAAACCCGGTTTTTTCCCTATTCTTTTCAATTAATGCTCTCAATGTATGAATGAATAAAATTTCTCCCAGTTTGTTGACGATGACATTGCTCCCAGACTTTTCTTTTTCCGCCTCCTCAATGACCAAATTAGTGATACTCTTCAACCAGGAAAACTGTTTTACTTCATTATTGGTAATATGAATCAATTCTGGCAACTCATTTATGAATGGATGACCAATATTTCGATCGAATTCAAAATGCCCACACACCAAGGTAGTCGATAGCATTTCACCTTCAAATAGTGATTTTCCTGAAAGTACTGATTGCACCACCTCTTGTCCACTGTAAAGTTTACTTTTCTCATGATTCGCCAGCCAATGACTCGCACCAAATGGAAAAACCACAATATCTCCCGTAAACAACGGAAAAGAGGCCGCTTCTGTTTTTAAAACACATTGCCCTTTAGTTATCAAATGAAACTGAGCAAACGGTCCCTTCGGTATATCCATACCCCATGGATCTGAAAAGTCAGATTTAAAGTAAATGACACTTGAAAGTTTCACCTTAGATAGTATATCACTCAACACATCCATAATTGCTATTTTTGTACGATTAAGCAAATATAATGTATTTTATCACACCAATAAACCATAAATGTGCGCGTAAATTTGTCTTATTATTAATCATAAACTAGAAATATGAACGTATTAAAAAAAACCGTAATGGTCTTATTGATTATTATTGGAGCCAACAGTGTTAGTGCTCAAAATGTAAACACAGATGAAAATAAATTGGCCAACAAAGGGTATGATGTGGTAAATTATTTTACGGCTAACAGTCCGGAAAAAGGCAGCATTGAATTTTCAGCAACGAACTCGGGTGCAACTTACTATTTCGTAAGTGCTGAGCATTTAAAATTGTTTAAGGAAAATCCAAGTAAGTATTTGCCTCAATATGATGGGTACTGTGCCTTTGCGGTTGCCAAAATGAACAAAAAGGTTCCTGTCAATCCCGAAACCTTCAGAATTGATGACGGAAAACTGTACTTGTTTTATAATGACTTCTGGGAAGGAAAGCCCTTTAACACCATAGTGCCTTGGTTAAATAATGAAGCTGAAATGGAAAAAATGGCTGCTAACAATTGGAAGAACTTAAAAGGCAAATAGCAGTATTCAACATCCTATTAAATGAAAAATTATAAAGCACTGGTCTATTTGGTCTGTGCTTTTTTAATATGCTCATAATTAATGTAAAACCATTCTTATACCGTGTTTTTTACGGTATATAATTAGTAAATTGAGGGATATAACAAGTTGTGCATAATTATGAAGAAACTAATTTTCATTTCAATATTTCTGTTTTCAATCCAATCATTTGCGTGTTCTTGCGAATGTAATTGGGGTTGTTCATTCAGTTCAATTTCTGATGGACAAAATTTTGTCGCACTTGTAAAAGTGGTTGAGTACACTGATTTTTTAGAAGACAGTATTGAAGGATATGAAAATAAAATGCCGTACTCAATGACAGTTGAAATAATTACAAAGTACAAAGGTTCGGAATCTAAAAAGCGCATAAAAATTTGGAGAGATAACGGAATGTTATGCAGACCTTACATTGCCAACTTTGAAGTCGGAAAGTATTACCTGATTGCACCTTCACAAATCGAGAATGATTCGCAAACTGGAAAGAAAAACGATTATGATTTCTTTGCTTGTTATACTGATTATTTAGAAGTAGATTACAAAAACCAAATTGCATACGGAGAATATTCTTGGTGGAGAAAAGAAATAAGTCTTGAAAAATTTGAAAGAAAGCTGGAGAAAGAACTATGCACAACAAAGAACTGAGCTAAAAAACAACTAATTCTAGCTTAATTTCGATACATAATTTTTATCATAGGGTAATCCCGATTTTGATATTCCATAGGCTTGTTTTATAAGTTTATTACAGACGGCTATAAGTGCCAGTTTTTTACTTTTCCCCTTTGCTACGATTCGATCATAGAGTGCCTTGCATCGTGGATTATGTTGACAAGCCGTAAAACTGCATAAAAACAAATGATTTCTAACCATACTTCATAATTTTAGTAAAAAGTCCGATAAAATTGATCGCTTGCGACGTTGGTTAGAGATTTTTTTATTTACTTATATTTGTTTTTTAAGACCTTCAAATGAAATACATATTATCACTTATTTTCTTAGCAATAGGCAGTACATGCACTTCTCAAAATGATACTATTTTTTACAATAAAGAGTGGAAAGTGGATTTAAAAGAATTTGCATCTTTTTACCGTCCTCCTGTAAAAAAGCAAGGCGAATTATTCGAAGTAAAGGATTATTATATCAATGGGCAAATTCAGTCACATGGATTCTCTTCAAGCAATACGGAAGATATTTGGGAAGGTGAAGTAAGGTATTATAATGAAAATGGTTCAATCCAAGCTGTCGGCATTTTTGAGCAAAACAAGTTAGAAGGTTATTTTAGAGATTATTATGAAACAGGCGAGCTAAAAGATGAATTTCTCTACAAAGAAAATATTCCGCACGGAGACCATAAAATATATCATAAAAATGGACAACTTTATGCAATTAAAACATTTGTAAATGGAGTTGAAACGGGTAAAATCAGACAATTTTATTCAAATGGAAATAAAGAGTATGTTGGACAATTTGATATGAATGGAATAAAGGATGGATTATGGCAAGCATGGAACATAAACGGTGAATTGACTACCAAATATCGATTAGAGCATGGTATTATTGATGGTGAGATTTTTGGTACAGATCCAATTCTAAAATGCACGTATTCTGGTGAATTTAATAAAGGGCAATTAATTAGCTTTACAAACCAAAACATAAGTTCTATCAATGGAAGCATATTTAGATTAGAAGCTATAAATGATGATGGTGTTGAAGTATGGAAAATGTATCGAGACGATATTTTAATCACTGAGACGTTTATTAAGAATAATTACAAAACGGGAACTTGGCGAATGTATTCAATTGATGGAAAGAATCTAATTAAAGTTGCATCCTACGGAGATATGGAAAATTGCAACAAAGTCATCAAACCGACTCCAATGAAAAGAGCGATACCTTTTCATTCTTTTGAACATAAGTTTCTCACATTTCAACTCCACGATGTATCGATTGAAAATTCTGACTATATAGACGGATGTTTGGATGGATTATCCAAAGGGTATGATATTAAAGGGAAGTTATTGAAGATAGTGACCTTCAAAAACGGAGAGTTGATTGAAGACACTATTTTTGAAAATTCAGAAGATATTGAGTATGCCCCTCATCCAATATTCACTAAAAAATAATAGAATAGTTTATTTAGAATTGACATTAGAAATTATCTGGAATTGATGCTTCTAATAACCATGATAGAAAACTAATGATATCCGGGTCAATTTTACCGGATAAACGCGATAAAATATAACATATAACAAGTTGGGTTTCATACCGAAAAAAGCCAGCCGCACAAATTGCACATTTGGTTTTTTGCCGACACGAAAGCCAACGCTAAAAAACCAAAAGAGCAATTTTTTAGCCAACGCTCGGACAAGAAAACATATATTTACTCGGAATTAAAAAATTAAGGAATTAGAATGTCAGAAGACCAAAAGAAAATATTAGAATCCCAACTTTGGGGAATTGCAAACTGGACTTGCAACAAAAAAGTGGACATTTAGTTAAGAGTCATGCTGCTACTTTTTGATTAAACATTTCGATTTCAAATTCCTTTATAGTTTTATATCCTAAAGTGGAATGTATTCTTC
>Ga0256847_1001114_pt1 | contig 14559 bp, 11 predicted proteins | sample TeddybearmetaG_FD_189099 | JGI IMG/M metagenome (GOLD analysis project Ga0256847, IMG submission 189099) | Hydrothermal vent microbial communities from East Pacific Rise, Pacific Ocean - Teddybear | ecosystem: Environmental > Aquatic > Marine > Hydrothermal vents | place: Pacific Ocean: East... | reverse complement strand
TGGGTACGTCGATCTCGACCTTGCTTGGCAGAGCCACCAGCCGAATCTCCCTCCACCAGGTAGAGCTCAGAAAGCCCCGGGTCTTTTTCCTGACAGTCTGCAAGTTTTCCTGGCAGACCAGCAATGTCCAATGCACCTTTGCGCCGTGTCATCTCTCTAGCCTTACGCGCAGCTTCCCGTGCCCTGGCGGCGTCTATCATTTTTGTAACAAGATTTTTGGCATCCCGAGGGTTTTCGTCCAGGTATTCACTCAGGTGCTTACCAAATTCTTGCTCCACAGCAGCTTTTACCTCGCTCGATACAAGCTTGTCCTTTGTTTGGGAAGAAAATTTTGGATCAGGCACTTTTACAGAGACAACGGCGGTTAATCCCTCGCGCGCATCATCACCCGTGGTGTTTACCTGTATTTTTTTTAGTAAACCCTCGCGCTCAATGTAGTTATTTAGCGTTCGGGTCAACGCGCCCCTGAAACCAGCCAGGTGCGTGCCACCATCCCCTTGCGGGATATTGTTGGTGTAGGGAAATACCTGCTCCTGAAACCCGTCATTCCACTGCATTGCTACTTCTACGGTGATACCGTCGCTTTCTCTTTCCGAGCAAAACCAGAAAACGTCATTCAATGTATTTTTGTTCTGATTTAAAAAACCGACAAACGCTTTTAAGCCCCCGTCATACTGAAATAGCTCCTCTTTCCCACTTCTTTCGTCTACCAGGCGAATTTTGACACCGGAATTCAGGAACGCGAGCTCTCTAATTCGCTTAATCAGCACTTCATAATGAAACTCTATGTTCCCAAACGTCTCTTTCGAGGGCGTAAAGCGGCATTCTGTGCCCGTGGCGCTTGTATCTCCTATTACAGCCATTGGGGCGGTAGGCTCTCCATGAACATACGTTTGTTCGTGAACGTGGCCATCCCTACGAACCGTGAGGCGTAACTCGGAAGAAAGCGCATTAACAACCGAAATGCCCACCCCGTGCAGCCCACCCGACACTTTATAGCTATTGGCATCAAATTTTCCGCCCGCATGCAGAGTACACATTATGACCTCTGCGGCAGAAACACCCTCTTCCTCGTGAATATCAACAGGAATACCGCGCCCGTTATCTTTAACGCTAACCGATTCGCCAGCATGAATGGTAACCACTATGTCATCGCAATAACCAGCCAACGCCTCATCAATCGAGTTGTCTACCAGCTCAAACACCATGTGATGTAAGCCTGTACCATCATCTGTATCGCCGATGTACATCCCTGGGCGCTTTCGAACAGCATCCAGCCCTTTTAGAACCTTAATACTGCTAGAGTCATATGTGTTTTCTGACATTCAATAATTCCCAAATTCAAATTTCAGTATTTACTGCCCAACACCGCCACGTTCCACGTGGAACGTAAGTTGTCTATTACCGGAAAAAGACGCTACTAAAGCAGGTTTGAGCGTCGACGTAGCAAATACCTGACACTCAAGCCCCGAAAGAAGAGAAAAAAACCGTGCGCTGTGTTTTTTATCCAACTCCGCACCAACATCGTCAATAAGAAATAGACTCTTTCGTCCTACTGAGCTTTCTACAAGTTTCGCCTGGGCAAGGCTCATTGCGTGCGCAACCGTTTTAGCCTGGCCCCGCGACAGTTCTGACGCCGCATCAACTCCACGATCTGTAACAATCTTAACATCAGCTCTATGGGGTCCGCACTGTGTTGAACCATACGCGTGATCTCTTTCCGATGACTCCCTGAGAGCATCTGAATATTCCAGCCCGCTTCGCCAGCCCCTATTATACCCTAGATGCAGGATTAACTCTTCATCCAGAGCCTCTAAAGCAGCCCTAAACGGCCCTTTTAAGGCCTCTAAATAGCCGTCCCTTAAAAAAGTGACCTGTTCAGCCAACAAAACCAGCTTAGAGCTCCAACCCTCTAGCTCAGTTGGATCCCCTTGTTGGTTTACCCGACGCAACAACGCATTTCTTTGTTTTAATACTTTTTGATAGTCCTTCAATACCGGCAAATAGGAAGGTTTCACGTGGAACGCCCCCCAATCTATGAACTGCCTACGAACGCTCGGGCCAGAAAAAAGAAGATCTGCTGCATTAGGCAGTAATAATTGAATCGGTAGCAGGCCGGCAACTTCTGATAATCGCTTTTCTGGTTCACCATTAATCTTCAATTCTGTCTGGTTGCTGGAACTTTTACTAACTCCAACAGATAACCTTCCACGGTGCTCATCCTGTAAAACACCACGCACAGTCAACATTCTCTGATCATGCTGGATTACGGAGGAGGTGTTTCGTGTTCTAAAGGACCGCCCCCTGGAAAGGATATGAAGGGCTTCCAAAAGCGCAGTTTTACCGCTGCCATTTGGGCCAACAAACATATTTAGGCCGGCGCTGAGCTCTATCTGAACCCCGGAAAGATTTCGAAGGTTTGAAACCTCGAGACGGTCGAGGTACATAAAACCCTAAAGACGCATAGGCATAACAACAAAAATCGAGTCTTCAGAGCCTGGCGCTTCTATAAGAGCGCTGCTGTTTGCGTCAGACACGCTAATTTTAACCGTCTCAGAACCAAGCACTGACAGCACATCCTGCAAATACCCAACATTAAACCCTATTTCTATTTCCGGGCCTGAATATTCCACTGTGAGCACTACCTCAGCCTCATCCTGCTCAGGATTGTTAGCCTGAATAGTTAGCTGGTCCTGCGCAAGCAACAAACGCACCCCTCGATACTTTTCATTAGATAATATGGCTGCCCGGCTAAACGCATCTTTAAGTAAAGTCCGGTCCCCTGATATCGGTTTTCCGCCATCGAGAGGGATCACCTTTTCATAATCCGGAAATTTCCCGTCCACCAGCTTACTTGTAAGTGTGTACTCACTATGCGTTATACGTATATGGTTCCTGCTGACAGATAGCTCAATGTCTGCGTCATCTTCGGAAATCATACGGCCAAGCTCCAGAACACCCTTCCTGGGTATAATTGCCTGTATTCCTGCAGTAGCAGCACTACTGTTCAAGGTGCACATCGCGAGCCTGTGCCCATCGGTTGCCACTGTACGTACAATGCCCGGAGCTATTTCCAATAACATCCCGTTTAAAAAATACCGAACGTCCTGTTGCGCCATCGCAAAAGAGGTCTGATCGATAAGCCTGCGAAACTCTGTGGCCGCTAATTTTAGCTCTACATCCCCTTCAGAAGCATCAACCCCGGGAAATTCCCCCGCAGGCAACATCGCCAGAGAAAACCTACTACGTCCCGACCGAACGATCGCTCTGTCAGCATCGGTAGTAATAGTAACTTCAGCGTTTTCTGGTAATGATCGCCAGATATCCGCCAATTTACGCGCGGGAATGGTTGCCTCACCGGCAGCTTCAACCACCACTCCCTCACTAACCTTTGCAACCAGCTCTACCTCAAGGTCGGTCCCCGTAAGGGAAACACCTTCTTCGTTTGCTACGACCAGCAAATTTGAGAGAATAGGTAATGTCTGGCGCCTCTCAACGACACCAGTAACTAGCTGGAGCGGTCTAAGTAGTACCTCTCTGGTTGTTTTGAATTGCATTACTTGCCTTGTAGTGATTTTTCCGCCGCTACTATAAAGTTAACAGCCTGTTCAGATTTCGGTAATCTTCCGCAATATCCGGGCTGGTGTCACGCAACTCGAGAATTTTTTTACACGCATGAAGAACCGTGGTGTGGTCTCGCCCACCAAACGCGTCACCTATTTCAGGCAATGAATGGTTAGTCATTTCTTTAGCAATGCTCATAGCCATCTGACGCGGTCGAGCTATAGATCGATTACGTCTTTTGGAAAGTAAGTCCGCTATTTTTATCTTGTAATACTCAGCTACCACACGCTGGATATTATCAATGCTCACCTGACGATTTTGAACCGCAAACAGGTCTCTAAGAGAAAGCTTCACTTGCTCGATGGTTATACGTCGTCCAGAAAAACGAGCATTAGCCATACCTCTTTTGAGCGCACCCTCCAGCTCACGTACGTTAGACTTAATTCGTTCTGCAATAAAAAAGGCTACATCTGAATCTAGATCAATATTTTCTATTTCTGCCTTTTTCATAAGAATGGCAACGCGTGTTTCCAGCTCCGGAGGCTCTACTCCAACGGTTAAACCCCAAACAAAACGAGATTTAAGCCGCTCTTCCAGGCCATCTATTTCCCTTGGATATCGATCACAGGTGAGCACCATCTGATGCCCTCTTTCAAGCAGAGCATTGAACACATGAAAAAACTCTTCTTGTGAACGAAGCTTGTTGGCGAAAAATTGAATGTCATCAATCAACAAAGCATCTACGTTTCGGTAGTACTTCATAAAATCCTGCATTGTTCCATTCTGCAGCGCTTTAACCATGTCCTGTACGAAACGCTGAGAATGCAAATACATGACCCTGGCATCCGGGTTTCTCGCAAGAATTTCCATACCAACGGCTTGCATCAAATGCGTCTTGCCCAAACCAACACCGCCATATAACAAAAGCGGGTTATAAGACTGACCCAGGTTTTCAGAAACCTGTATAGCCGCAGCCCTAGCAATCTCGTTAGATTTACCTTCCACAAAAGAACTAAAGGTAAAAGCTTTATTCAAGCCACTGGACTCACGCGAACCGACTTGGCCCTGAGGCCCGCCGCGCTTGGGCTGTAGTCTGGAAGTAGTATGAATACTACCGACGCTTAAATTTACTCTCAACCCGGAACCACTCTCTGCTTCCAGAGTGACTATTTCTTCTATCCTTTCCAGGTAATGAGATCTAACACGATCCATTACATATTGGTTTGGCGCCATAAGCCGTATTTCTTGATCGTCTTCAACTGCTTGTAAAGGGCGAATCCAGGTACTGTATTGTTGATAGGACATTTCCTTCTGTAACAGAAGAACACACTTATTCCAGACACCCGTAGTTTGTGAAAAACTACTACTTAAAACACCACCTTTTGCATGGCGTTCACTTGACCCATATTTACTTGCACTCTCTGAATCAGACGCACCAATAGGACTACTTCGTTTCAGTGTCACTGACAAAAATCTCCCACCCAGATTATTTTTATACTTATTGTGAGGCACATTCTACTGACTAAAATCTTTCCTTTCCATGTGGTGAAACAATTGTTTTTTGTCACGACCACGGAACAAAGATACAACGTTATTCAATTCAAGCGTTTAGCTGGCATCCGCTTTTTTTTATACCAAACGGTAAAGCGCAAAAAGCTGCAAATATGTGCTTAGAAATTGGTATAAATTGTGGATAACTTTTTTAAACGTGCTTTTCCGGGATAATAAAATATTTACCAGAATCCATCCTCCTTCTTTATACAACATAACCCAAGCTTATCAACAGGCTAAGTATTACAACGAAGTCACGGGATGCGAGCTCTGTAACAATCTATACATAAATAGAGAGCACTCAATAAGTAACAACAACAAATTTATATATATATAACTACTATTTTTATAAGCATTCTCTGTATACGAAAAACCGGGATTTTTAATGCATTGACATAAGATAAACCTGTCCTTACAATCGCGCTCCCTGTTTTTTCGTTACTGGAAGCACATAGTGAAACGCACATTTCAACCCAGCGTCATTAAACGTAAGCGCACACATGGCTTTAGGTCTCGCATGGCGACCAAGAATGGCCGCAATGTAATTAATGCCCGAAGAGCGAAAGGTCGAAAACGTATTTGCGTATAAAGTTTTCCGTTATACGGTGAGCGGACAACTACGTTTATGTTTTTCCAGGAGCAAGCGCCTCACGGAAAAACACCAATTTGATTTAGTGTTCAGAAAGCCCGAATACCGTACAAGTAGAGGTTCGGTAAGGGCAAAGGCCTGCGCGAATCACCTCGACCATCCCCGCTTAGGTATTGTGGTAGCCAAACGACAATTTCCCAGAGCCGTGGTGCGAAATGCAATTAAAAGAGAAATACGTGAAGGTTTTAGATTAGCCTGCAGCGAGCTGCCTGGCGTCGATATAGTGGTACAGGTGTTTTCCTTTAAGATGAAAGACCAGTTTTCGCGATCGCTAGAAGGTATCTGGCAGGATATAGTTCTGGATAAAAATTTGCACAGAGATATTAAGAGATAAACCCTTTGAGATGTTTAACCCACTAAAAAAAATATCCAGCTTTTTCCTCCTCACACTGATTGTTTTCTACCGTTATGTTATTAGTCCAGTAACGGGCTCCAATTGTCGGTACTACCCCAGTTGCTCCAGTTACGCGCAACAGGCTATACAGGAACTTGGTCCATATAGAGGTAGTAAATTGGCACTGCTAAGAATTTTGCGTTGTCGTCCTGGAATGGCAGGTGGTTATGACCCTGTTCCATGCAGTAGTATTGAAATTATTCCAGAACAAAAACACCAGGCTAATCCCAGCACGCTTTCAAACCAAGAATCTAGTCAATAGGAGACTGTAGTAAATGCTTCCTGCAGAAGTTCAACGTATTTTATTGCTTATAGGTTTGGCGGTTACCGCTTATCTAATGATGTTGGCGTGGACTGATGACTATGGTCAAACAAGCGTGACAGAAACGTATAATCAGGCGCCTGTAGTAAGTAACCCAAGCAACAATGCTCTTTCAAGCCCTCTGGGTATGAATGATGTACCGGATGCAATGGTTGTAACACAGACAGGTACTGGTGATTTGCCAGATGAAAGTATGATAGCCCCTGCCGAAGGACAGATCGTAGATAGAGTAAGCCCTGGTGCTTTGGGGGCAGATGTTACATCTTCTGCCGATCGCCTTGTCCATATAACGACAGATGTACTTGATGTTTGGATAGACCGTCTTGGGGGAGATATTATTCGCTCCCAGCTCCCCAAATACCCCATAAACCTGGAACACCCCGACATACCCTATGTGTTGCTCGATAGCGGAAATGGATTTACCTATGTTGCACAGAGTGGCTTATTTGGCCGTGACGGAACCGACCGTACAAGTGCATCACGCCCAATGTACGCTGTAGGTGCAAATGAATATTCTATGGGTGCTGGTAAACACCTGGTAGTAGAGCTGAGCACCCGGCGCAATGGGGTAGATATTGTGAAGTCCTTTGAATTTAGTCGTGGTGCCTACGTAATAGATGTTAAGTACAATATTGTTAATTCCTCTGAACAATCTTTTCAAGCCAGTCTGTTTGCACAGATAAAACGTGATGACAGTGAACCAAGTAGCGGGGGATCATCCTTTGCGCTTGGACCAAAACCTTATCTTGGGCCGGCACTCACTACAGCAGAGTCCAGATACGAAAAGTTACCGTTTGATGATATAGATGATTTGTTGGAAGACGGTAAAACCTATCAGACAGATGTACAAGGTGGATGGATTGCTATGCTCGAGCACTATTTCCTGAGTGCCTGGGTAGGTGATGCGGAAGAAAAGAACCGCTATTTTGGAAAAAAATCAGGGCCTCTCTATATAGTAGGTTTTTCAGGTCCGCTTAAAGAAATAGCACCAGGCCAACAGGGAGAATTCACCGCTCGTTTTTATAGCGGCCCAAAAATTCAGTCTCGTTTGAGCACGATATCCGAAAACCTTAACCTGACAGTCGATTACGGATTTCTTTGGTGGATTGCTGTACCCCTGTTCGACATGCTCGACTGGTTTGAAGACCAGTTGGGAAACTGGGGATTAGCAATTATTGCACTTACAGTGCTTGTTAAAACTTTATTGTATCCGCTTTCTGCTGCGGGCTTTCGGTCTATGGGCAAGTTGCGAAAAGTTGCGCCTAAAATGAAAAAAATCCAGGAAAGGTATAAAGATGATAGACAAAAACTTTCCCAGGAGATGATGTCTTTCTACAAAAAGGAAGGCGTTAATCCTATGGGCGGTTGTTTGCCCATGCTGCTACCGATGCCAATATTCCTGGCTTTGTACTGGGTGCTTTTTGAAAGCGTAGAGTTACGCCAGGCGCCTTTTTTTCTGTGGATAAATGATCTGGCTATAATGGATCCCTATTTTGTTTTACCACTATTGATGGGCGCATCAATGTGGTTTATGCAGACGCTAAACCCGCCACCTGCAGACCCTATGCAAGCGAAAATGATGAAGATAATGCCCGTTATGTTTACGGTGATGTTTTTATTTTTTCCGGCAGGTTTGGTGCTCTACTGGTTAATTAACAATGTGCTCGGTATCGCACAGCAGCGTTACATTAACCACCAGATAGATAATGCCAGCTAACATAAGTTCAGATTTTGTCCCGGGATAACAGCCACGGGCTTGAAATTGATACGATAGCTGCAATAGCAACACCACCGGGAAAGGGTGGTGTGGGCATTGTTCGGTTATCGGGACCGGAAGCCGAAAAAATTCTGTACACTCTGTGTGGAAAAAAAACACCACCCCGGATAGCTAGCTTAAGTAAGTTTACCGACCCCCACGAGAATGTTCTGGATACTGGTCTGGCACTTTTTTTCCCTGGCCCAAACTCGTTTACTGGCGAAGATGTGGTTGAGTTACAAGGTCATGGGGGGCCAGTAGTTATGGATTTATTGCTCGCGGCCTGCCTTGCTTTAGGTGCGCGTTTGGCAAATCCTGGTGAATTTTCAGAGCGGGCCTATTTAAATAACAAGCTGGACCTGGTGCAGGCAGAAGCTATCTCTGATTTGATAAATAGCGCCTCAGAAAGTGCTGCGCGCGCTGCGATTAAGTCATTGTCTGGAGATTTTTCCAAACGAATATCAGAATTAGCAGAGAAGATCACCCGTCTAAGAATATACGTTGAGGCCAGTATTGATTTTCCAGAGGAAGAAATTGATTTTTTGAGCGAGGGACAGGTTAATCACAAAGCAGAAAAAATTCTCGAAGAGCTTGAAGAGCTGCTGGCTTCGAGCAAACAGGGCGTGCTGCTCAAAGAAGGTATTCGCGTAGTAATAGCGGGCCGGCCAAATGTAGGGAAATCCAGCTTGCTGAATCGATTACTTGGGTACGATCGGGCAATCGTAACAGCCTTAGCAGGTACCACCAGAGATGCATTGGCGGAACAAGTTACTTTAAAGGGCTTACCGGTAACATTTGTGGATACAGCCGGGCTACGCCAAACGCAGGACATAGTGGAGCTTGAAGGCATAAACAGAACGCGCGTAGAGTTGGAGCGAGCTGATTGGATAGTGTTGGTAAGAGATATATCGGAGATAGATCTAGATCTGGAAACTGAGCTTGCAGAGTTGGGTTTGGCAGCCGGCAATAACATGATAGTTGTAGAGAACAAGCTGGACCTGATTGAAGAAAATGCTTTGTCCGCAGACATGCTCGAAGAACAAGGTATGCACGTGAAGACAGTTGGAATTTCAGCACTTACGGGGCAGGGTTTGGATATGCTGGTTAATACCTTGATAAAGATGGTTGGTTACCAGGATCAGGCAAGTGGTTTTATTGCTCGCCGCAGGCATCTGGAATCACTTTACGCTGTGAAATCAGCACTGGAAGACGGACTTAAACAGCTGAACACCTTGTCTGCGGGGGAGCTATTCGCCGAAGATTTAAAGCAGGCTCATAAACACTGTGGCGATATTCTTGGTCATATGACGTCAGATGAGTTGTTAGGGGAAATTTTTTCTAGCTTTTGTATAGGCAAGTAATCTGTTTGGAAAAATTGGTGCAGGATACGTATACTCTCGCACCCCTCGTTAATCAGGCGGCGTATGCCGATGAGCAAACAACATTACGATGTAATTGTGGTCGGCGGAGGCCATGCTGGCACAGAGGCCGCCCTGGCTGCTGCACGTATCGGCGCATCTACCTGTCTGATTACCCAAAACATCGAAACTATAGGCCAAATGTCGTGTAACCCGGCGATTGGTGGCATTGGTAAGAGTCACCTGGTTAAAGAGATTGATGCCCTGGATGGCGTTATGGCAAAGGCTGCTGATCTGGCTGGCATACATTTCAGGGTGCTTAACGCTAGAAAAGGTCCTGCGGTGCGTGCCACGAGGGTTCAGGCAGACCGGATGTTGTACAAACAGGCAATACGCCGTTTTGTGGAAAACCAGGAGAACCTGGAAATCTTCCAACAGTCGGTAATAGACCTGATTGTTGAAAATGGCGCTGTCGTAGGTGTAAAAACCCAGCTTGGGGTAGATTTGTTAGCCTCGGCGGTGGTGCTTACTACCGGAACCTTTTTGGGTGGGCTTATTCACATTGGCATGGAAAGCCATTCCGGGGGCAGGGCAGGCGACCCATCTTCCACGCAACTGGCGGAGCGCTTACGCGCGCTACCCTTTAGAGTAGACAGGCTTAAAACGGGCACTCCTCCAAGAATTGATGCCCGCAGCGTAGATTTTTCCAGGCTGGAAGAGCAGCCCGGGGATAGCCCGCGTCCAGTAATGTCCTTTCTGGGAAGTCGTGAACAACATCCCGAGCAGCGGCTCTGCCATATTGCATACACAAACCCGAAGACGCACAAACTAATAAGCCAGAGCCTGCACAGGTCGCCTTTGTTTAACGGTAAAATAGATGGTACCGGGCCACGCTACTGCCCTTCAATTGAAGATAAGGTCGTACGTTTTGCCGATAAGTCCCAGCACCAGATTTTTATTGAGCCGGAAGGGTTACGAACGAATGAGCTGTACCCAAACGGGATTTCAACCAGTTTGCCCTACGAGATACAGATACAGTTGGTCAGATCGATTATCGGGTTCGAAAATGCACACATTACCCGACCGGGCTATGCGATAGAGTATGACTACTTTGATCCGCGGGACCTGGAACACACGCTTGAAACTCGTTTGATGAAGGGTTTGTTTTTCGCGGGCCAAATAAACGGAACCACAGGATACGAAGAGGCAGCTGCACAGGGTTTGCTGGCCGGTACAAACGCGGCCCTGAAAGTAGCCGGAAAAACCGGCTGGTACCCGAGACGCGATGAAGCTTATATCGGCGTGCTGGTTGACGATTTGATAAACCAGGGCACCAGCGAACCTTACCGGATGTTCACCAGCCGGGCAGAGTTTAGGCTAATTTTACGGCAGGACAATGCGGATATCCGCCTGACTAACAAAGGGCGTGAACTTGGTCTGGTTAAAGATGAAAGGTGGGGAGTGTTCACGGGCAAAGAGAGCCGTATAAAAACCCTGGGTGAAAAACTCATACAGACCAGAGTGACCCCAGGCAGCGATATTGCGCATCGCCTGGAGAAATCGGCGAGCATAAAAATCTCGAAAGACACAGATCTGTATAACTTGCTGAAACGACCCGAGGTGGGGGCGCAGGACGTATTGAGCATCATCGACCGCACAGAACTGGAAGACGTAGGAGAGCAGCTGGAGATCGAGGTAAAGTATGCTGGCTATATAAAGCGTCAACAGGTAGACATAGACCGCATAGACAGGCATGAACAACTTGCATTGCCTTTGTCGATGGATTATCTGCGAATGGAAGGCTTGTCCAACGAGCTGAAAGAAAAGCTGGATAACTCCAGGCCAAAGACACTTGCACAGGCAGGGCGAATACAGGGGATTACTCCGGCGGCGCTTTCTCTTTTGCTGGTCTATGCAAAAAAAGAACGTGAAATTGCGTGAACGACGCAAAGTTACTAACAGCGGGCTTAGGTGGGCTGGGTCTGGAGCTATCTGAAAAGCAGCACAATAAATTTCTGGCCTACAAAGAATTACTTCTGCACTGGAATAAAACCTACAATCTTGTATCAAGAAACGATTCTCACCGAGTTCTTGAACGCCACATACTGGACAGTTTGTCGGTGCTGCGATATGTAGAGGGTATGCGAGTCGCCGATATAGGCAGTGGGGCGGGTTTACCCGGTATACCTCTATCTATCGCGTTTGAAGAGAAGAAATTTACGCTCGTCGACAGGTCTCTGCGTAAGGTACGATTTTTGCGCCATGCAATTCTGGATCTTAAATTAAAAAATGTCGCAGTGGAGAGTTGGAATCTGAACGGCTCAAACCCTTCAAGGCAAAATGCTTCTTCTGAGGGTTCTGCGGTTGCGCGGGACGTGGAGTTTGATACGGTAGTTGCCAGGGCAGTGAGTGATCCACAAAGTGTCTGGACAATGGCGCGGCCACTCGTGCGAGCGAGTGGACGACTGGTGATTCAGTGTGGCTTGAATACAGTACTACCTGAAAGTTTTTCGGGAGCGAAAATAGTTGAGGACACAACCCTAACAATTTCTAACAGCGGGGCGCAGCACAGGGCGCTGGTACTTAAAAAATGCGAAGGATGACAAAGTGGCAAGAGTCATAGCGGTAGCAAACCAGAAAGGCGGTGTTGGAAAAACCACAACCAGCGTAAACCTCGCTGCCTCTCTAGTCGCGTTGGACAAAAAAATACTATTGATAGACCTCGACCCTCAAGGCAATGCGACGATGGGCCTGGGGGTAGAAAAAAATGCTGTAGAGCAGGGTCTTTACGACTGGCTAACCGATAATGCAGAGTTTGAAGCGGTAGTTCAGCATACGGAAAGCAAGGTAGACCTTGTTCCGGGAAACGGAGAATTGACAGCTGCTGAAGTTGAGTTAATGCAGCTTGACGCGAGGAACGTTCAGCTTAAAAATTTGTTGTCCCGGGCATCTAAGCCCTACGACATAGTAATAATAGATTGTCCGCCCACCCTTAACATACTTACCGTTAACGCACTTATCGCGGCTCAAAGCCTGCTGATACCCGTTCAGTGTGAGTATTATGCGCTTGAGGGCCTGTCGGCATTGTTACAAACGATCGAACAGATTAGGGAGCGTGCTAATCCTGAGCTGAAAATAGAGGGCCTGCTGAGAACCATGTATGATCCGCGCAATGGGCTTACACGGGATGTTTCGCGTCAGCTGTTAAAGTTTTTTGGAGACCAGGTCTTCAGAACAGTTATACCGCGCAATGTTCGCCTGGCGGAAGCGCCTAGTCACGGGATGCCGGCGCTACTATATGACCGCAGCTCAAGAGGGGCGGTAGCATACCTCGCTTTGGCTGCGGAGCTGTTGAGCAAGATAAACAATCGAGAATAAAAATATGCTTAAGTTGGAACAGCATGACTAAAAAAAGAGGGCTCGGAAGAGGGTTGGACGCCCTGCTGGGCAGTCGCCTGACCACAGAGGGCGAGTTAGCCGGTGAGAAACCCCTGGGCCAGAAGGGTGACAACGCCAATCACATGCGGGAAATACCCGTAGATCAGGTTTATGCAGGTAAATATCAACCGCGTAAAAATATTAAACAGGAATCACTGGAGGAGTTGGCTGCATCTATAAGAGTGCAGGGTGTTATTCAGCCTATTGTGTTGCGTGGCAGGCAGAGTGGGGGATACGAGATTATCGCCGGTGAGCGTAGGTGGAGAGCGACATTGCTAGCTGGCCTGGAAACGATCCCGGCCGTCATCACCGATGTGAGCGATGAACGGGCTATAGCCATGGCGCTTATAGAAAATATCCAGCGCGAAGACCTTAACCCTCTAGAAGAGTCCATGGCCCTACAGCGCTTACAGGAAGAGTTTCAGTTAACCCAGCAGCAAGTAGCAGACGCGGTGGGCAAGTCTCGCGTAACAGTTACCAACTTACTCAGGCTACTAAATTTATGTAGCAACGTCCGCGAAATGCTTGCAGACGGCCTGTTGGAAATGGGCCATGCCAGGGCTTTGTTGTCGCTCGAAGCGTATGACCAGGAAAAGCTGGCAAGAAAAGTAGTGTCTGGTGGGCTGTCTGTGCGACAGACCGAAGCGCTGGTTAGAAAGCATGCGGCGGGAGACATCAGGTCGACCGCGCAGACAGGAGATCCGGACACCCAGAGACTGGAAATGGAGCTTTCGGAAAAAATTGGTGCACCCGTAAGCATTGTTGATAAAAACGGTAAAGGACAGGTGCTTATTAAATACACAAGCCTTGAAGAGCTAGAGGGGATATTGGCACACATTCGATAGCGGGTGAGTAAAATGTACAGCTCTGATTTAATTTATATTACATACATAGCAATTCTTTTAATATTCCGCCGCGATTTAATTGAACACCGGAGGCAGGATATCTATAATGTGCGCGCCCGAAGTTGTCCCTATGAAGACGTTCATCTTGTCGCTACCGTTTAGGGTATGGGTTGTACAGTTGTTGATAGCGTTGCTAGTTATTTGTAGCATGGCAGTGTTTGGAGGGCAGGCTGCAGAAAAACTGGCTTGGTCTGCAATAGCTGCAAGCCTGGTAGTGTTGATTCCAAATGCGGTGTTTGCATGGTATGCGAGCGATGGTCGGCAAAACGTAGATTTGTCCGCAAGGCTGGCTTCAAGGCCTTTCGTAAAAGGGTCTTCTCTAAGAGGATCGCTTGAAAATGCATCAAAGGCGGATCCGAAAGTGATGGAAGCGCAGGGGCAGGCGCGAAGGATTCTGGTTCAGCAGTATATCAAAATGCTGTTAACGGCGGTTTTAATGGTGCTGGCTTTTGTTTTGCTAAAGCCTGAGCCGCTTGGGTTTTTTTGTGCACTGGTGGTCGTGCAGGCAGGTTATTTTGCTGCACCTCTGGTTGGTGGTAAGTAAACTGGTAGTTGAAGAGATAGACAGAAGAAAGGTTTTAATGGATGGCGGGGCAAGAATTAACATCCGGTGCATATATCA
>Ga0256847_1001113_pt1 | contig 14571 bp, 12 predicted proteins | sample TeddybearmetaG_FD_189099 | JGI IMG/M metagenome (GOLD analysis project Ga0256847, IMG submission 189099) | Hydrothermal vent microbial communities from East Pacific Rise, Pacific Ocean - Teddybear | ecosystem: Environmental > Aquatic > Marine > Hydrothermal vents | place: Pacific Ocean: East... | reverse complement strand
CCCAGTATTGCCAATGTGAGGATAAGTGAGAGTTACCATTTGCCGAGCGTAAGAGGGGTCAGTGAGAATTTCTTGGTAACCGGTCATTGCGGTATTGAAGACAACTTCAGCAATTGATTCACCGTCCGCACCAATGGACTTGCCATGAAAGACAGTGCCATCCTCTAGTACGAGCATTGCGGTTTGAAACGTTGGCAAAGCGACCTCCGACAGATACTAAAAAGCGGAAAAGCTATGTCGCTCTTCCGCCTAAAAATTTTCGACCTTGTCAGTGTGTAACAAAATCGCAGTATTCTACGCGATTGATAGGTGATTTGTCTATTTCCAAATACAGAAAAACCGCTAGAAAGCGGTTTTTATTGAATGAACAATAATTTGGTGCGGATGGTGGGACTTGAACCCACACGAGCATTGCTCACCACCCCCTCAAGATGGCGCGTCTACCAATTCCGCCACATCCGCTTCAAACTATTATAAGATTTAAGTCTATTGGATTTGCGACACTTATTGGTCGTTAGCTTCTTTTTTTGGTTGTTCTTTGTTTTCATCAGCAGCGGCGGGCAATTCAGACTCGACATCTTTTGCGGCTGGCTGGACAGGCGGTGTCGCGCTTTCGATAGCATCTAAAGCTGCCGGGTCAGTTGGTAATTCTGACTCTATGCTGGTTTTCTCAGCAGCCGGCGCTTCGTCAAATACTTCATCTACCACCACTGGCGGCGCTGAATTTAAGTAGCTGATACTTAGCGCGATACCGAAAAATAAAATCGCCAAAATTGTGGTGGCTCTAGTTAACGCATTTCCCGAGCCTGCGGCTCCAAAAACGGTGTTTGCACCACCTGCTCCAAAAGAAGCACCCATTTCAGCACCCTTGCCTTGTTGTAGTAAAATAATACCTACTAAGGCAATGGCTACCACTAAATATACTATTAAAATTGATTCTTGCATTATCTTTATCCTGCTGCGGAATATATTTTTAAAAAATCATCGGCGTTCAATGACGCTCCACCGATTAAGCCACCATCAATGTCTGGCTGCGCTAGTAGTTCTTTTGCGTTGCCGGCATTCATGCTGCCACCGTATAAAATCTGTAAATTTTGTGCGATTATTTGATCTTGTTCTGCAAACCAATCTCTCAGAGATTTGTGCACTCGCTGTGCCTGCTCTGGTGAGGCTGTTTTGCCCGTTCCGATCGCCCAAATAGGCTCGTATGCAATACATACTTTGGTAAAAGCCTGGATACCTATTTGTGAAATAACGGCTTCACATTGAGTTTTTAACACTTCAAGTGTTTGGCCGTTATCCCGCTGTTCTAATGTTTCGCCTATACATAGTATGGGCGTGAGTTCACTTTTTAAAGCGGACTCCAATTTCAAGGCTACCACATGGTTGCTATCATTGAACATTTCTCGCCTTTCCGAATGGCCCACTAGCAAATAATCAACTTGATAATCTGTTAGCATCTCAACGCTTATCTCGCCGGTAACAGCGCCACAAGTTTGCCAATGTGCATTTTGTGCACCTAGCTTGACGGCACTTCCAACCGTCAGCTTGCTAATATCTGCTAGATGTAGGCTCGGCACACAAATTAATAATTGTTTGTGTTCCGCCGCAACTGTGGACTCAATTATTTTGCTCGCCAACTGAATAGCTTCAGTGCGAGAGGTGTTCATCTTCCAATTTCCAGCGATTAGGATCTTTCGTGAATTACCCATTTGAGTACTCAGTATCCAAGTCTATTCTACGCCGCGCGCAAAAGGGCGCAAATATTACCTGACTGAATGACTAGATTCAACTGATTTATACTCGAGATAGCGGGTTTTGCTGATTTTAAGAGACTTGTACAACCTTGGCGGTGTGTTGCAGCAAAAAATTCTTAAAATCGCTCTCGACTAAAGGTTTAGAGAAGTAATAACCTTGAATGTCGTCGCAGTTATTTTCTCGAAGGAATTGGAGTTGCTGAGCGGTTTCAACGCCTTCTGCAATAACTTCTAAGCGCAGGCTTTTCGCCATTGATATGATGGCTAGAGTAATGGCGGTATCGTCCTTATCCACTACTAACTGATCGACAAAAGACTGATCGATTTTTAGCGCGTCGAGCGGAAAACGCCTTAGATAGGAAAGTGAGGAATAGCCGGTTCCAAAATCGTCGATAGCGATCCTAATGTTCATTTCTTTTAACTTTTCTAGCACTTTGACGGCGTTCTTGACGTCGCGCATTAACATACTTTCAGTAATTTCTACCTCTAGATTCTTAGGTTTAATATTATACTTTCTTAACAGCTTAGCAATTTGGCCAGCTAGGTCGGTCTGCTTAAATTGCAGCGCAGATAAGTTAACCGCTAATCGTATTTCAATTCCTTGTTTTAGGCATTCATCCAAAACTCGGCAAGCGTGCTCCAATACCCAATCACCAATCTCTTTAATTAGACCACTACTTTCAGCGACTGGGATGAATTCTGCAGGGCTAATTTGGCCGAGTATTGGGCTTGTCCACCTAAGCAACACTTCCGCACCAATAACGCTATCGGTTGCTAAGTTAAGTTGAGGTTGAAAGACGCAGCTGAGTTCGTTATTTTTGATTGCTTTGCGGAGTTCGTTCACCAATTGATGCCGACGATTCGCGAGTTTATTTAAATCGGATTGGTAGAACTCGTAGGTATTTCGACCGGCTTCTTTTGCTTTGTACATAGCCGCATCGGCCGCTTTCATCAATGAATCTACATCCATACCATCGTGTGGGTAGGTACAGACGCCAATACTTACGGTAGTATTGACTTCATAGTTCGATAATTTGAATGGCATCTCAAAACTGGCGACGATCTTGTCGACGACATCAATGACGTTCTCCGAATCATGGATATTATTGAGAATAATGACAAACTCGTCGCCACCGAGACGTGCAAGGGTGTCCTCTGAGCGGATGTTATCTTGCAATCTACGACTGGTCGATTTTAATAGTTGATCGCCAACCGCGTGCCCGAGAGAGTCATTAACGTCCTTAAAATGATCTAAATCGAGAAACATAACGGCAACCATCGATTCTGAGCGTGCCGCTGATTTAAGCGCATACTTGATCCGATCCATGCAAAGCGCTCTGTTGGGTAATTGGGTTAATGAATCATAGTTGGCCAAATATTGCAGGTCCTTAACCGCTCTTTCCAAACGTTTTCTATTTAAATGGAGGGCTTCGTTTGCTTTGTCTCTTTCTTCTTGATTACTTTCGATGGTTTCTAGCATGAGATTAAAGGATCGCGCTAGCGAACCAATTTCATCATCGCCATATCTGGGCACCCTAATGGAATAGTTTCCGCTTCTACTAACTTGTCGGCTCAAGTCGTCAAGCTCTACTAAACGAGAAGAGATCCCTTTTTGCATACGCGAGGCAACAATATAAATAAGCGTGAATAGAACCAATAGAATAAGTAAGCTAGAGAGAGCGAAAGTTTGGATTTTTTCTTTGAACTGAGCCGTTGATATTTTTAGATAGACCACACCTAGAGACTCTTCATCGGGTCCTATCGATTGCCATACGTAGAGATAATCGGAGCCCCATACACTTTTACTGGTAGCGTTAAATTCGACCTCGCTAATGTAGTTGAAACCGCCGTTGTCTCGCATCGCTAATTTATTACCAATAGAGTCGAAGATGGCTGCGCTAGAGTTATTGTCCATGACGGCGCTTTTCAGGATTCCAAATGCAGCCTTTTTATCTTCGCTACTGGCGGCGTGTTGAGCATTATCAGCGAGCAGTCTTGCTTGGGTGATCGAATCTTTGATCATGCCAGTTTTGTTATTGTCGTAATAGTTGAGTCCTATGACTAGAACACCAATTGTTAGCGAGATGGTGCAAATCGACAAAATGATTGTCAATAGTTGATTCTTGATGGATTGTTGCCAAAGCATTGTTAAGCCCTGACCATTGTTGAAACCAGCTGTCGGGCGAACTGGCAAGATAATTTAGGTGATGGTCGCAACATCCACTTTCGATTAATAACGATAATGTACTCATTCCTTTAATTAAAAACTCAGGGGTAAAATAGCCCCAGGCAAGCACCGCTAGCCTAGACTTATTTTTCACACTTATAACAATATAGTTCAAAATTAAGGATTTACCCAAAATTGCGATAATTTTATCGATCTAAAATGTGCGGTATGTCCCTGTTGTAAGAAATACATTCTTGGGCTAACGAACTTGCCAATCTAGCAGTCTTTATTGGCATAATGTTCTGGAAATAGGGTAGACGAACCCAGTATAATATGCGCGTTCTCAGCTAGGTCGAAGGTCAGAATTGTCAATAGGGATTTTCAGCTCTCGATTTAGCCTAAATCCCATAAAATCGACTATAATTGCTAGCAATAGCATTCGACTAATATCACTAAACGACTGAAATCTATGATTAAGATAAAAAAAGGCTTGGATCTTCCTATTACAGGGGCTCCAGAGCAGGTTATTTTTGATGGTCCGGTTGTTTCGGAAGTCGCGCTATTAGGCGAAGATTATCTCGATTTAAAGCCTTCTATGAACATTCGCATTGGTCATGAAGTCAAATGTGGTGATTTAATTTGGGTCGACAAAAATAATCCAGGAATAAAGTTTACTGCCCCAGCTAGTGGAATAGTCCGCGCGATTAATCGCGGCGCTAAACGTAAGCTACTTTCGGTTTCAATTGAGGTCAAAGGGGATGAATACGTCGAATTTGACAAATATTCCGTTGAAGCGCTTGCTGGATTGGGAAAACAAAAAATAGTCGAAAATCTAGTGGAGTCTGGATTGTGGCCGGCGTTTAGAGCGAGACCATTGAGTAAAATCCCAAAAGTAGATGATCAGCCGGTCGCTATTTTTGTCTCATTGATGGACACCAATCCTTTAGCGGCCGATCCGTCAGTGGTTATCGCTGATAAAACTGAATCATTTAACCATGGCTTGACCATTCTGAGTCAACTGACAGAAGGTGAGCTATTTGTTTGCCATGATGGTACTAAAAACATTGATTTCGAACAAAATTCTTGCGCAAATTATCGTTCGTTTTCAGGCGTTCACCCTGCTGGAAACGTTGGTACGCACATTCATTTTCTAAAACCAGTTAACGGAAAACGTCAGGTTTGGCATATCAACTATCAAGATGTCATTGCGGTTGGAGAGTTATTTACCACTGGCCATCTAAACTGCGAGCGAGTAATTTCATTGGCAGGACCACTGGTTAAAGAACCTCGACTGATAAAGGTTAAACAAGGTTCAAACGTTGATCAACTGTTAAAAGATCAGATTAATCCCGAAGATGAACGAGTTATTTCTGGTTCCGTTTTTAATGGTCATATTGCGATTCACCATCGTGCTTATTTAGGTCGCTACCATAATCAAATTAGTGTGCTGGCTGAAGGGAGAGAGAAAGAATTTTTCGGTTGGATACAAATAGGAACTAACAAATTTTCAGTGACCAAGGCGTTTATTTCTCATCTTAATACGAGCAAAAAATTCGACTTAAATACATCCACTCACGGTAGCGAAAGAGCAATTATGCCAATTGGTAGTTACGAGAGAATCATGCCTTGGGATATTTTACCGACACAATTAATAAGGGCTTTGGTGGTGGGCGATACTGAAACGGCTCAACAATTAGGTTGCTTAGAGTTTGATGAAGAAGATTTGGCTCTGTGTACTTTTGTTTGTCCCGGAAAATATGAATACGGTCCAATTTTAAGAGATGTGCTCAGCACCATTGAGAAGGAAGGTTAATGAAAGGCTTAAGAGAATATCTCGATCATTTAGAACCACACTTTGAAAAAGGCGGTAAGTACGAAAAGTGGTACGCATTATACGAAGCGACAACCACCCTATTTTATACGCCGGGTCATGTGACTCGCTCTGCTTCACATGTACGAGATAGCATCGACTTAAAACGAATAATGATTTTCGTTTGGGCGTGCACTTTCCCTGCTTTGTTTTGGGGAATGTATAACATTGGTTACCAGGCTATTGATGCGATGGCACAAACGGGAGTGACTGGGTTAGACGGCTGGCGCGGTTACATGATGGATCTATTTGGCGCCGCTTACTCGAAAGATATTTCCAGTTCGATGTTTATAGGCGCTCTGTATTTTGTGCCCATTTACGCTGTCACATTTATTGTGGGAGGTTTTTGGGAAGTGTTGTTCGCATCCGTTCGCGGGCATGAAATTAATGAAGGTTTTTTTGTTACTTCAATTTTATTCGCGCTGATTTTACCGCCTGATATTCCGCTATGGCAAGTGGCATTTGGTATAAGTTTTGGTATCGTCATTGCAAAGGAAGTATTTGGCGGTACCGGTAAGAATTTTTTAAATCCGGCTTTGGCAGGTCGAGCGTTTCTTTTTTTCGCTTATCCTAGCGACATGTCTGGAGACGTATGGAATGTCGTTGACGGATTTTCCGGCGCGACACCTTTAGCAGCTGCCGCGACGGGTGATTTATCTTATGCAATAGATGGACGTTGGTGGGATGCGTTTTACGGTTTAGTTCCTGGTGCCATTGGTGAAGTATCTACCTTAATGATTTTAATCGGCGGGCTGTTGCTGGCATATCTAAAAATAGCTTCATTCAGAATAATCATTAGCGTGTTCGCCGGAATGGTGGCAACCTCATTATTACTCAATTGGATTGGCAGCGATACTAATGACATGTTCGCCATGACTTGGCAGTGGCATTTGGTTACTGGCGGGTTTGCGTTTGGAATGATGTTTATGGCGACTGATCCGGTTTCTGCCTCACTGACTAATAAAGGTAAATTCTACTTTGGATTTTTAATCGGTTTGATGTGCGTGCTTATTCGAGTCGTTAATCCAGCTTTTCCAGAAGGTATGATGCTTGCCATCTTATTTGCTAACTTATTTGCACCATTGATTGATCATTTCGTTGTTCAAGCCAATATTAAAAGGAGGGCTAAGCGTTATGTCAGCTAAAAATGAAAGCTTTATAAGAACTTTGACTGTAGCAGTTGTTTTATGTCTGGTTTGTTCAGTGATTGTTTCTAGCGCCGCGGTTATTCTAAAAGATAAGCAGTTAGCCAATGCTTCTTTAGACAAAAAGAAAAATGTTCTAGTTGCTGCGAACCTGTTTGATGAAGGAACAGATGTTGAAAAGGCTTTTGCGAATATAGAACAAAAATTTGTCGAACTTAGCTCTGGAAAATTTGTTTCGATTGATGATCCTTCTAAATTTGATCAGCGGCAACTCGCTAAAGTAGCTCAATCCAGTGTTGCAATTAAAAAAGATCTCGCTCGTATTGGTCGCCGTGCCAAAGTAGCTCCCGTTTATTTAGTGAAGAAAAATGACAAAGTTGAGACCATCATCTTACCAATTCACGGAAAAGGATTATTTTCCACACTTTATGGTTTTATCGCCTTAAAAGCGGATAAACAAACTATCGTTGGTCTAAAATTTTATGAACAAGGAGAAACTCCCGGATTAGGGGGAGAAGTGGAAAATCCACGCTGGTTAGCATTGTGGCGAGATAAAAAACTAATGGATGACAATGGACGTCCGGCGTTGAAGTTGGTGAAAAGTATTCCCAAAAACGAGTTTGAAATTGATGCGCTATCGGGCGCTACCATGACAACTCGCGGACTGCAAAACATGCTTGATTATTGGTTGAGCGAAGATGGTTTTGGTCCTTTTCTAGCGGGCTTAAATGTCGAAGGAGGAGCTTAGGTTATGGCTATCGATAGACAAGAGCTTAAAGCGGTTATATTAAAGCCAATTTTAGCTAACAACCCAATCGCTTTACAGGTATTAGGTGTTTGCAGCGCGCTTGCGGTTACCAGTAAGTTGGAAACGGCGTTAGTCATGTGTTTGGCACTCACTTTGGTGACGGCTTGTTCTAATATGTTGATTAGTTTAATTCGTCATCAGATCCCATCGAGTATTCGTATTATTGTTCAAATGACGGTTATCGCTTCATTGGTTATAGTGGTTGATCAACTGCTAAAAGCCTACGCCTTTAATACCGCAAAACAAATGTCGGTATTTGTTGGTTTGATTATTACCAACTGTATTGTTATGGGGCGAGCAGAAGCTTACGCAATGAAAAACGGCCCAGTCATGAGCTTTTTTGATGGAATAGGAAATGGTCTAGGCTATTCAGCTATTTTGATTTGCGTTGCTGTTATTCGAGAGTTATTTGGTTCGGGCAGCATTTTAGGATACACAATTCTTACGCCAATTAAAGACGGCGGTTGGTATCAAACCAATGGATTGTTACTTCTGCCACCGAGTGCCTTTTTCATCATCGGATTATTGATTTGGGCTCTTAGAACATGGAAGCCGGAACAGATCGAGGAGTCTGACTAATGGAACACTATCTTAGTTTATTCATCCGTTCTGTATTTATCGAAAACATGGCGCTTTCCGCATTTTTGGGAATGTGTACTTTCTTAGCCGTTTCCAAAAAGGTGCAAACCGCGATTGGACTTGGCATTGCGGTTGTCGTTGTTCAAGCGATCACCGTTCCGGTTAATAATTTACTCTCCACTTATTTGCTTAAAGATGGAGCGTTAGCTTGGGCTGGCATGCCTGATACTGATTTAAGCTTTTTGGGTCTTATTGTTTACATCGGCGTAATAGCAGCAATTGTTCAAATATTAGAAATGATATTAGACAAATTTTTTCCTGCTCTTTATCAAGCGCTGGGGATCTTCTTGCCGTTGATCACGGTTAATTGCGCCATATTAGGCGGTAGCCTATTTATGATCCAAAGAGAATATACTTTCACCGAATCAATTGTATATGGTGTTGGTAGCGGATTCGGTTGGGCGCTAGCAATTGTTGCCTTAGCGGGGATCAGAGAGAAAATGAAATATAGCGATGTTCCTGATGGACTACGTGGTCTGGGAATAACATTTATTACAGTTGGATTAATGGCACTAGCATTTATGTCATTTTCTGGCGTTCAGCTTTAATAAAAGGATTTAGGATATGTTTGAAACAATAGTAGTCGGTGTGTCGATGTTTACTTTGGTTATCTTAGCGCTCGTACTAATTATTTTAGCAGCCAAGGCTAGCTTAGTCAGTAGTGGTGCTGTACGCATAGGTGTTAACGGCGATGATGATAAAGCAATTTCCACCAACGCCGGTGGCAAATTACTAGCTGCACTTGCAGATGTTGGTGTCTTTGTCCCGTCAGCGTGTGGCGGTGGCGGAACCTGTGGCCAATGTAAATGTAAAATACATTCGGGTGGGGGCTCGTTGCTGCCGACTGAAGAAGGGCACATTAATAAACGCGAAGCAAAAGAAGGATATCGACTATCCTGCCAGGTTAACGTAAAACAGGATATGGAAATTGAACTGCCTGAAGAGATATTTGGTGTTCAAAAATGGGAATGCGAAGTCATTTCGAATGACAATAAGGCCACTTTCATAAAAGAGCTAAAACTAAAATTGCCAGAAGGTGAAAGCGTTCCTTTTAAAGCGGGCGGTTATATTCAAATTGAATGCCCTCCCTATAAATTGAGCTACAAAGAGTTTGATATTGATTCCGAATATCATCCTGATTGGGATCATTTTAAAATTTGGGACGTTATTTCCGAAGTAAAAGAAGATGTCACTCGAGCCTATTCAATGGCTAATTATCCCGGCGAAGAAGGGATTATCATGCTTAATGTGAGGATAGCATCGCCACCGCCAAGAAATATGACTTTACCTGCGGGCAAAATGTCATCTTATATCTTTAATCTAAAAGCGGGCGATAAGGTGACTATATCGGGTCCTTATGGTGATTTTTTTGCCAAAGAAACTGAGAATGAGATGATCTTTATTGGCGGTGGAGCGGGAATGGCTCCCATGCGATCACATATTTTTGACCAACTGAAACGACTAAATACCAACCGAAAAATTTCCTTTTGGTATGGCGCTAGAAGCAAGCGTGAAATGTTTTACGAAAATGAGTACGATGATTTAGCCAACACCAATGAGAATTTTAATTGGCAGGTCGCGCTATCTGATCCGATGCCAGAAGATAACTGGGATGGACTAACCGGATTTATTCACAATGTATTACATGATGAGTATCTTAAGTATCACGAAGCGCCAGAAGATTGTGAATATTATATGTGTGGGCCTCCCATGATGAATGCAGCGGTTATCAAAATGTTGGAAGACTTAGGCGTTGAAAGAGATAATATTTTCCTAGATGATTTTGGTGGGTAGTGAAATCCAAGCTAGAAACTTATCTTAAAAAAAGGGCAGCTAAAGCTGTCCTTTTTTATGCTTTGTTGTTTTTACTTTTCGGTTGTCAACAAGAACAGCAATACCAGACAATTTCCGGTTATACAATGGGAACAACTTATCATATTACCTTAGAATCGCATATTGAGTTAGCTGACGAAATACATCAGAAAGTAGAGAAGCGCCTTCAAATAATCAATCAATTGATGTCGACCTATATCGATGAATCAGAGCTTTCCATGTTTAATAAAACAGAATCTACAGAATGTCTTCCGGTATCAAAGGAAACTTACGATGTTGTAAAGAGTTCAGTAGTTATTAGCAATGAGACTTTTGGGAAATTTGACGTAACAATTGCTCCGCTTATTTCTGAGTGGGGCTTTGATAAAAAACAAACCAATGATCAAGTACCTAGTGAGAAAAAAATAGAGAGCCTATTAAAGCAAGTCGGATATAATAAACTAAAGCTTGGTACTAATTGCATAACAAAAGAGATCGCAAATCTGTCTATCAATCTGTCGGCAATAGCTAAGGGTTATGGCGTAGATCAAGTAGCTTTATTAATAGAGCTCAATGGAATTACGAACTACCTTGTTGAAATTGGAGGAGAAACGGCTTCAAGAGGAATAAATGGCAAAGGAAAAATTTGGAGGCTGGCAATAGAAGCGCCTGTAGAGCAACATAGAAAAATCCAAGCAGTTTTTTCACCTAAAGGATTGGGTGTGGCAACTTCTGGTGACTATCGAAATTATTTCGAAAAAGATGGGGTTCGTTTTTCTCACACGCTTGACCCTACAACGGGTAAACCGATTACACATTCTTTAGTGTCTGTAACAGTACTGCACGAAAAAACAACATTCGCTGATGCTTATGCCACTGCTTTTATGGTGATGGGAAAAGAGTCTACTTTAGAGTTTGCTCGCAAGTATCAACTGGCGGTTTACTTATTAGTTAAAACAGATAGTGGATTTGAAGAGTTTTACTCGGATCAATTTAGTCAGTATTTAGCGAACAAGGAATAAAGAGAATTAGTTTTGGAAATATTTATTATTACATTCCTTCTTATGTTGATTGTCGTTGTGATCATGGCAATTGGTTATATCTTTCAAAAGAAAAAGATCAAAGGAAGTTGTGGTGGAATTTCTGATCTTGGATTGGAAAAGGTTTGTGATTGTGATGAGCCATGCGACAAACGAAAAGAGTTGCTGAAGCGACTAGAAGAACAGAAGAGAGAGGAACATCGGATCGATGTTCAGAATTTAGATAACTAAAGTTCAAAAGCGTTTCGCAGCGCTACGCTCTGACTGCGACCTTCTTTTTAAGAGACCAACCAAAAGTAGGCTCTCTCAGGAGAAAGAAGGCAAAAGGTCTTTCCGTTGAAAATAGCTAATTTCGAATGGTTTGATGGATTGCTCACAATTTTACTCTCCTTATTTGGTGTTAGCGCCGCATCGAGAGGATAAAAACTCGCTACGCTTTTTGCCATGGATGGCATATATGCCGAAAATGCAGGAGCTATTTTCGGCCAGGCAATTATCCTCTTCTATCGATGCCGCATGGATTTCATAGCGTCGCTATTAAGCCACTCGGGCGGGAATTTGCGTAGAGCTAGCGAATAAGCATTATACACCGAACTGGTAGAGAGTTTGATCTTAGAACAGAAGCGAGATCTACAGGATATTGGCTCTAAATATATAAGTCGTCCCCATTGGAACGAGGAGGTAAACTGTTTCGAATTCCCGATACCCTTATTGGTGCCCAGTGCCAACGTCAAAGGGGGCTTTTGGTTACTTTTGGGCCTCTAGCCAAAAGTAACTCGCAGTCAGAGCGTAGCGCTGCGAAACGCTTTTGATTTATCGTTCTAAGAACTAAGAGTGGCTAATACCCATGTAAAGCATAAACTTTTTTCCTTAAATATTGACTAGTAACATCTTCCGCAGGAATTAATTCGCCGACTTTCAATTCGATCTTTGACATAAATTTACGTGGGATTCCTTTCATGGCATCACCGTTTTTACGACTAAACCAACTACCCCAAAGTCCCTTTAATGCCATAGGTACAACCGGAACCGGGGTTCTGGAGATGATTTTTTCGATCCCTTGTTTGAACTCTCCTAATGCGCCGTCAGCGGTTAATTTTCCCTCTGGAAAAATACAAACCATCTCGTCATGCTCTAGTGAGCTGGCGATCTTATCAAATGCTGATTTCATGATCGCTTCATCTTCATGGGCAGGAGCAATGGGAATAGCACCGATAATTCTAAAAAAACTACCGACAATAGGCAGCTTAAAAATTCGATAATCCATAACGAATTTCACATTGCGTTTACAGTAACCGCCGATTATTAGAGCATCAACAAAACTGACATGATTACAGACCAAAACACAGCCGCCTTTTTTTGGAATGGAACTTAAATTAAGTTGTCGTATACGGTAAAGGCTATTGATCAAACACCAAGTGACAAAACGGGAGATAAATTCAGGTGCTTTAGTAAAGACGTAAATAGCAACGAAAATATTGATAATTCCGGTAGCCAAGAATAGCTGTGGAATGGAATATCCATTGGAAAGTAACAGCATTGAAAATAATCCCGAAACGACCATAAATAACGCATTCACAATGTTGTTGCTAGCAATGATTCTGGAAAGGTGTTTCTCGTCGCTACGTTGTTGCACTAACGAATACAGCGGCACTGTGTAAATCCCACCAAAGATGCCAATTAAGGCAATATCAAATAGTATTCGATAGCTTCCGGCGAGAGCGACAAACTCTGTCCATGTATAGGCCGGAGTCAAGCCTGTTACTGGATTAGCATAGTAAAGATCAATCGCAAACACACTTAAACCGATCGCGCCAATGGGTACTAAACCGATTTCAATTCGCCCATTGGAAAGTTTTTCGCAAAGGATTGAACCAATCGCAATACCAATTGAAAACACGGCTAAAATAAGTGTTGCAACTGACTCTTTGCCGGCCAAAGAATATTGAGTATAGGTAGCAATTTGTGCAAGAAATACTGCGCCATAAAACCAGAACCATGAGATCCCTAGTACGGCCAAAAACACAACTTTATTACTTTTTAAAAATTTAAGACTTCGATAAGTTTCGGTGAAGGGATTCCAGTTAATTTTCAGTTCGGGTTCAACGGAAGGAGTATCGGGTATGTGCCTGCTAGTAACATAGCCGATAATTGACACAACTAATACCGTCAATGATAACCACAACGCCATATCACCTTCTAGCGCGGCGATAGCCCCACCAACGATAGTTCCAATTAATATGGCTAAGAAAGTTCCAGATTCGACCAGCGCGTTTCCACCCACTAATTCATCTTCTTCTAAATGTTGTGGTAATAGGCCATATTTTATCGGTCCGAATACTGTCGATTGAACACCCAATAAAAATAACACAGTCAATAAAATCTCTGGGCTGTCTAAATACAATCCAATACTGGCGAAAATCATAATAACGATTTCCGCTACTTTGACATATCGAATGGATCGGGATTTCTCGAATTTTTCAGCCAACTGCCCAACTGTGGCAGAAAAAAGAAAAAAGGGAAGAATGAAAATTACTGCAGCAGCGGTTACCAGTAGTTTCGAATCTAGTCCAAGCGCAGTCAGTCCTCGATAACCAATCATGATTACCAGAGCATTTTTAAAAATATTATCGTTAAGCGCGCCAAACGCCTGAGTTAAGAAAAAGGGTAAAAAGCGTCTTTGGGCTAACAAAGAAAACTGGCTAGGTTCTTTTTCTAGTGGTTGTCCGGTTTCAAGTTGTTGTTCATTTTTCATAATTGGTGTTCCACTACCGCTTAAATTGTCCACTCTTAAGAAAATGAATGGTTTGTTCAATAAGCCGACTATCCCACATCATAAAAGAGTGATGCAAGGGTAGTTCGATAAAGTCTGAGATATTGCTACATTGAGTATTAGATATCTCAACTACGCCATCTCCTGGAACCTAAGCATACTCCTAGGTGATCGTCCTAAGCCGTGCAGTAATAACACTTGTTGATTAATAATATTCATCTAAATCCTGAACAAACACTTAGTGTTCCGCTGGCAGTGATCAGACAACTCTTGAATGGGAACGCCCCGTAAATTTGCGATCACCTTTGCTATATGTGGCAAATATTCAGGAAGATTGCGACTGGATTTAGGTTTTGGACGTAAATCTCTAGGCAGTAAGTAGGGGGCGTCAGTTTCTAGTAGAAGTCGATTATTCGGGATCAGATGGACTATCTCCCTCAGTTCTTGACCGCGTCTCTCGTCGCACACCCAGCCGGTGATGCCGATATAAAGATCTAAGTCCAAATATGCCAACAGCTGTTCCTTAGTGCCTGTGAAACAATGGACAACTCCTCCAATCA
>Ga0256847_1001112_pt1 | contig 14571 bp, 15 predicted proteins | sample TeddybearmetaG_FD_189099 | JGI IMG/M metagenome (GOLD analysis project Ga0256847, IMG submission 189099) | Hydrothermal vent microbial communities from East Pacific Rise, Pacific Ocean - Teddybear | ecosystem: Environmental > Aquatic > Marine > Hydrothermal vents | place: Pacific Ocean: East... | reverse complement strand
GTTGTTGTTAATTACAGGATAACAATCGTTATATTTTTATTAAAAAATAGCAAGTAAAAAGAATGAATCAATTAGCGGAAATTGGTAGAAGAAGAACTATTCTTATAGCAATCAGTATTTTATTGATTTCAATTCATACAATTTATTTTTATCAATCTTCTCGACCAGAAATTGAAGTAAAAAAATTAATTCAGCAGATAATAAGATTTTCTTTAACTCTAGGACTTCTATTTTTGATTTACAATGGAAAAAAATGGGCAAGAATTGTTGCGATTATTCTTTTTTCATTAGCAATCTTGTTAGCTCTATACACTTTTTTTACTATTGATGCAGCATTTATTAATAAGACACCCTTTATAGTAATGATAGTTATTTATTCGATAGCTATTTATCATTTTGCTTTTTCAAAAAGCTTTAAAGAATTTATTAAAGTTCAAAATAATGTTATTTAAATGCTCAATCTGAGTTTATAACTATTTCATTTATCCTCAAATTTATTTTAATAAACTTGCAAATTTTAAAAGTTTATCTATATTTGCATACTAAATATAATGAATATCTAGTATGAGTTACTCTTTATCTTTTACAAAATCAATATTAGTTGTTATTTTTATCTCTGATAAGATTAGACAAAAACAATTTGATTTTTTATCGACTGCCGATATTTCAAAATATTTAAGTATCCCAAAGCCTACTTTAGTGAAAATTTTACAGAGTTTAAATACCGCAAATATCATTGAAACTAAGGAAGGGAAAAAAGGCGGAATTCGATTAATGAAAGATCCATCAGAGATTACGGTTCTAGAAATTTTAGAAGCAATGGAAACAGGAAAACCATTGTTTCAAACATCTTTTAACATATTAGCTGAAGGAAAGAGACCTAATAATGCACAACAATCTATAAAAAATGTTTTAACGAATGCCGAAAGTCATTTAAAAAATGAACTTTCAAAAAAAACAATTGCAGAAATTTTAATAGAGATGAATAACTAATTTTTTTATTTATACTAAATATACACAATATATCGTAAATTAATTATGAAATTTTCAAAATTTTTTTCTAATATCCAAGAAACTAACTGGTATCGTTCTTTTCTAAATCCTGTGATCAATGAAATTGATACAGAAGGTAATTTATTAGACATAGGAACAGGTTCGGGTAAATTAATTCAAATACTGTCGAGCGAAAAAGGAATTAATTGTGTTGGGGTTGATACAAATACAGAAATGCTTTTAGAAGCAAAGAATAAATTAAAAGAAACTCCTGTTCGCTTACTTAAAATTGAGGCAAATAAGAAGCTTCCATTTAAAGAGAATAGTTTTAATTATATAACTATTTGTAGTGTATTGTTTCATTTAAATAAAGAGAGTATAGATTTTTTACTTAAAGACTCTCAAAGAATTTTAAAAAAAGGCGGTAAGATAATTGTATTAACGCCAACAGGAAAAGGAAATATATTAACCTTAGCAAAGCACTATTTTTCTGTTAAAAACTGTAGCATTAATATTTGGTTTTATGCAACAAGAAATCGCGCAAAACAATGGGTAAATAAAAAGTACCTTAAACAATATACGGATGAAAATAATTTAAATTATAAATCAACTCGTGAAATGAATGGCTTTGCCCAACTTGAAGTAATAAATTAATATGTATTTTTTTAAATTAACTTAATATAATAAACATAACGTATAACAATTAAAATAAATAAAATGAAAAACACAATTATTAAAACAGTATTAATATGTATCCCATTATTAATCTTTTCTTGTAAATCTGACAAAAAACAAGAATTAAAAAATGATGAAGAAATAACGAAAACAGATGAAATTAAAACACAAAAAGAGTTGCCAAATACTATTGCCTTAAACGAATTGGCGCTACACCCCGAAGGGATTGTTTATAGTAATGAAACAAAAAAAACCTACGTAGGTTCTTACTTTAAAGGGAAAATTGTTACAGTAGATTTAGAAGGCAACATGAACGATTTTATAATAGATGAAAGTTTAGTAGCAGTTGTTGGAATGGAAGTTGACACAAAAAACAATCGTCTTTTAGTATGTAACTCCAATAGTGGCTTGTCTAAAAAATCTACTAAAGAAACTATTGGTCGTTTAGCAGAAGTCGTTATATACGATTTAACTACGGGAGAAAAACTTAAAACAATAGACCTTGCAAATTTATACCAAGGAGGACATTTTTTAAATGATATTACTACAGATGGAAAAGGTAATTTTTATATTACCGATAGTTTTTCGCCTGTAATCTATAAAATTGACGAAAATGATACGCCTTCTGTTTTAGTAAATGACAAACAATTTGAAGTGCCTCAAGGTGCTTTTGGATTAAACGGAATTGTATTTCATGAAGATGGTTATTTAATTGCAGGTAAGTCTGGTAAATTGTATAAAATAGATTTAAGCAACCTTAAAAACGTTCAAGAAATCACGCTAGATAAGCCAATAAATTCATTAGATGGGTTATTATTAATAGATAATAACACATTAGCATTGGCAAGTAATTATTTTGCAGGACCAAAATTTGATGAAGCCATTTATAAAATCGAAACTTCAGATAATTGGACAACAGGAAAAGTAACGAATACTTTTAAAGATTTAGCAGGAGTTTTTCCAACGACGCTAACAAAAATTAACAATGATATATTTGTAAGTTATGGCTATTTCTATGATTTGGTAAACCCAGAATCTGAACCTAATGATAGTTTTAAACTTCAGAAAGTCATTTTTTCTAACTAAGCTAATTCATATTAATTATTTTTGGGCGCTCCCCATCACGGTGTTCAGGGGCGGGCTTTCGTGGCTCGCTCTTTAACCTACAGCTAAAGGAGCTCAACCAAACACTCAATCCCTAGCGCAGTGCATTGTTATATTAAAATAATTGAAAGTTATTTTTAAGGATTTTAACTCTTTCCCGACTTACATATAAATTATTTTAATATGCGAGTTAGTATTTTAGTATTTACATTGTTAATTTTTAATGCCTGTAGTGGGTCAAAAGCCATTTCAGAAAATGCTTCAACTAAAGAAATTGTTACAGAAACAGAAACAGAAATAGAAGTAGAAGAAGAGGTTGAAGAAACCGAAGAAGTTTCCGAAGAAATAATTATTGAAGAAGAAATTGAAGAAACAGTCGATATTATTGAAGTGTTTAACCATGATATTTGGAATAACCTTTTACAAAAACATGTTTCGCCACAAGGAAATGTAAACTATAAAGGTTTTAAAGCCGATCGCGCTACACTGCAGGAATATTTGCAATTATTATCTTATAAGACGCCTGATGATACCTGGTCGCAGGAAGATAAATTAGCGTATTGGATTAATGCGTATAATGCATTTACAGTAAAATTAATAATCGATAAATACCCGATTAAAAGTATAAAGGATATTAATAAACCGTGGGATTATCGTTTTTTTAAACTTGGATCAACTTGGTATACCCTAAACGATATTGAGCATGGCAGGCTTAGAAAAATGAACGATCCAAGAATTCATTTTGCAATTGTATGTGCTTCTATTTCTTGTCCGAAACTACAAAATGAAGCCTTTGTTGCTTCAAAAATAAATGAGCAATTAGATGCTGTTGCAAGCAAGTTTTTGGCAGATTCGACTAAAAATAATTTAAACGAAAACACTATAAAATTATCTCGAATTTTTAAATGGTTTGCTAAAGATTTTAAAAAGGACGGTTCCTTAATCGACTTTTTAAATAAATATGCTGCGATTACTATTTCTCAAAACGCAAAAAAATCATATAAAGAGTACGATTGGAATTTGAATGAATAAAAGACAGTATTCTTAATATTTTTTATTTAATTGTAATGATTAATTTAAAAAGAGGACTTATTCAACTATTATTATAATGCATATTTTTAATTTATGGTCTTAATCCTTTTATTTATTGCCGCTTGTTTCTTAGCATTTAGTAATGGTGCAAACGACAATTTTAAGGGAGTTGCAACCTTATTTGGAAGTAAAACTACAAAATATAAGCAAGCAATTACATGGGCTACAGTAACCACTTTTGCTGGCTCGGTTGCTGCAATATTCTTAGCTTCAGAACTCGTTAAAAACTTTTCTGGAAAAGGGTTGGTTCCCGATACCTTAATTGCAATGCCTGTTTTTGCGATTTCACTTGCTTTGGGAGCTGCAATAACTGTATTTATTGCTACAAAAATTGGGATGCCTATATCAACAACACATGCCTTAGTTGGTGCTCTTTTTGGAGCTGGAGTTATGGCAGTTGGCGCCGATTTTAATTTCACAAAACTTGGAAAAACATTTTTAATTCCGCTTGTATTGAGCCCGTTTATGGCTGCAGCACTAAGTTTAATTATGTATTTGTTTTTTCGATTTTTTAGAAGAAAGCTTAGAGTAACTAAAGAAAGTTGTATTTGTATTTCTGAAAAACAACAAGTTATTAAAAATTTAGACACAACATTGACAATGGATATAACTTCAGATATTGAAGTAATTACTTGTAAGAAAGGATGTGTTGAAACCTACAATGGAAACCTTCTTGGAATATCATCGCAACAAATTTTAGATAAGTTACATTATTTAAGTGCTGGAATTGTTAGTTTTTCTAGAGGATTGAATGATACTCCTAAAATTGTTGGACTATTAGTGATTATACAAACGCTAGATATTAAATGGGGAATGATTGCTGTCGCAATAATTATGGCTTTAGGAGGTTTATTAAATGCTAAAAAAGTGGGTGTTACAATGAGTAAAAAAATTACACCAATGAATTCGGGTCAGGGCTTTACTGCTAACCTAATAACAGGCTTATTAGTTACAACAGCTAGTGTACACGGACTTCCAGTTTCGACCACACATGTATCGGTTGGATCTATATTTGGAATTGGAACTATTACAAAAAAAGCAAACCTTAGAGTGGTATCTAAAATAATTTTATCTTGGATTTTAACACTTCCAGCTGCAGCAATATTAAGTGGCTTATTGTTTAAGTTACTATCGGTAGTGTTTTAGTAAAAATACAAATTACAGATTTTTAAATTTTTGGTGATGAAAAAAATACTTGGTGTTATCGTTATTATTATTGGTTTATTGATACTTCAAAACTGCGGTTTACTATCGGCTGCAGGTTTTAGTTCACAAGGGCTTTCAGCAAAAAAAGTATCGAAAGACCTTGCGCTTGACGATACAATTTCTTCGGTAACAATTAATCATGACGAGTGGACGGTTTTACTTAAAAAACATGTAAACGAAAACGGCTTTGTAAACTATAAAAATTTTATAAACGATCGTGATGCTTTAAAATCATATCTTCAAAAATTAGCAACATATCAACCTAACAATTCGTGGTCGGTACACGAACAATTAGCATATTACATTAATGTATATAATGCACAAACGGTAAATTTAATTTTAGAAAATTACCCAACAAAAAGCATTAAAAATATTAGCGGACAATGGACACGTGCTTTTGTTGCGATAGGTGATAAGAATTTTTCTTTAGGCGGAATCGAAAATAGTTTACTTAGAAAAATGAACGAACCGCGAATACATTTCGCCATAAATTGTGCTTCTTATTCTTGCCCTATGCTTTTAAATGAAGCCTTTACAGCTTCAAATATTGATGCGCAATTAGATATTGTAACCCGTAACTTTATAAATAGTAATAAAAACGACATTACAGCAAACACTCCAAGAGTTTCGCAATTATTTAATTGGTATAAAAAAGATTTCCTTGCAAATGGTACAACAAGTGTGATTGAATACATTAATAAATACAGCGATGTTAAGATTAATGTAAATGCTTCACTTCAATTTAAAGATTATAATTGGAAATTAAATGAGCAATAAAATTGTAAGTTTGATTTATGATTAGTGTTGTTATTCCAGTATTAAATGAAATTTATTCGATAGAGAACCTTCTCAATCATTTAGTTGAAACACAATCTGAAATGAAATATGTTTCAGAAATTATAATTGTAGATGGTGGAAGCACAGATGGTACACAACGTGTAATTGAAACATTTTTGTCTGGTCGAGCGCAGTCGAGACCTGATAAAGATAACCTCTCGACTTCGCTCGAGGAAACGGTTTTACTTTTAGATTCAAAAAAAGGACGCGCAAAACAGTTAAATAAGGGCGCTCTAGAAGCCACTAATGAAATATTATATTTTCTTCATGCCGATTCCTTTCCGCCTAAAAATTATGATAAATTAATTTTCGATGAGGTACACAAAGGAAACCTTGCTGGATGTTTTAAAATGAAATTTGATAATAACCATTGGTGGTTGCGTTTAGCAAGTTGGTTCACTCATTTTAGGTGGAGAGCCTGTAGAGGAGGTGATCAGAGCCAGTTTATTACTAAAGATTTGTTTGAAGAAATTGGCGGTTATAATGAGTCCTTTATTATTTATGAAGACAATATTTTAATAAACGAACTTTTTAAACGCAAGCAGTTTGTAGTAATCCAAGAATGGTTAATAACATCGGCTAGATTGTACGAACGCATTGGAATTTGGAAGCTACAATACCATTTTTGTACAATTTATCTAAAGCGATGGTTTGGCGCTTCGGCAGATGATATTTATAATTATTATAAGAAGCATATAGCTTAAAAATACTGTCCAATTCCAAATACTAGTCCGTTGGTAGCATCTTTTGTAATTCCATAACCATAATCAATTCTAAAAGTAGTATTGTAAATTTGTTTGTGTATAAATCGCAAGCCAATACCTGGATAGACTCTAAGATTTTGACTTTTTCCGAAGTCACCAAAATCACCACCTGGATTACGCCAACTACCTGCATCTACAAATACGTTTCCTTGTAAAACAAACCAATTTTTTTCATATAAAGTATGGCGGTATTCAGTATTTAAAATAATAGCTGCTGTACCCCGATCGATTGTATTTCCAACACCTCTTATGTTTAAATTATTATCGACCGAAAAGGGAGCAAATGGTGAATCGTTATTTGAAGCAAGCCCCAATCGCAATCGGCTTGCCCAATTTCCTTTTTCACCAATTCTTTTATAATAAACAAAATCGTTCCATCCAATTAAAAATTCGGGAAGATCTTCGCTTGTACTGGTTACATATTGAAAATTGAAAGTGCTCTTAAAACCGCTTAAATATTGATAAAAGTATCTTACTTTATTATATTCATAGACTAGCTTATATAAAATTTTATGAACCCTCACATTAAGAGGAACACTCGAACTGGTAGCGCCATTTTTATAATCATAAGTTTCAACAAAATAATTAAATCCAAGATCAATACGGTTTGAGAAATTAAATTCGTATAGACTCAAAAACTCGTATGAAACATTATTGTATTTATAATTTGCAGTGGTGTTATTAAAAAAAACGGGTTCTTGAGTTGTTAAATTTTGAAAGTTGACTGCAAGACCTAAATTTTTAGTAATAAGATAAGGAGCTCTAAAATTTATACTATAAGAATCATAAATATCTTTTTGATAAAAACCACCAAAAACGATATTTTGTCCAAAGCCATTAAACTCTTTAAGTCCTACTCTATAAGCAAATTCGCCGTCGTTTGTAGAATAAGCATTCACGGAAGGAATTAAAGTAAAATTTTCTTCGATACCATATACAACTTTGAAAGAACCATCATTATTTTTATAAACTTGATAATAAGCATGTGAAATTCCGGGGAGTCGTTTGAGTCGAAAAATATCTTTTTCTAAAAGGGTAGAATCTAAAACAGCCCCTTTTTCTACTCTCGATATTTTTCTTATAAAACGTTCTTTTGTTTTTTTATTTCCTTGAATTGTTAGTTCGCTTACTTCTTGAGAAGCTAACAAACTAAAAGTAAAACATGCTAAAATGGTTAGTAGGTATTTCAATTTTTATACTGAGCTTTTATAGTGGCTTCGACGGGTTTGTTTTGTGGTGTAAACTGAGAATTATTTTCGCCCCCAACTTCTTGATGATCTAAAAACCATTTCCATATAAATCCACCAGCAAACCAATCCTCATTCCAAATTTCTTCAAAAAGGGCTTGTGTTGTATTTGTTTGGGCATCGAGATTTACGGAAGTCATACTTCGATCACTTTTCCATGGTTCTTTACCAGAAAAATTTACACTTCGATAGCCAAATTCGGTAAATATAATTTTCTTATTAAAGCGATTAGATATAGCTTTCATTTCTTTTTTCCATTGTTGCCAACCAGCTTTAGACTCTTCAATAGTGGGTGTTTCACTTTCAGAAACAGGAAAATAAGCATCTACACCTATATAATCTAATTCGTCTAAAAAAGGAACACGTTTATATTCATCCCAATTTGCTGCATATGTTAGTTTTCCCGAATATACATCCCTAATTTCTTTAATAAGGGAATTCCAATATTTAGGTCGGTTTACTATAAATTGTTCAAGTTCGGTTCCAATACAAAGTAATTCGCAAGAAGTTTCTTGTGCGAGTTTCGCATAGTCGAGAATAAAATTTCTGTACGAGTTTTCAAGAATCACCCAGTTTTCTTCAGAATTCATTTTAAGATAGCCAGTAAATTCGCCACGCCAAATCCAAATTTGAGGCTTCATCATTACACTAATGTTATTCTTTTTAAGCATTGTTATGTATTGCTTGGCGCCTTCTAGCGATTCGCCAAACCATTGCCTGTCGGTATTATAAATAATCTCTGGATGTTCGAGTGTACGTAAAAATCCAAAAGGCATTACTGCTGCATAGTTTGCATTAATGTTAATTACGGGGTTTATGTTTTCTTGTGTTACAGCATTTCCAGATGCAACAAAACTAATTCCGTTTATACTTTTATTTTGTTGTGCACAACTTGTAAAAAAAGTAAAAATAATTATGAATAATAGATGTATTGTCTTCATTGTTAATGTTTCAATGCTAATATACAATTAATAATAAAGTACAAATATTAATAATTTATTAAAAAACAGCTCGAAGACCAATATTAAAGGTTTCCCCTAAACCTGTATTGTTTCCACGTACAAAATTTGTGTATAATGCTTCAATATTAAGCACTTTTGTAAGTTGGTATTTTGCACCACCACCAATAGCTGTAAAATCTTGACTAAAATCATTTCCTAAATCGATGCGTTGCGAATGTTGAGCTAACGCAAGAATTGTAAATTTTGATGAAGGGAAATAACTAATGAATATTCCTGGCGACAGATTTAGACTATTATTTGCAAAACTTTTATCTTTGTCGCCAAAATTTAATTCGGTATTTAATTCACTAAAAAGTTGAAATTTATTTCCAGGAAATGTATAATCATAGAAAAAACGATTTTGAAATATAAACCCATTTTGATCTAAGAAAACACCATTTTCAACTTCATTATTAACTAGAGGTATGTAAAATGAACTTTGTATCGAAAAACTACTAAATTTTTCGAAAGGAACAAACTTTACTGAAGGTGCAATTGAGGTTAAACCACTTCTGGCAGTACCAGTTTCGCCATCGAAACTAAATACATCGAATGCATTTCGATTTGCAACAACATTACTTCTAAATTCTAGTATTAAACCAATATTTACGCGATTGTTTTTGCTTACGCCTGTATACCCTTCTAATGTAGAGGTAAAAAATGTTTGGCGAGGTTCTTTACCATCTGTAAAGGTGCTTTTAGTTTGTGTGTATAAGTTGTTAAAAAACTTAATATCCCATTGACCTTTATTTATAAGTTTAGAGGGCGTGTATTCTTGAATAACGCTTTTTTGTTCTTCGGAATCTTCTTGCGAAAAACTTGAAAATGTTACTACTAATAAAATTAGTAATATTATTGTTTTTTTCATTTAAATTTGTTTTTCATTTCCATTAAAACGGAAATCATATTATTGTTGTTAAAATTGAATGTTAATTCTTGAAAAATGATAATTCATTGCTTATTTAAATTCCAGTTATACGTAAAGTATGATAATTTATAGTTGTTTGGAATCTTTTCAGTTCTATATTTATTTATAAAATCTAGTTCACTTTTTCCATCCATAGTAAAATCTTCTTTATACCATTTCATTATTTCAGAAACTTCAACACGCTTCTTTTTAGTATTTACTTTTAAGAAGCTGCCATTTAAAGCAATTTTAGTTTGAGCTTCTAACTGTGTATCTAGTGTATTTGGCAAATACACTTCATTAATTAAAGGAGGGCAGCCAATGGCACCACAAACCAACACAAAATGAAAACGAGCATCGTTAAATTTTGCACGAAGCATTTTATTTTCGATATCATTTAAAGAAATAGAAGTTTTACCAAGTTTATATTTTATAGTATCAAAAAAACCTTTTTTATCGAGTGGCGATTTAATTGGGTATTCATTAATAATTCCTTTTACTACAGCAAGATTGTAGGCATTTATCCAAAATGCTTGATATTGATACTTGTCTTTTTCTGAAACCAAAATATCTTCAGCTAAATCTAAAAGTTCATTCAAATTATTTTGATTCGCATATATTTCAGAATAAGCTACTTTTCCGTTTGTAACATTTTCCTTAAAAAAAGTATCAGCTTTTGTAAAAAAAGCATCTATATCTTGCGAAAAACCCTTAAAAGCAAATAAGATGACTACTACAAATATATATTTCTTCATATTCTATAAATTTAATACTGCAAAGTAACGATGCTTCTTTCGAAAATTGTGTTAGATAGCTTACATTTAGTTTATTTATTATACATTTTCTTTGTTTCCTATTAAGTTATTACCTTTAGTCTCGACATAATATTCAATAATCAAACAAAATATATGGAGCATATAGTCATTATTGGTAACGGAATTTCTGGTGTTACAGCCGCGCGACATATTAGAAAGCTTTCAGATAAAAAAATAACAATAGTTTCGTCCGAGACCGATCATTTCTTTTCACGTACTGCGCTCATGTATATATATATGGGGCATATGAAATTTGAGCATACGAAACCCTATGAAGATTGGTTTTGGAAAAAAAATAAGATTAATCTTAAAAAAGGACTTGTTAAAAAAATACTTCCAAACTCGAATGAGTTAGTATTTTCTAATGGAGAAATAATGCACTTCGATAAGCTAATTTTAGCAGTTGGTTCGAAACCAAATAAATTTGGCTGGCCTGGTCAAGATCTTGATGGTGTCCAGGGTTTATATTCAAAACAAGATTTAGATAATCTAGAAAAAAATGCGCCAAATAATAAAGTATGTAAACGTGCGGTAATTGTAGGTGGCGGACTTATTGGAATTGAACTTGCCGAAATGTTGCTTACTCGAAATATACCGGTTACGTTTTTAATTAGAGAAGATAGTTTTTGGGATATTGTGCTTCCAAAAGGAGAAAGTGCAATGATTAATCGCCACATGAAAAACCATCATATCGATTTAAGATTGGGTGTAAACCTTAAAGAAATTCTTTCCGACGAAAATGGAAAAGCAAGGGCAGTTGTTATTGCTGAAACTGGCGAAGAAATTTTATGCGATTTAGTAGGATTAACCGCAGGTGTTTCACCAAATATTTCCTTTTTAAAAGAAAGCGATATTGAATTAGGAAGAGGGGTAAAGGTAAATCGTTTTCTTGAAACCAATCATCAAAATATTTACGCAATTGGAGATTGTGCCGAGCAACATGAAGGCATCGGAAACCGGAGACCAATTGAAGCAGTATGGTATACGGGTCGTATGATGGGCGAAACAGTCGCACAAACAATTTGTGAAAATCGTACCGAATATAAACCTGGGTTTTGGTTTAATAGTGCAAAATTTTTAGATATAGAATACCAAACTTATGGGTGGGTTTTTGCAAAACCAAGAGAAGGCGAAACTCATTTTCATTGGAAACATAAAGATGACACAAAATGCATCACGGTTTGTTACAATAAAAGCAGTCGTGAATTTTTAGGAATTAATACTTTTGGAATTAGGATGCGTCACGATTTTTTTGATAAAGTTTTATCCCAAAAGCAAACTATAGATTACGTTATAAGTCATTTAGGAGAAGCTAATTTCGATCCAGAATTCTTTAAAACTTTTGAAACAGAAATTCGTTCAACTTATAGTCAACAACTACAAAAAACATAATTTAAGATGAGTACTAAAATAAATCATAGTATGTCTTTAGCAAAACCAGATGCTAATAACTTGTCGAGAAAACAAAAAGTAGCATTAGCACTTGGTGTGATTGGACTTTTTATTTTAATATTGGCGCTATTTAATACAAATTTTCCAAATAAAGGCATATTCTTAACTAGTGCATTAGTATTAATTTCTGTTGGTACGATACTTTTTGCAAACGATGCCTATTTAACCAAATTAGATGGTATAAAAAACAATGGTGTTTGGTTTAAATCTATTTCTTCTCGCGGAGTTTTGGGTTGGATTTCTGGAATTGTTCTTACATCATTTTATATTGTCCTTTATTTTTATCCAACGTATTTGGGTTTAGGGATAGATGCACAACCAAACACAGGTTTAGTATCTTTATTTGATCCCTTAAGTATTATATTAAATGGACATCAAGCAAGTCAATGGTTTGTTTATGGTTCACTTTATACGGTTGCCATTCTAGTTTTTGGTTATAAGTTTATGTTAAAATATAGACATAATCGTTACCAACAATTACGCACAGGGTCGGTTATGTTTTTTCAATTGGGATTTGCTTTTTTAATTCCAGAGTTTATGTCGCGTTTAAATGGCGATACCTTTAAATTACCTTATTATGATTTAAAAAATATGTGGCCTCTAAATTATTATAATTTTGAGCAATATCGTATTGATGATTTTATTAGCTCGGGAAATATTGGATTAGCTTTACTTATTTTTGGAGTACTTTCGATATTTGTTGTTTCTCCTATCCTTACTTATAAATATGGTAAACGTTGGTATTGTTCTTGGGTTTGTGGTTGTGGAGGTTTAGCCGAAACCGCAGGCGATTCTTTTAGACAATTATCTTCCAAAAAACTTTTTGCTTGGAGAATAGAACGTTGGCTTATACATACTGTTTTGGTATTCGTTGTATTAATGACAACGGCAGTTGTTTACACATATTTAGGTTACGACCCTAATAAATATTGGCTTACTAAAGATTTGTTTTTAGCATTAGTTGCGGCATTTTTAACGATTATTTTTGTCCTTGCAATTGTTCTTAAGAGAAAAGAATTAGGTAAAGATGCACGTTATGGCGCTATTGGATATTTTGTAGTTATTATTGTTTTAATTGCAATGCATTATTTTAACAGTAATACAAAACTATTTTTGTTCGAGGCCGAAGCCTTACGATCAAGTTATGGTTTTATGATTGGTGCTATTTTTTCGGGGGTTGTAGGTACTGGATTTTATCCTATTCTTGGAAACCGTGTTTGGTGTCGTTTTGGTTGCCCTATGGCGGCAATTTTAGGATTTCAACAACGTATGTTCTCACGATTTAGAATTACAACAAATGGCGGACAATGTATTTCATGTGGAAATTGTTCTACCTATTGCGAAATGGGAATCGATGTTCGTGCTTATGCACAAAAAGGTGAAAACATTGTACGTTCAAGTTGTGTTGGTTGCGGTGTTTGTTCTGCAGTTTGCCCTCGTGGAGTATTAAAACTAGAAAATGATAGTCTTAATGGTCGGATTAATCCAACAGAAATTCTTTTAGGAAATGATGTTGATTTAATGGCTCTAGTAAATAAAAATTAATATAAATAAGCTATTGATTTATTTCGTTAGTAATAACTTCTTTATTCGTCTAATACCGAATGGATTTATAAAATAGTCTAATAAATTGTTTCTTTTGCTATGTTTCGTAAAATCGTATTATTAACTATATTAATTTGTTTTGTTTTTTCTGCGGAAGCTCAAAAACGATATTCAAAAGAGTATTTTAATAATGGTGTTATAAAAGCAGAAGGTTGGACTCTAAACAATGCAAAAACTGCTTATTGGAAGCTTTATAATAAAAACGGAAAAATTGCAGCCAAAGGTCATTACAAAGACAATAAAAAAACAGGTTACTGGTATTTTTATTCCGGTAAAGAACAACTTTTAAAAGAAGGGCATTTTTTAAACGGAAAAGCAAATAATTGGTGGATTATTTACGAAATTGCAGCCGATAAAAAACACAAAGCACAATTTAAAAACAATCAAAAAAACGGCTATTGTTTAAAATATTATAAAAACAAACTAATAAAAGTTGAAACTTTTGAAGCAGATATTAAAACTGGCGAATGGGATTCAATAGCAGCTTTTAAACGAGATAACCCCTCTTTTTCTTTTAAATAAATGAATCCAACTATTTACGTTATTATTCCTGCCTTTAATGAAGAAGCATCGATTTCGCACGTTATAGGAGACATTCCCGAAATAGTTTCAGAAATAATTGTGGTTAATAATAAGTCGACCGATTCTACTGTTGAAGTAGCAAAAAATGCCGGAGCAACTGTTTTAACCGAAACTAAAATGGGTTACGGATACGCTTGTTTAGCTGGAATGGATTACATTCAGAAAAAAGAAAAAAAACCAGATATCATTGTTTTTATAGATGGAGATTATAGCGATTATCCCGAAAACCTCACAGAATTAATTAAGCCTATTTTAAAAGATAATATTGACTTTGTTATTGGTTCGCGTGTT
>Ga0256847_1001111_pt1 | contig 14598 bp, 14 predicted proteins | sample TeddybearmetaG_FD_189099 | JGI IMG/M metagenome (GOLD analysis project Ga0256847, IMG submission 189099) | Hydrothermal vent microbial communities from East Pacific Rise, Pacific Ocean - Teddybear | ecosystem: Environmental > Aquatic > Marine > Hydrothermal vents | place: Pacific Ocean: East... | reverse complement strand
TGAACTCGCGCCGACAATACGTGCCAATAGTACACTTCCACACAATCTCGGAGAATTTGAAACACTGCTGGAGGGGCTGGAATATGCTGCTCGCGGTGAAACCGGGTTTAACTTTTACTCCCCACGTGGCGCACTTGAGCATGTTGTGCCTTATAAAGATTTACGTGATCGTGCTGTTGAAACAGCTGCCAGATTACAATCGATGGAATTAAAGCGTGGCGATAGAATTGCAATCGTAGCGGTTACTTCACCTGATTTCATGGCCACATTCTTTGCCTGTCAGTATGTCGGGCTGATACCATGCCCGATGCCGTGCAGCATGAATATTGGCGGTAAAGAAGCCTATATTATGCGCCTCAAAGGCATGATGGAGAGCGCACGGGTTAGCGTGGTGCTAACAACTGAAGATACGTTTGATATGGTTGCTGAGGCTGGCAATCGAGCTGGTGTGAACCAATGTCTGACTTTCGGCCAGTTGGATCAATTGCCTCAATCCAAGGGCACGTTTCAACCGTTCGGGCCTTCAGAAGTGGCCTACATACAATATTCCTCAGGCAGCACGAGCCGCCCCAAGGGCGTTTTGATTACACAAAAATCTATTATGTCGAATGCTTATGGTATTCTGCGCCATGGTTTGAAATTGACAACCAAAGACCGGGCCTTTTCATGGTTGCCCCTTTATCACGATATGGGGCTGGTTGGATTTTGTATTGCTCCCATGATGGGGCAAATTTCAGTTGATTACCTGGCGACCAGTGCATTTGCCCGTCGCCCTTTATTGTGGCTTAAAATTATGTCTGATAATGGCTGTACAATTTCTTACAGCCCGACATTCGGGTATGATCTTGTGTGTCGCCGAGTTAAAAAATCAGCGAGTGAGTTTGATCTTTCCAAATGGCGTGTTGCCGGTATTGGTGGCGATATGGTGCGCGCTGATGTTCTTGATGCGTTTAGTGACGCATTTGCCAAATCTTCTTTTAATGCCAATGCTTTCCTTCCCAGTTACGGTATGGCTGAAGCAACACTCGCTGTAACGTTTGCTGCTCTGGATGAGCCGGTTCTTGTTGATGATGTTGACAGAGCTCATTGCAAGATTTCACGACGTGCAGTACCTGCTTTGAAAGACGGTTCAGCAGATCCACAAAATGTGCGCTCTTTTGTTGGCTGCGGACGGCCGATTGACGGCCATTCACTGGAAATTCGCAACGATGCGGGAAATATACTCACTGATCGAGAGATTGGTCACGTGTTTATCAAGGGCCCAAGTCTGATGAGCGGTTATTTTGAAAATGACACGGCCACGTGTGAAGTTTTTCATAGTGATGGATGGATGTTAACTGGTGATATGGGATATATGATCGACGGCCAACTGGTTATTACCGGTCGTAGTAAAGATCTTATTTTACACAATGGACGCAATATCTGGCCACAGGATATTGAATGGGCGGTAGAACGCCTGGATGGATTACGGACAGGAGATGCGGCGGCCTTTGCACTTGATAAAGAAGATGGCAACGAACAGATTGCTGTTTTGGTGCAATGCCGTTTGGGTGACGAAGGCCAAAGAGAAGAGTTCAAGCGCTCGGTATCCACCGTTGTACATCAACATTCCGGTGTTGAATGTGAGGTGGTATTAGTGCCACCACGCAGTCTGCCTTTTACTTCTTCGGGTAAACTTTCACGCGCCGGTGCAAGAGCATTACTGGTGTCCGGGGAAATTTTTGCAGGCGTTGCCTCAAGCATGATTCCCCCCGCACGCATGCGCACGGGTAGTCAGGCTGAAGGGGTGGCTGCTGAGGCTGCGGAATAACTTGTTGTATCCCGGTTTGGCTTTAGCCGTCTAAGTGCGTAGAATAACCGGAACTTCATTTCTAATTACTGATTTTTTTATAGAATTACGGACAATCGGTTCAACACTCTTATGAATGTTGATTGGTCCCAGGATTAATGATGGCACAGGGTCTCATTGCACTCACAGGAGCTACGGGTTTTGTTGGTCGCTATGTGGTTGAAGAACTGGTGCGCCGGAAAATTCCTGTTCGTGTGCTTGTGCGTTCTCATCAAAAATCCGAACAACCTGAAGGCGTGGAAATCTGCATAGGCAGTCTGGAAGAGCCAAAATCTCTGGCCAACCTGGTTGCAGGTGCAGAGACGATTATCCATTGTGCAGGTGCGATAAAAGCGAAAAACCTTGCTCAGTTTAATGAGGTGAATGTTTCAGGCATGAAACGTGTGGTCAAAGCGTGCGTGGATTCAAAGATTAAAAGATTTATCCATATATCCACCATGGCTGCGCGCGAGCCTAAGATATCTGATTATGCTGCATCCAAAAGAGAAGGTGAACACGTTCTGCACCGGCATGGACAGGATATGGACTGGGTCATCATCCGACCACCTGTTGTCTACGGCCCGCGCGATAAAGCCACATTGCCGCTGATGAAAATGTTCCTGAGTAAAATAGCGTTTATTCCAGGAAATAAGAAAAGCCGGATTTCACTGATTTTTGTTGAAGACCTGGCGCGTGCCATTGTTGTGGCCGCAACAACCAAAAAAATTAAGTCAGGCATGACCCATGAACTTCATGATGGCAGCAATGACGGCTATTCGTGGAAAGAACTTGCCGCTCAGGCAAGTGAGTATACGGCGCGTAATATCTGGTGTTATTTTCTGCCCATGGCCTTGTGTGAGTTAGTGGCTATTGGTATTTCAGGCGTGTCGGGCCTGATGGGGCGAATTCCCATGGTGACACAGAGAAAAATTCATGAGATTTATCATCATGACTGGGTGGCGCAGCACTTTATGTTTGAAGATTATTACAGTTGGTCGGCGCAAACCCTGTTCAGGGACGGATTTGCCAAAACGATTGACTGGTACCGCAAAGAAAAATGGATATGAAGCGCGATCGGTTGATGGCAGCATTTAGGAAGAGTGAACATGGTTAGTGATGGTGAGATTTTTGCAACTTTGTGCCGGTTGATTGAGCCTTTTAATACGGAAGATGTGAAGCTTGAGAGAAAGACCGACATTGCAGCTGATCTTAATATTGATTCAGTTTCGGTGATGGATTTTGTCATGGAAGTTGAAGATGAATTCGATATCGATATCCCCCTTAATATTCTGGGCGAAACGCGCACTCTGGATGATTTGCTGAATGTGGTTAAAGACCGTATCGCGGAGCGTAAATAAAATGGATATTCTTGAGAAATATCGCCCCTTGGTTGAGCGGCACAAGAGAATGCTCAGTTTGGGTAAAAACGCTGTTGGCCTGAAGATGGATAATGTGTATTCGCCAACGCGCGCAACGGTGGACGGTAAGGAGATTATTCTGGCCGGCACCAATAATTATATGGCGATAACGTTTGATCCGGCGTGCATCGAAGCGGGCCAAAAAGCCCTTGCTGATCATGGCACGGGCACCACGGGTTCGCGCATTGCCAATGGCACTTATGCGCTTCATCTGGATCTGGAAAAATCACTGGCAGCTTTCTTGCGACGCAAACATTCTATTGTATTTTCAACGGGATATCAGGCAAACCTGGGCTCAATTGCCGGCATAGCCGGGCCACGTGATACAATCTTTCTCGATGCGGACAGTCATTCAAGCATTTATGATGCCTGCACACTTTCGGGCGCACGGCTTATTCGCTTCAAGCACAATAATGCCGATGATCTGGCCAAACGGTTGCGCCGCATAGGGGACGATGAAGAAGGCGGTCGTCTGGTGGTGCTCGAAGGTATTTATTCAATGTTTGGAGATCGCGCACCCTTAAAGGAATTTGTCGATGTAAAGCGTGAATACGGCTTTGATCTGCTTGTGGATGAAGCGCATTCAACCGGTGTGCTGGGTGCAGGGGGGCGTGGGCTTGCTGAAGAAGCTGGTTTGGAAAGTGACGTTGATTTTGTCGTTGGCACATTTTCCAAGAGCTTTGGGGCGATTGGCGGGTTTGCGGCAAGTGATCATGAGTTATTTGAAATGCTGCGGTTTGCCTCGCGTGCCTATATGTTTTCAGCCTCACCTTCGCCAGCAACAATTGCCACTGTTATGGAAGCCGTGCAACAGCTGGGTGCGCGTCCCGAACTGCGTCAAAAACTGCAGGAAAACTCTGCGCGACTTCATGCGGGCTTTAAAGCTCTTGGCCTGGAGCTGTGCTGTGATGTGCCAAGCCCGATTGTTGCGGTGCGCATTGTTGATGAACCAACAGCAATTGTGATGTGGAACAGTCTTTTGGATGCGGGTGTTTACGTGAATATTGCTTTGCCGCCGGGAACGCCCAATGGCGTGTGTCTGTTGCGCTGCAGTGTGTCAGCGGGTCACAGCACGGAAGATATCGACAAAATTATTGCCTTGTTTGAAACAGTGGTGTCACAGGCTGAAATTGAGAGAAGCGCCTGATAATTATCTGAACGCATCTTTGGCATAAAGTTGCCAGAACAACTTTGGGGCGGCCAATATGGGATGGCGACGTTGCCAAGGTGTGAGATTGATCTCAACGCCTGAATGGCGGGTTATTTTCCAGGCGAGATAATCAGCTCCACCATCAAAAGTGAAGGCAGCTTTGATCAGCCGTAATACAGAAAGCATTTTTCCGACAATTCTTCGTTGATACCAGTTTGAGGTATCTGCTGTTGTTGAGAGCGGCTGGTTAATCACCGCATCATGAAGTTCTTCATAATAGGCAAGATTGGCCGTGACAATCTGGGTGGCGCGGTTGGAGCGTTCTGATCTAAGCTCTGTTCGGTATGTATTTGAGAATATTTCCACCCACATTTCATGCGCTAATGTTTCAGGTGCGAGCTTTTCAGCTTCACGCATTGTTGTTGTAACAGCCATCATAAGCGCTTCAATAACGCTGCTTCTGGTGCGCTCATCACGGGCATAAATGATAGCGGTTGGCTGGCAAAACCGCGCCCAGAAGTACGGGTTTGTCGTTGCCGGTGATACTTTTTTATGAAACTGATCCAAGGTAATGACCGCATATTTGCAACGGATTATCTGGTTATTATAAGAACATTCCTGATAATATACATTGGGGGGAAGCAGGGTATTTCCGATGGTTGCAAAAAAATTCTTATGGGTGGTTTTGTAATCCTCCACGAGAACATAAAAATCCACCAGCGTGTCGTTTACATGTTCCCCTCTCAGACAAGAGCCATAGCCCAGAATGGCCAGTACAGATGCCTCATAGCGGGTGCGAATGCTCTGGGCAATGGCGTTGATTTCAGCATTGACGGGTTTGGAAGTAACCTCTTCAATCAAGCCATGAAGTTTTATGTTTTGAGGCAAAGACAAGAAGTATCAGACTTTCAAAAACCTGAATTCCGGACCCAATGCCAGACGCAGGGGCTCATTTTCAGGCGGGGTGACAATTTCTCCATCAAGTATGCAATCAGTCGTTGTTACAAACGACAATCTTCTGGCCGAAAAACTATCATAGCCTGATTGTGTAATTTTTCTATGCTTATCACCATAAAGCACCGGCACCAGCATGCGCAGGGTTTTTTGTACCGGAAATGCGATCAGAGTGGTTTTTAACGCATCTTCATTCTGGTTCCAGAAGGGGCGGCAATTGGCGATGAGGTGTTCCAGTGTGGTGACAGATAATAAGAGCTGCTGGTTATCACACCGTGTTTCGCCATCGGCGACCAGATTCAGGTGCTGCCCCTGTACGATTGCGTCTTGTTCATTATTACTGCGGCCCAAAAGGTGAGACACCCAGGATCCCAGTAAAGTGAGGGCGGGGCCAAGGTCTCCACGGAAGCCCATGGCATGCACATCAGTCTGGCATTTAAGCACAGCACGGTGAACGGCACCCCAGCCAAAATACATACCATGAATTGGCGTACCACTTGCGGGATTGACGATTTTTACCGTATGGCGTTTTACGATTTCTCCGGGCAGGTTTGAAGTGCCGTGAGTGATAATATGCGCAGTGAGCCTGTCTGCATCACGCACATTTCCGAGGCTTGCATCTTTGGCCGTCATATTGGTGGTGCCATGGGAAAATAATATAAGCGTTGGTTGATCTTTAAAATGAGCACCTTCAACCAGTTCCGTTAGAACAGCCTGTACGGTTCCATCGCCGCCACTGATGGCCAGGTGGGTGCATTTCTTTTCAGCCAGACGTGAAATTATCTGCGACAGAGTGCTGAAATCTTTTAAAAACTCAGTTTCAACATGGTTCGATAATTCTTCCAGCTTGTGACGAACCTTTTTTGATGTGCGGTAGGTGCGTGCTTCGGGATTGATTATCAGACCAAGTGTCATGGCGTATCAGCAGGTTTGGTCAACCACGAGGAAAGCGGACCGTTTTTACGTTTCTCTACCCAGGCCTGTATGAACTGGAGGCCATGAAGGACAAGACATATGGCGGTCCAGCCAGCGACCGCGTACAGGCCATAATCCGGGCGCTGAAAGATCACGGATAGGGTCAGAATGGCCAGATTGGGGTTGCGACGGGCTGTAATCTGGCGAAAAAACGTATCAATTGGTCTCCAGATATGTATCTCGATGCCAAAAGCAGTGATTGCCAGCCCTTCCAGAACACGCTGGAGAACATATCCGCCGATGATTACGGCAAAGAGCCAATACAATGTGTCCTGGCTTAGCGGGGTTCCCGCAAGCACCAGACCTGCTCCCCAGGCCCAGTACCAAAAGGGCGGGTGAATAAGATCAATACCATGGTCAAAGACATTTCCCCACGGGCTGGACGTCAGGGTAACGCGTGCCAGTTTGCCATCAACCGTATCCAGAAACGTCATCATCCAGGCCGCGATCAGGCCTGAGATATAATCGCCCTTCATAAACCAGTAGAAAGCCAAAATCACCATGAACGCGCTTAGTGTTGTCACAATGTTCGGGGTGATGCCATGAGGAGCTATCAGACGCGTTATATGAAAAGCAGGGCACGGCCACACGTGCTTGGTAATGAAATCGGTAGCACCTTTATACGTGCCCATGAACACCCGCCATTGCACATCGGCAGAATTTTCAGGTGTTATAACCAGCGCATAAGGTGTTTCACGTTTGCGTAGCGCTTTCCAGTAACTGGCATCAAGATCATCAGGTGTTTGAATGCTTACACCCGGAACTTCATTGTCGATTTCATGATTTATGGCATCGGCAGTTTTTAAGCTGTTGTCAGCTGTTACATGGGCAGCTACGGGTACAGAACCATCGGGTCCATCCCCGCGTATCATCAGGTTAACGTTGGTGACGAGATGGGCAACGAGAGGTTCGTCCAGGATCGCATCACCGCGCACAATAATGACCGGATTCAAGTTTTCGCCCAAATCACTTTCGTCAATTATCTTTGTTATACCGGCGCGATAAAAGGCGCGTTTCAATCTTGTGGTCGGGCTCATGTCCCACAAGCGCAAATCGCTGTGCCCCAAGATGCACAAGCTTATTTCTTCTGTTGTGTTGGCGTTTGTTTTTTTATCCCCAACCACACTTTGAGACTGTTTCGTCAATATTTCTGAACTCTCATTTTTACCGGCTTCACAAGGTCTCATAGTTTATTGCAATCGTTCCTGCAATACCTGTGAAAATAAGCGGCGGCATCCAGCCAGCAGCCCAGGGGGGTAAAATACCCAATTCTCCCATTGTAAGTGTTATGCCATCAAAGATGAAATATCCAAACCCCATACCGATACCCGCGGCAAATAACATGCCCAGGCCGCCGCCGCGTTTGAACTTGTGAGCCAGGGGTATGGCAATGAAAAGCATTAAAATGCCAGTCGCGAGGGAGGCAAAACGTTTGTGTACCCAGGTTGAATACACATGTGAAGGACGCAGGCCAAACCCTGAATTGTTAACGAAATACAGCAAATCACCCACCGTCATTTCTTCGGGGTCGCCTTTGCGTGTTCCGGTGGCTGCCGGTCGCATCAACCCGGTATAAATCATTTTTCTCAAATGCGTGGGCGGCAGGCTTTCGCGGGAATAAATGGTAACATTTGTCAACAACCAGCGCTGTCCCTGCAGCTCAGCATTATCCGCCATGATCTGTTCTTGCAAAATGCCATCACTATCGCGGCGAAAAACAATTACCTGCGTTAACTTTGTGGTGGAAAGATTGGTTGAGACCGCCCGAATGATGTCTTTGCCTGAGCGCATCCAGATGGGATCTTCATTACCAATGGAAAGTTTTTTACTGCTGTAATCTCCGATTGCCCATTTATGAAGCGTTGGTGCGGCTAGAGGGACTGCGCGATCCACAAGTGCGAAGTTAAAAATTCCCAGACAAACCGCTACCGGTAACAGAGCCAACAACAGGTGGAATTGAGATACTCCGGCGCCCCAAATGGCGACAAGTTCACTGTTTCTGCTGATTTCGGTCAGCATTAATAACAGAGCGATCAATATAGTAATCAGGATAAATTGCGAGGCAATGCCGGGGGAACGGAGCAATGCATAATACCAAATCCCGGAAACTTCCCCGTTGCTGACGGCTAAAATATCATCGGCATAAGTGACAACATCCAGCGTGAGAACAAAGGTTGTCACGCCAGCGAGAATAAGAACAAACCGGGTTAAGAATAGTTTTGATAATAAGATGCTGAGTGTGGTCATGATTATTCACGCGCCGTTCTGGAAAAGCGTGAGAACAACCGCCTAAAACCGTCATTAATCATGTCCACAACGAGTTCCAGCCTGTCAGGTGTCAATGAAAGAGCTGTGCGGAAAAACCGCCATATGGAAAATGATGCCAGTAGCAAGTAGGGGACCCATAAGGCGAAAAATGCTGACGCCCCTTCTGCACGTACGGCCAGTGCGCCTTGTTCAATAATTTCATTATAGGCAATTAAAATTATCAAAACGATGGCAAACCGATAGGGTGCTTGACCCCGTCTGCGGCCAATCGAAAAGGGAATGGCCAGAAACGGGAGTATTAAGATGGTCAGGATCAGAATAATACGGCGATGGAACTCTGAATTCAGGGCATTTATGCCTATCTTCTCCGGTTTGTCGGCAAATGCGTGCCAGAGTTCCGGCAATGTGAATTCCCGCTGGTCTACGCCCCGAATACGAAAAACAGCCTTGCTTACCTCGCCTAAGGGGGTGTCGATCACTTTAAACTCAGCCACATCGTGGCCCGGTTTGTTGTTTGCTGGTGTATCCCAGAACTGGCCTTTAAGTTTCAATCTGTGGCCGGATTCAAGCCTTAGTACCGGTCGTTCTTCCTGATCAATTTCAATCAGCGCCCCTTGTGAAGCGGTCACCGTTTCACTGCCTTTGGTTCCGGTATCTTCAAACATGAAAATACGCTTGAATTTATTATCGCCGCGCGAGAGCTCATCCAGAATGAAGGTGCGTTTTCCTACACGCATAAACACGCCTTCTTCGGCCAGATAGAAAACATCCGCACTTTTGATTGAATGGACCACGGCGCGATACAGATAACGTGAATGGGGTTGAATAAAGCCAAATATGGCTGCGGAAACAACCGCGAGCGCACAGGATAGAATAATCACCGGTCGCGCAATCTGGTGCAGGCCATATCCGGCGGCCAGGAAGGCATCAAGCTCACTGTCCTTACTGAGGCGACTGAAACCAAACAAAAGGCCCAAGAATAAGGCTGCAGGTAGTGCGATGCCAAGATAATGGGGGACCAGATAAGACAACATTTCAAAAATGAGGCTAAATGATTTTTTCTTGCCCAGGGTGAGATCCAGTAATCGAACCAGACGTTCGGACAAAAGTAAGCCTAAACCAATGGCGACCGCACTCAACATTGGTGGTGTCACCTGGGCTAGAATATATCTACTGGTTGTTGGCATATACTTTTAGTGGTCGCTTGAATGATGTTACTGAGACCAAACTCGTTTCATTTCTGACAATAGCGGCAACAGGAGGCCATTATCAAGATTGATGTTTGCGCCTAAATCCGGTGCTGCGGGCCAACCGTTGTCGGGAAAGTCACACCCATCGAATGTTTGGACGCTGCTATAGCGTGGCAATACATGAAAATGAACGTTGGGGTCTACCATCATCAACATAAGATAGTTTATTTTTTCAAAATTGCGAAAGCTGTCAAGATTGCTCTCAATCTCTTGCGTTACGGTTTTCAGCTCGTTAAAGGCATCCTGAGAGATTTGAGAAAAAGCGGTTTCCTCTTCCGTGCAGATCAATACCAATGAGCCAAGTGTTGGTTGTTGCATGCGCAAAAGCACGCACCAGTGCTTATATTCCATGATCAAGGTATCCGGGTAACCGAATTTAAGTTGTGTGGCATTAGCCATTTTTTTGTTCCTGCGCGTTATTTACACCACTTTCAAACATTCGCTGAATATTTGCCAGTCGAAAGTGTTCAGATTCTGTTGAAATCGGGCTACCAGAGTATGAGTTCATGCTTTAGGTAAGGCGCCGCGATCTTCAAAGGCGGTTTCATCGTCATTCAACCCCCGTATGGTGCCTCTTATTGCCCAGTTTTTACCAGTTTGTTCTACCTCAAAGAGATAATAATGGGCACAAGGTTTGTGATTGTTATGGCTCATAGAGGCGGATGGAACGCCGTAGACGGGAATGGCTTTAACCGGCCCGGGTGTTGTTTGGAACATATGGGTGTGATTGTGCCCGTGCAAAACAAGTTCAGCACCCTGCCTTTTCAGAATATCAGTAAATTCAGCTGCATCCCACAAAGCCTTGCGCCATTTATTTTGTCCGGGCAAAGGAGGGTGATGGATCATAATAATCCGGCACAGGTTCTTCTTGCCCAGATCCTGAAGTATTTTTTCCAAAGCGGCTAGTTGGTCTGCACCTATACGACCACCGGCAACAAAGGGTGCTGTGGGAATGGCGGTTGATACGCCGATTATGGCAATGTCATCATGCAGACGTACGAAGGGAAAGCTGCCAGCAAAACAATTAGTATGATTATCGTTTTGAATGTTGCTGGTCATATATGAGTGCCATGTGCCAATACCTTTTTCATTTGGCATCGGCACATAGGCATCATGATTGCCCGGCACAACACTTATCCAGTCGTTTTCGCCAAACTCCTGAAGCCAGGCATGGGCCTGGATGAACTCATTTTCCAGTGCGATATTGACCATATCACCCGTTATGGCCACATGATCAGGCTTGGTCTCAATGATATCGCGGGCCAGAAGATCAGCAATCGTGCGGCTGTGCATTTTCTGTCTGTTATATTGCCAGGATAAAAAACCGCTTATGCGTTTGCCTAGAAGCTCCTTTAGCGGGGCATGGGGCAAAGGGGCCAGATGAACATCGGATAGGTGCGCTAATAAAAACATATTGTAACATCTACACTACAGTCGTTGACTTGGCGAAACTGAAATGTCATTGAGAGCCCGTATTGTGTGCAATATATAAAAGGTCGATTATCGTGAAAGTAGTCATTTTGGCAGCGGGCCAGGGTAAACGTCTCTTACCGCTGACAGAAGATATTCCAAAATGTTTGCTGGATATTGGTGGTCGTCGCCTTTTGGAGCGACAAATTGATGCCTTTGCCGCCTGTGGCGCTACAGAAATTGTGGTGATTACCGGCTATGGTGCCACTCAGGTGCAAGACGTGCTGGATCAATTAAGTGGGACGGTGCCGGGCGTTGAGCTAAAAACCACATTTAATCCGTTTTTTGGGGTTGCTGATAATCTGGCCAGTTGCTGGATGGCGCGGCATGATATGGATCAGGACTTTATACTGGTCAATGGCGATAATCTGTTCCAGGCCAACATGGTAGAACAGCTTTTAAAAGCCAAAGATGCGCCTATCACTGTGGCGATTGCGCACAAACATAAGTATGACAATGATGATATGAAGGTCATGCTGGATGGTGAAAGATTAACGGAAATCGGTAAAACCCTGCCTGTGGACACGGTGGATGCTGAATCTATCGGCATGTTGTTATTCCGGGGAGAAGGACCAGCACTTTATCGCGCCGCTCTGGAAGATGCGATGATGGATGCTTCGGGTCTGCGGCAATGGTATTTGTCCGTGATCAACTCATTGGCAAAACAGGTCACTGTTATGACCCAGCCGGTGGATGGTATTGCATGGTGCGAGGTTGATTTTCCTGCTGATTTGCAACAGGCCAGGCATCTGGTTGCGGACTGGAAGAATTAGCGTCGCTTTTGCAGCAATTTTGTAACCAACGCATGATCTTCCGGCTTGTCCACATCTATGGCAGCTTCGCCCTGATCAAGAATGACGGCATCAACACGCACATCCAACAGGTTTGATGCGTATTCCAGGCCAGCTTGAAGCGTTAAAATTCCAAGCATATATTTGATCATGATGAGCAGGCTAAAGGTTTTTGCCAGCGCCCAGGGTTTTTTTCGAATCCGGTCTATCTTATGCCAGAAACGTACAGCATTCAGCGCTTTTTCCGATTTCAGATAATACAGGTTGCACCCGGAATAATCACCGTTTTGGAACCTGAAATATGTTCGTTTGGTAGTAATATCTGCGCGTTCAATACTGGCGCGCTTGGCTAATCCAATGGCGATGTCACAATCAGTGTTTTGTGCTTTCCGGCAGAAATCCTCGATGATTTCGCGTGTTAACAAGGCATGATCAGCGGTTGTCACCAAAAGTGGAAATGGCTGATCCAATTGTTCAATGGCTTTGGTAACGCTGTTCGGAGCGCTGTCTGCACTTTTAAACAACTCAAGTGTTTGCAATTCTGAAATCTTGCTGAGTACATTAAACCTGTCAATGGAAACGCCAATCGACTCAATTTCAGGTGTCGACTTTAAGGCCTCAACTACGCGCACCAGCATGGGGGTGCCATCAATTTCTATCAGGCATTTATGTTCTGCCTTAAACGCCTGTGCCATAGGGTCATCGTGACTGCGGGCAGCAGCCATGATCAATGCTGTGATTTTAGTGGCAGGTTCCATATGAGCCTTTATATCACCTAAATTTCGCGTTCATATATACGATAGGTTTTATATGCTTTTGCCCCCATGGCTTCGAGCATATGGCGCATGGACGTATTATCTTCCAACACCCATGACATCTCGCACCTTTGCGTGCCTCTGCCATGGTGATATTGCCTGAGTTCGTTGATCATACTGAAGGCGAGGGCTGCTCCTTTGGTTGTATTTTGATATTTTTTGCGAACGCCCATTAATAACAGTCGTACTGATTTTGGCGGTCTTATCATGATGCGCCATATGATTTTCAACCAGCCAAAGGGCAGGAGCCTGCCATTGAGGTCGCGTATGGCCTCATTCAGGTTGGGTAATGTCACCGCCATGGCCTGGGGTTCACCATCCAGACTGGCAATGGAAACATATCCTTCTTTCACCAGCAATTTGAGGTTTTTGCCAAGCGCATCAATCTCGCCTTGGGTCATGGGTACATATCCCCAGTTCTGGCTCCAGGCATCACTGAATATATCAATGATAATGGCCAGGTCACGCTCCAGATTTTTCTTATCTATCGTGCGCACGCTCAGGTTTGACATCTTTTTGACGCGATTGATCAAAGGCTCTGCGGCGCTGAAATCACCGGTGATAAAACTGTAGTCATAGGCGAAAACATCTTTTGCCTTGGTAAAGCCCAGTTTTTCCAAGTGTTGGGCATAATAGGGCATGGCGTGACCCATCATCAGGCTGGGAGGGGTATCGAACCCATCAACTAACAGGCCCATCTCGTCATTAATAGACAGGCTGAATGGGCCTTGAATGCTTATTAGTCCGCGCTGTTTTAACCATTTGCTGGCGGTTGCAAGCAGCTCGGCAAAAACCGTCTCGTCATCAATGGCATCCAGAAAGCCGAATTGTCCGATTTTTTGCGGGTATTGTTTTTGATGAATTTTGCAAACCTGAGCCGAAATCCGACCGACGGGCTTGCCCTGCTTCATGGCTATCCAGAAAGAAGCTTCGGCATGGTCAAAATAAGGGTTTTTTTTAGGATCAAGATGCTCAAGGCGTTCCAGAAAAAGTTGGGGAACCCAATTTTTGTCATTGGCAAAAACCGTGAAAGGCACATTCAGAAAATCCAACTTGTCCGCTTTTGTCTTGACCTGCCGGATTTCAACTTTGGTATCGGCCACGTTCATGCCGGGATTTTTTTGGTATTGGCTGATTGTAACAGACGTACCTGTCCGTCGGCTACCTCATAGAGATTATCTGCGATATCTGACCAGACCGGGCGATGGGTGATGGAAAGGACAGTATATTCACCAACGAGTGATTTAATGTTATTGCAGATTTCAAGTTCAGTTTCAGGATCAAGGGCGCTGGTGACTTCATCTAAAATGAGCAACCGTGGATTGGTTATTAATGCTCTTGCCAGAGCAATGCGCTGGCGCTGGCCACCTGAAATCTTCGCCCCGTGCTCGCCCACCACCGTTGCCATCTTCTCTGGCAGGCTGGAGACAAAATCCCAGGCACCGGCCTTAATGAGTGCTGCTTTTACATGCGTGTCATCATATTCAGTGTCGCCAAGGGTGACGTTGGCAAAGATCGTATCATGGAACAATGTAAGTTCCTGAGGCACATAACCAATCATTTTGCGCCATTGTTTGATTGATATGGTATCGAGCGGGGCACCATCAATGCGTATTTCGCCTGATTGCGCCCGGTAAAACCCAATGGCCAGGTCTACAATCGTGGTTTTTCCACTACCG
>Ga0256847_1001110_pt1 | contig 14610 bp, 9 predicted proteins | sample TeddybearmetaG_FD_189099 | JGI IMG/M metagenome (GOLD analysis project Ga0256847, IMG submission 189099) | Hydrothermal vent microbial communities from East Pacific Rise, Pacific Ocean - Teddybear | ecosystem: Environmental > Aquatic > Marine > Hydrothermal vents | place: Pacific Ocean: East... | reverse complement strand
TGCACTATAAATCCGCGCCCAACTGATCTTTCTAGGATAATATCAAATAAAATATTAAATATTGTACTTAGGTACAATATGGTTTTTTAAAATACCAAGCATAATATTCCCTAAGCTTTATTTATTTAGGAATAGACAGATGAAAAAATATCAACAAATTATTGTCGGCATGACAATTTTAAGTAGCCTGACCGTCACAGCACAGGCATCGTTATTCGATCGTGGCAATGGCATGATCTATGACGATACATTGAATATTACCTGGTTACAGGATGCCAATCTTGCTGCAAGCAATCAATTTGGCATAACTACAACAAATTCACAGGGGTACGGTATTCGCATAGACAGTGACAAAAAAGGCCGCATGACCTGGAACACTGCAAATGACTGGATCGCGGCAATGAATACCAGTGATAATGGATCTGGTTATAAAGGTTATAGTGACTGGCGACTTTGGTCTGTTCCCAGTGCAGCTAACATTTGTTATGGATTTAATTGCTCAGACAGCGAGTTAGGTCATTTATCGTATCAGGATCTTGGTGGCAATGGCGGGGAATCATTACTTGGCAGCAATGATGTTGATTTATCCTTATTCCATAACATTCAAGATGGCGAATATTGGTCAAATACCTCTTATACAAGCTGGAGTGCAGCCGCCTGGAGTTTTTGGACTAATGATGGACGCCAGACCAAAAATGATAAAACCAGCAATCAATTTTATGCATGGACAGTCCGCGCAGGTGATGTTACAGGCATAACGCCAACAGCTGTTGCACCTGTGCCTGTACCTGCAGCCCTATGGTTATTTGGCAGTAGTTTACTTGGTCTTGCATCATATCAACGCCGTCGGACCAGTTAAATAAATGGCATGTTAGTTGAACTTAGAAAAATCAGTTCGCTCACGGTTTCTAGCGCAAGATCTTGATTCCACAGCACTTCACAGAAAAGTGCTCCTGCTTTTTCTGCATTCACCACCTCCATGTGGTTCACAGAAAAGTGCTCCTGCTTTTTCTGCATTCACCACCTCCATGTGGTTCAAAAAAATGCCCACTTAACCTAATGTGTGAAGCTAAGATTTTTTGACCTACATGGAAGTAGGAAATGCAGGTTTTGCAGGAGCAAAAACCTGTTAAATCACTGTGAAACCAATATCTTGCACTATAATTCCGCGCCCAACTGATCTTTCTAGGTTGAAGGAATACCCATTAATTTTGGTTTGATGGATAAACTTTTGTAGAGCGGACTTCAGTCCGCTATCAACAAATAGTTAGCTTTATATGTCGGTTGTGCGGACTGAAGTCCGCTCTACATAATCCATCAATTCAAAGTAGTTGGAGCATCAGAATTACTCGCCAGTTACTCAAGTTATTTAATTTCCCTTAATTAATAACCCTGTTTATATTTATATTGATAACCTGCTGACCTGTCACACTAATACTGTCAACCCCCCCAATAATATCACCTGGTTGTGTCATAGCATTACCTGACTTGGAAATACGAGCAGTTAATTTGACATTTTTAAATTTAGAAAGCTTCATCATAGGTGTCATTGCCTGTGCATCAGTTAACCAGACTGTAACAGGCAAATCACTAACCTTTTTACGCACGATGGCTAAAGGCATTTGTGGCCCTGACATAGCTTTTGCATAGATGAAAACAGTATCATTAGCTGCTGTTTGATTCTGTAGCTCAGCCGACAAAGTAACTTTTACCTGTATTCTTGCCTCACCCGAAGCTTGCTTGTTATTGGCTTCTGGCATTTTTGTGCTTACTGCTGGTACTGCTGCAGATGTAGCTGTAGACGATGCAATTAGCGATTCAACATAAGCTATATAGCCCAACATGATATTATGGGATTGAGAACCCGGCTGTAAATGAGTTTCTGCTTTTCGTAAATATTGCAATGCCTCGTTATATTTTCCTTCCTGGACTCTTGTTTTTCCACCCAACCAAAGCGCTGTTGTGTCATCAGGTTTTAGTTCCAGCGCTTTTAATATAAGTGCCTTTGCCTGCTCAGAATATTGGCCATTATCTCTCATCACCAAAGCATCCGCATACATCAGCATTACGTCTGCCTGGCTTCCTGACAAGGCCTTGGATTTTTCAAAAGCCGATATGGCTTTGTCATATTGCTTTAACTGTTTGTAGGCATTACCCAAATCGGCCCAACCCTGAAGATCATCAGGATTATTTTTCAGACGCATTTCTAAACTGACAATGTTATCTTCATTAGATCCATTATTTGTAACATTGCTGCTCGCAGATGTAACAGTATTTGCTTTACCACCCTCTATCTGAGATTGGACATTTGCTATAAAGGTCTCTAATTCTCGATAATGCTGTGAACCCTGCTCTATTTGAGGCTGCAAAATTCGCAAATATTTCAACGCTGCAACATAATCACCCTCTTCAACCTTCACCTTGCCAGCCAACCAAAGCCCGGTAGCATTTTCCGAATCAAGCTCTAGCGCTTTAAAGATCAGTCGCTTTGCTTCGCCAGCAAAACTACCTTGATTGACCATTGCCAAGGAATCGGCATATTGCAACATGATTTCTGGGTCTGTACCGGCCAAAATATTTGCTTTAGAAAAAGCCTCCGCAGCTTTATCAAACTGCTTTATAAATTTATAAGATTTACCAAGCATCACCCAGCCTTGCAAATCATCAGGCTGGTTTTTTAATCTTTCGGCTAATCCGGCAACCATATCATCGACAGAACCAATTTGTGCCTTAGCAGGCACTTCGGCTCTGGCTTGAGCTTTGGCAACTATTTTCTCAGGTGCTTCTGGCATTTTCAGCGCTTTTGGACTTGAATCTCCCAGCATCTGGTACAAAGAAACAGCCACAACAGGCAATAATACAACGAGAATACCAATTATCCAGCGCCCTTGTTTTTTAGGTGCCGAAGAATTCTGAGTTAAATTCAGATCATCATTCAATGCCATCTCCAGTTCGTTAGCTTGCAATTCATATTGGGTTTGATCTATGCGCCCACTGTCCAATTGAGACTTAAGATCACTCAATTTCTGACGCGCAATATCGATATTTTGCTGATCAACATCTGATGCCTCAACTTCTCGTTTTTTCCATAAGGGTGGAATGACTATTGACAGCCCAATAATAATTAATACAACAGCAATTAGCCAAAATTCAATTTTCACAATTCATCCTCTTTATTCAGTAACTTGCGTATTTTTTCTTTGTCTGTGCCATCCAATTCCGCGATTACCTGTTTTTTTCTTCGTCGGGTATATATGAAAACGACAACCAAGCCTATCAATAAAAATGCAAACGGCCCTATCCATAACAGGCTGGTTTTTAATTTAAAAGGCGGTTTATACAATACAAAGTCGCCATAGCGCGCTGTCATATAATTTTTTATGTCCTGCTCGGTTTTCCCTTGCTGAACCATTTCAAACACTTGTAGCCTTAGGTCTTTCGCTAGCGCAGCATTAGAATCCCGTATGGTCTCGTTCTGACATACCAAACAACGCAGTTGACCTATAAGAGTTTCATACGTTTTTTCTTGCTCTAAATTATCAAACTTTTTAGCATCAATGCCTGCAGCCCATAGATATCCGCTCATAGAGAAGATAACGAATAACATAGAAATATTTTTAATAATCATTAATTTCATAATTTCACATACAACCCTTGGGATAAATTAAGAAAGCCATTTAGGAATGGGAACGAAAAAACTTGAGCAAATAGCGAAAGATTTTTGTTCATCATCAAGGCGCACAAACATGAGCATAGCAGGCTATGTGATTGTTTGTGCAACGCAGAGGATGGGCAAAAAGATAAGCTAATTGTTCAAGTTATTTCGTGCACATTCCTTAATAGTCTTATTAGTTCTACTCTGTCAGATTATAAATGTAGGGTGCGTTGCACGCACCCAAATTATTTTTTATCCTTTCATTGCCGAAATGGTGCGTACAACGCACCCTACAAATATACTTTTGTAAAGTAGAATTAGCTGTTCGCTTGAGGCATATTGTGATTCTATCTTCAACACAAAAATTCAGCCACATTTGTTAGACAAAAATAAATCCATATATTATCAACCAGCCTTCCAGAATAAATCAACTATATTATGTCCCTTTATTATAACCATTAATTCATTTAACTTTAATTTACCAGATACCTGCAAAAACACTAAAATAGAAATACATTAATATGGCTATTAATAAAGTACCGGACAATCTTTAAATGGATTGTCATTTCGACCAACGGGACGACTTGCACGGATGCAGGAGGTAGGGCAATGCATAATGCCATGGATGGCATGTAGTAGGGTAACTCAGGAGCAGTTACCGAGGAGCTATTGCCGAGAAATATTGTTACTCAAGTTGTGCTTAGACTCAAGATTCCTCCCGTTGCTCGGAATGACACTGTTTGTGAAGTTAACATACAAACGTCTAATAGAGAGCGACCTGTGATAGCTTAGGTGATTTGATGGAATAAAGTTACCAAGATTGCACAGTACTTTGTTTCCGACTAAATAATCTCAAGAGGCGCATTGTTATTCCATGTAACGATTGAGATCGTTTAGTCGGGAGCAAAAAGACAAGTACGGTTGGTAACTTTATTTTGTCAGACCACCTAAATAGTCATTTACATTAATACACATTACCCCCCTTCTTTCTAAATTCAATAGAACAACAATTGACCTCTCCAATCATAATATTGGAAAATCCTATTGTGGAGGAAATTGCATAAAAAGCTTTCTCACAACTTCCGTTATCTTCTGCTGTTTCTGTTCAGGCGTGTTAGAAAAATTGACTTTGTCGATCGCAGTTCCTCGCCAAACAAGCTTTCGATTACTCGGATTAACGATGTCAACAATCAAAGTGCCCTGGTCGTATGTGTAAATATAAGTTTCACTACCATAAAACGGATAATAATAATAATCCCTATCACGCCACCCCCAACCAGGCCCATAATTATAATAGTTATTAATCGTCTGAATTTCAGTCTGCTTGTCCAGGGTGACATAATAAGTTACCCAGAAGTCTGGCTTATCGGTTTTTGATTTCACATACCCCTTCGCAGCCAACTGACCATCAATAGCCTTATGAACCCGGTCGTGCAACAAAGTATTGCTATCGATTCTCGGATCGCCTGTAGTCGCTGGTGCATCTGGAATCCAGTTGTAAAAGTGATAGCCTGAAAATGATACATCGGGATCATAATCACTATTCACTTGCAAAGTAGAACAGCCAGAAACAAATAAAACTATAACAAGAAAACCAAACAAATTAATGCTTTTCATAGGTGTAAAACCTTTTGTAGAAAGGTAGAAAGAATAAGGATAAGGATAAGGGTAAAAATAATAACACAAAGTTAAGGAGCGAGGATTTAATAACTTCTGGTTTTCGACTTGTCTTTTGACTCCACAGAAGCACAAATAAAACAGTTGAGTAGCTTGCTATGGTCGTACCCAGCATCCTGCTTCCAGCGACACTTGCACATCCTTGTGCTTCGCGCCTATTTTATTAGCACTCCTGTGAAGCCAAAATCCTATGCCAAACTTCCGGAAGTTATTAAATACTCGCCCCTAAATATACAGAGAATAACCAACCTGATAATCGTACGGAACACTCGAAGGTTCAATCAGTGACTTTTTCACACCAAACATTAACTTTTCCTCACCGACTTAAATCTAATATATGAAACTGTTCACAACAAAACACAATCGCATGAACACGCTGGATTAACAGAAAACACATAAAAGACCTGCTAACTGTCAATATGTTCAATAATTATCAACAAAGTGAAACTAAAGGGTAACTTTTTGTGGCTGAGCTGGTATGAAAAAAATCACTATTAAACGCCATACAAGAATTGAGGGGCACAGTGATAGTTCTATTAAGATAAGCGATTTATATTATCTGAAATATTTGCGAAGTTTACTGGGGATACTGACACTTTCTCGACACATAACAAAAAAATAAAACTAAAAGCTGTGTACACAAATGAAATCATTGGGGTGGACGACGGGGTTTGAACCCGCGACAACCGGAATCACAATCCGGGACTCTACCAACTGAGCTACGCCCACCATAATGAGTTATCTTTTAAGAATGGCACGCTTGGCAGGAGTCGAACCTGCGACCCTCGGCTTAGAAGGCCGATGCTCTATCCAGCTGAGCTACAAGCGCAAATCTTGGTCGGGGTAGAGGGATTCGAACCCCCGACATCCTGCTCCCAAAGCAGGCGCGCTACCAAACTGCGCTATACCCCGATCTAAAACCTTCTTTATGTGCGAAGTTTTGAAAGGCCTCGCAGTGAAGAAATAGAATTATAGCGTTGTAATTAATTATCGTCAACATAATTTTAATTACAACTTAGCCTTAACAAGCTGATATATTTCTTCTGTTTCTTCCTCAGCACCCTTCAAAATTTGCACTAGCTCTGCTAACTTTGCATCAGCAAATTCTTTGTCTTTAATGCTTCCGGCATTGATATAAACATTGAGTGCAGCACTTTTTAATCCACTGAATCCTGCCATTACTGCCACGCCGGCATCACTAACCACACCTGTATTACCCTTGTCTGCAGCAACCCTACTTAATTTAATAGCCTTTGCACAGGCTTTTGCACATTCCAAAGGGACAATAGTTGCTTGTTTTAGAGCTGTTTGTATTTGTGTAATTCTAAGCGACTTTTCTTCATCTGTATTTTTTGGCAAGCCATATGAGGCCATTAACTTATCAAAGGCATCTACATCTGCTTTAATCATTTCAGTTAATTGTTCACGCAACGCTTCTGATTGTTGCAGTAACATTTTCATTTCTTCTTCAACTTCAACATATTTAGCTTTACCAATTGTTAAATTGCAAACCATGCTGATTAATGCAGCAGACTGTGCACCCATCACTGCTGCAGCACTTCCACCACCTGGTGTCGCTTTCCTACTGGCTAATTCATCCAAAAAGACTTCTACAGATTTTTCTTTTATTTCGCTCACTTACAATTCACTCTTGGTTTTAGTTTGTTGGTATCTATTCAGCAATTTCTATAAAGGAGACTGAATGCTAATTATCAGGCACCTGCAGAAGTGCTTTCATGGACATAAAAATATGCCCTTATAAATCAATAACTAGTACTCCATCAATGTTGTATTAATTGCGAACTAAAGTCCGCCCTACAGTATCCGCCAATACAAGTGTGATGAAGTACTAGGAGGTTGTCCGAGAATAGAGAGTCTACTGCGAAAAACCTGACTCAAAACAGCTTTCCCTCGCTACGACTTCTATTCTCGGACAGCCTCCTAGTTTTCTCTACGCCAAACAGTTGTACCCCCTGCAACATCCTCAACGATAACACTCTGAGCTTTTAGCAGGTCCCTTATTTCATCTGCTTTTGCCCAATCTTTATTCTTTTTTGCCTCTACCCTGTCTTGAATATACTGATTTATCTCATCTTCTGAAAGCCCCTCTTCTCCCCCACCTCCTTGTAAAAAAGTTTCAGGATCATCTTGCAATATACCCAGTACGCCAGCCAGTTGTTTGAGTGTTACAGCTAAAACTTCAGCCTTACCCGTGTCAGCCTTTTTACTATTAAGCTCTCTGGCTAAATCAAATAATACAGCAACCGCAACCGGTGTATTAAAATCATCGTCCATTGCGTCTTCAAAACGTTGTTTATATTCCGCATTACCCGGTATCTCCTTTATTTTCACATCTCGCAGTGCCGTATAAAGTCGTGTTAAAGCTGCCCCTGAATCGTCCAGCTGTTCATCTGAATAGTTTAATGGGCTACGATACTGACTAGATAAAATAAAAAAACGAATAATTTCAGGTCGATATTTTTTTAACACTTCCCTGACCGTAAAAAAATTACCTAATGATTTAGACATTTTTTCCTCATCAACCCTGACAAAACCATTATGCATCCATAAATTTACAAATTTTTCTCCTGTTGCTCCTTCAGATTGGGCAATTTCATTTTCATGGTGGGGGAATTGCAAATCCATACCTCCTCCATGAATATCAAAGTGGTTGCCTAAACAACACGTTGACATTGCGGAACACTCAATGTGCCAACCCGGCCTTCCTTTACCCCAAGGGGAGTCCCACGATGGCTCATTGGGCTTTGCCATTTTCCATAACACAAAATCCATTGGGTCTTTTTTCGCGATATCTATCCCTACTCTCTCTCCTGCTTGCAGATCTTCAATATTTTTACCTGACAACTTTCCATATCCTGCAAATTTAGCAACGGCATAAAATACATCGCCATTAGTCCCAACATAGGCCAAATCTTTTTCAATCAAAGCTTCAATCATGACAATAATTTCATTCATGGATTGTGTGGCTTTAGGTTCAATATCTGGGGGTAAAACAGATAATGCGCGTTCATCCTCATGCATGGCATCTATAAATCGTTCTGTTAATGCCAGAAAATCCTCACCCTTTTCATTAGCACGCTGAATGATTTTGTCATCAATATCTGTCACATTTCTTACATAGGTCAAATCATATTCACAGTACCTAAAATATCGAGCAACTGTGTCAAAAACCACCATAACCCTTGCATGCCCAATATGACAGTAGTCATACACTGTCATTCCACACACATAAAGCCCGACTTTACCTTCAATTCGAGGTTTAAAAATTTCTTTACTTCGCGTTAAGGTGTTATATATTTTAAGCATCTTTAATATTATAAAAGTTGTAACAATTAGGTCTAATGGTAGAAAACTAATCAATTTACCAAGATTAAGGCTTCTCTTTCAAGAAAAAAACGCATAGAATCCCTTTTTTGCATCAACTTTATATAGGACACTATGCGTAAAATTATTCTTGCTCTGATGCTGTTTTTAACCACAACCATCTCATTTGCAACGGAAAACAAAATGTCAGACACACAAACCAAGGTAAAATTAACCACCTCTTTGGGTGATATTGTTATTCAACTCAATTCAGAAAAAGCACCTATTTCTACCGAAAACTTTTTAACCTATGTTAAAGAAGGTTTTTATAGTGGCACAATCTTCCATCGAATTATTCCTGGATTTATGGCTCAAGGTGGCGGCTTTGATATCGACTTTAAGCAAAAAGAAGTACATGCCGCAATTAAAAATGAAGCCGATAATGGTTTGAAAAACACCAGAGGCACTTTAGCCATGGCCCGCACACCTGACCCTGACTCTGCTACAGCACAGTTTTTTATTAACTACAAAGACAACTCTTTCCTGGATTACAGCAGTTCAACGGCACAAGGCTGGGGCTATGCAGTATTTGCTGAAGTCGTTGAAGGTATGGATGTTGTAGATGCCATGGCTAAAGCTGCAACAGGAAGCAGAGGGGGGCATCAGGATGTACCCAAAGAAAATATTATCATTGAGAAAGCTGAAATAATTGAAGAATAGAACAGCTTCAAGGTGAAAGATACAAGGTACCAAAGAGCGTGAACAAGCTCTTTTGTACCTTTCACCTTATGCCTGACGCCTTCCTTCTCGTCTCCAAGGTAGAACATTGAAACAAGATATCCTTTTTATCTCTGACCTGCATATTGCACTGGAAAAAAAAGAAATAACCCGCAAGTTCCAGTACTTTCTTGAAAACTTGGCTTGCCAAGCAAGCGCAGTTTATATTTTGGGTGATTTGTTTGATGCCTGGATAGGTGATGATGACAACACACCGCCTAACAAAAAAATTAAAAGTCTGCTTAAACAAGTAACTGATTCTGGCACCCAGGTATTTCTTCAACAAGGAAACAGAGATTTCCTTATGGGACAGAAATTTTGTTCTGAAACAGGCGTCATCCTACTTGAAGACTATGCCGTTATAGACTTGAATGGTATTAACACATTACTCACTCACGGTGATTTATTATGCACCGATGACCTTCCCTACCAGGCCTTTCGGAAAAAATCGCATAGCAAGGCATGGAAACAAAATGTTTTATCAAAACCATTGATTATACGTTTGCTGGCAGCTCGCTGGTATCGCTTCCGTAGCAATTTCCATAAACGTAAAAAATCGCAGGACATCATGGATGTCAATCAACAGACTGTTGTTAGCGTGATGCTGGAGCATGACTGTTTCCGTCTTATTCATGGTCACACCCATCGTCCTGCCATACATGATTTTACGATTAACGGGAAAGCCGCCCAGCGGTTTGTTCTCGCTGAGTGGAAAAAAGACGCTGTTAAAATACTTCGCTGGACTATAGAAGGCTATCAAATTGAAAATATTTAGTGGAGTTTATTTATTGCCAGCAACATTACTCAATTCAGCAGCTTCCAGCCTTAATTGTAACTCTGGCAATATTTTTGACAATTCAACCACTTCATTAGCCGTCAGCCTTAATAGCGTCACATAAGTTTTCGCTCGAACTGTTGCCGATCGTCTGGCATTTTTAAGCAAAGCATGCTCACCAACAAAACTGCCTTCCCTTAATTCAGACACATGCTCACTCACTCCTTCCGCATTCAATTTAAAAACATTCAGTCGACCACTAACAACTATATAAAGTGAATAGCCTTTATCATTTTCATTAAATATTGTATCTCCCGATAAAAAATTAACATATCGGGCATTTTTAGAAAGTTGCTGAAGCTGCTCTACTGGCAATCCAGAAAATAAGGGTACTTTGTTAATCCAGTCATCTGGTTTTTTTAACTTCAAGACTCGCTTAACTTTAGGTAATTGTTTAAGCGCCGTCTGTAAACAATCTTGTAGCTGATGATAGGTTTTGGCAGTAATTTTATTCAACTCATATTCTTCATTAATCAGTCTGAGTGAATACAATAATGCAACTTGTTGAAATAAAAAGTATTCAAATTGATCATAGAACTCTGGATACATTTCTTTAAAGGAATTTAATCTTAATTGCCTACGTCTTAACCGATTTTGATAAATTTCCTTTATTCCCTTCAATTTATCCGAGCCTAATAGTAACTCATCTTTCTTTATTACCTTCAAACCTTCATGGGCCATCAGTATACCGGCAATATCGTGTTGAATTCTGTTAGAAAAACGAGTTTCCTGATACCTGACCAAAATACTCTGAGCCCAGTTCCTTATACTTAAAAACCGGATAATCAATAACTCCAACTGCACTAAAATATTTTTTTTACTGGCTTTAATTCTTCGGAAATTTGCTAAATTCTTATTACTCTCTTCACTGTCAAAATTTACCGACGTTTCCCCGTCCTTTCTTAACACATCCTTAAAAGACACAAACGTATAATCGTTAATCATTCCAATTTCATGCAAAAATTCCAACTCACTCATTTCAGCATACAAGGCATTCAAATGTATCTGTTGTAAACGCTGCTCTTTTGTCACTTCAAGTCGCACATGTTTTATTTCATTTTCAAACGCCCCCTCAACCGAATTCTGCATTTCTGCGTCCAGTAGCTGCATTTCGGCAAAACCATGTAAAATATCATCTACTGATCGTTTTACTTTCTCCATATTTTGCTGAAATTCAGCCCACTCACTATTGGATAAGCGGTCAATTTTCAACCATCGAATTAAATATCGAATAGTCGTTGCATTAATCAATAAACTGACCAGTACCACCCCAAGTGTTAATTCCGTTAACAACTGTTTTTCAGCTAAGGAATCAGGAATAGATAATACAATTGCAATTGCCAAACCTCCTTTTAAACCACCCCACCACATAATATGCCGTTCACCATAACTTACAGAAGGCAACCCAAAATTACGCGTTGTTAAGGGTACTAATAAATAAACACTGACTGCCCTGGCAAGGGTAACAGCAACCACTGCAAATAAAATTGACTGCCAAAATTCAAGCAAGGTAAATATATCAACCGATAAGCCAATCAATATAAATAATAGAGAATTACAAATTAAAACAAAAACATCCCAGGTATTATTTACTGCGCGTGATGTGTCATTAGATAATCGCATCAAGCCAGCAAAATTTAAGCAAATAGCAGCCGTTAAAACCGACATAATGCCTGAAACATGAAAACCATGTTCAGCAACAATAAAACTAAAATAGGCAAGCGTCATTGACAAGATAATAGGAATGCTATCATTTCCATGATAGAAACGAACCATCAACTCACTCATTAACAAGCCCATAACGCTGCCAACAAGCACTCCACCCAAAAATACTCTGAAAAACTCTGGCGCTATTGTATAAACAGCATCAAGCGAAAAGGTATTTAACAGTACAAAACTCAACAATATATTAAATAAAACGATCGCTGTGGCATCATTAAGCAGTGACTCCCCTTCAACAAGGATCAGCAATCGTCGTGGTACACCCAGTTCTTTAAATAAAGCAACGACCGCAACTGGATCGGTTGCTGATATTAAAGCGCCAAATAAAAAAGCAATGACTAAATTAATATCTAATGAAAGCCACAACCCCAGTCCAACCAGCGCCATGGATACCACCATACCAGGTATGGCCAAAACTAAAATTGGAATCAGATTTTTAAGTAACCCACGCGCATCCAGACTCAAAGCAGACTCAAATATCAATGCAGGCAAAAAAACGAACAACACCAATTCATGAGTTAACTGAAAATAACTCATCGAAAAATCACCTGGAAAATAAGGTTCAGACAAATTAAGTGCTAACCCTAAAATTACTAACAAAACTGTATGAGGGATTCCTATATACCGGCACACACTGGCTACTACCATCGCTAAAAAAAGCAAAAAGAAAGTTATTAACAAAATTTCAGACAGTGGCATATGATCTATTCATCCTTATAGTTTTTCTTTTTTTACTAAAACCAATTTAAACACCAATAAATTTTATATACACAAAGTCCCTAAAAAATAAGCACAGGAATCTTGAATTATCATACACTTACCATTCACTATTAAAATAGAAAACTGTTTATATTGTTAGTCTGTTATCAATCAACCCGCTTTAACAGTTGACTTTTATAGCAAAATCATTCAATTTATCCAACTGGTATGATTATTCCAGCTAGATTCTTCTTAACCATAAAAAGAACAAAAAAGAAAGTCATCCATAAACTAATATTAGTCTTAAAAATAACATAAACCGTATTCTGTCTTGCTACAGATTACATTGGAGGAAACATATGAAGAAGCCTTTAAAGAGCTTGCTGATTGCTTCAACTGTCGCTGCTCTACTTTCTGCTCCTGCAGTTTCAACTGCAAATAGTGGTGTTGAAAGTTTAACTAAAAACCCAGCTAACTGGGCTACAGCATTGGGTAATTATGCCGGAACTCGTTACAGCAAATTAGATCAAATCACCAACAAAAACGTTAAAAACCTACAACCAGCATGGTCTTTTTCTACAGGTGTTCTTCGTGGACATGAAGGCGGACCTCTAGTTATTGGTGATGTTATCTATATTCACACACCTTTCCCAAATACTGTTTACGCACTTGATCAGGCGACTCAATCAGTTATCTGGGAATACACACCTACAATGGATGCAGACGTTACAATTCCTGTTATGTGTTGTGATACTGTAAACCGTGGTTTAGCTTACGGTGATGGTAAAATTTTCTTACAACAATCTGATACTGTATTAACCGCATTAGACGCTAAAACAGGTAAACGTATTTGGAGTGTACAAAACGGTGATCCTAAATTAGGTATGACTAACACCCAAGCGCCTTTAGTTGTTAAAGATAAAGTCATTACTGGTATTGCGGGTGGTGAGTTTGGTGTGCGTGGTTTCTTGGCTGCTTATAACATTCGTACAGGTCAACTAGAATGGAAAGGTTACAGTATGGGCCCTGATGGCGATACTCTAATCAACCCTAGCAAAACAACTACCTGGGAAAACGGTAAAGTCACTAAAGTGGGCGCAGATTCAAGTAGAAAAACTTGGGAAGGTGACCAATGGAAAATTGGTGGCGGTACTACCTGGGGTTGGTATTCTTATGATTCAGCGCTAAACCTGATTTATTACGGTTCTGGTAACCCTTCTACTTGGAACCCAGTACAACGTCCTGGCGACAACAAATGGTCTATGTCTTTATGGGCTCGTGATGCTGACACGGGTGAAGTTAAATGGGTATACCAAATGACTCCACATGATGAGTGGGATTACGACGGTATTAACGAAACAGTTTTAGTAGACCAAAAAATCAAAGGCAATATGCGTAAATTGATTGTGCATTTTGACCGTAATGGTTTTGGTTACACTTTAGACCGTGTTACTGGTGAATTGTTAGTTGCTGAAAAATTCGACAAAACAGTTAACTGGGCATCTCATGTTGATATGTACACCGGTCGCCCACAAGTTGTTGCTAAATACAGTACCGAGCAAAATGGTGAAGACGAAAACACTGTTGGCGTTTGTCCTGCTGCACTAGGTGCTAAAAACCAACAACCTGTTTCTTTCTCTCCTAAAACTGGCTTGTTCTACATCTCTGGCAACCACTTATGCATGGAGTACGAACCTTTTGAAGTTTCATACACTGCAGGTCAGCCATACGTTGGTGCTACATTAACTATGATGCCTGCTGGCGGCGACGCGATAACAGGTAAAAAAGATGGTACTACTAACTTAGGCCAGTTTACTGCTTATGATGCAACAACAGGTAAAATCAAATGGTCTAACAAAGAACAATTCTCTGTTTGGTCTGGTTCTGTTGCAACTGCTGGTAACGTAGTTTTCTACGGTAC
>Ga0256847_1001109_pt1 | contig 14627 bp, 9 predicted proteins | sample TeddybearmetaG_FD_189099 | JGI IMG/M metagenome (GOLD analysis project Ga0256847, IMG submission 189099) | Hydrothermal vent microbial communities from East Pacific Rise, Pacific Ocean - Teddybear | ecosystem: Environmental > Aquatic > Marine > Hydrothermal vents | place: Pacific Ocean: East... | reverse complement strand
GAAAACAAGCCTATACTAAAGGAACCAAAAGCTCCAAAAATAGAGTTTAGTAAGTCGGGAATGGCATTAAAATTAATCTTTGAAGGAAGATCGAAGTCTTCAACAGTTTTTAATAAATCAATATTATTATTCGATAAATAGGTGTTTACATGAGCATAAAGCGTTTCTAAATTACCCTGTAACGCTTCTATATTTAATAGCGATAAATTTTCACCTTGTTCTACAACTAAAGGTATAAACATTGCCATTACACCAACAAAAACACCTACTAAAAGGAGCATCGTAGTAATGACAGCAAATAGGTTTTTAAACTTTAGTTTTTCTCTTAATAAAAGTACGATTGGTCTTCCTATTAGTGAAATAATAGCAGCTAAGGCGATGTAAATTAAAACAGCGCTAATTTGGTATAAAAACCACAGAAATATACTTATTCCAACAAGAATACCAACTGCTCTTAAAATTCCGTTTGCGAGTATTTTTGAATTCATATTAATTAATTAAATGTAAAAATAGTTAAATTAATTTATTCCTCTAATACTAGCTGTTGACTAATTGAATAAAGCGTAATCGAAGTAGCCTGAGCGATATTCATACTCGAGTTATCTCCAAACATTTCTATATGTATAGTTTGTTTTGCTGCATCTAAAAACTGTTTAGAAACGCCATTTTGTTCATTTCCGATTATAAGCGCAATTTTTGATTTCTTAGCTAAATTTAATTCATTTAAAGGAACACTATTGTTTGTAATTTCGAGTGCTACTAATTGAAAGCCATCATTTTTCATTTCTGAAGTGATTTTTGAAATACTATCTGAAAATCTATAGGAAACATTTTTTTCTGTATTTCTAGAAACTCGTTTTAATCGGTTTGAAGACATATCGACAGAAGCATTACATAAAACGACTTCTTGTACACCAAATGCATCACAAATTCGAAAAAGTGCCCCAAGATTAGCAGGGCTTTTTACGGCATCACAAATTAAAATTATAGGAAGTGTTTGTTTATTAAAGGTTGTTTCGAAGTGAGAGCGTTGTATTGACATTAATCGCTACTTTTAATTTTCGAAAGCATAAAGCAAAATATTTGCACCCATTTGTAATGCTTTTAATCTAACTTCGGGTGGATCGTTATGAATTTCTGGGTTTTCCCATCCGTCTCCTAAATCGCTTTCATAGGTATACAATAAAACAAGTCTGCCATCATTAAATATTCCGAAAGCTTGAGGGCGATTATTGTCATGTTCATGAATTTTAGGTAAGCCATTCGGGAAATTAAATTTATACGTAAATATAGGATGAGAGGCAGGAAGTTCGATCAATTCGTTATTTGGAAATATTTTCACTAGTTCTTTTCGTAAGAAAGTATCCATACCATAGTTGTCATCGATATGTAAGAAACCACCACTAACTAAGTAGTTTCTTAGGTTTTCAGCTTCTTCGTTTGTAAAAAACACATTTCCATGTCCCGTCATATGAATAAATGGATAATTAAATATTTCTACACTTTCCGGACTAACATTAAAAAGCTTTTTATTTATCGTAGTATTTATTTCAGAGTTACAAAACTGAATTAAATTTGGCAAGGCTGTAGGATTGCTATACCAATCACCACCGCCTCCATATTGTAAAACTGCAATGTCTTGCGACAATAATTGATTAGTATAACATAAAAATAAGCTTATACTAAATACAATGTTTAAAACTTTCATTTTCATAGTCTGTAAATTTATATAAACATTATTTAATCGCTATTAAAAATATGCCAAAATACAGTTAGCGATAATTTATAAAATGTAACTATACAGTAGATATTGCATTTATTTAATTATTTTAAATAAATACTGCAAATTTATTCAATTTAAAGAATGGGGTTAAAATCGATTGTAATATGATGTATATCAGGCTTATAATGCATCTGTTTGAGTTGCTATGCAAAGTAAACTTTTATCGGGAGTGACCTATCCGCTTTTAATTTACTAAAACAAGTTGTAGTTTTATATTAAAATAATTGCATTGCCAACCAAACTTGCATTTTATAAATTTTTACCTGTGTTTATATTATTATTTATAAACACAATATTAGTATTTGGAAAAACGACTACTTCAAAACAAGAACTTCAAAATAAAGGTATCGACTCGGTTTTTATTTTTCAAGAACTTGCATTTGAGGCTGCTTCTAAAAATGATGCAAAAACAGCAACATATTATATAGAAAGATATATACAAACCACACTCGACTTTCATTTTATTGAGCATAGTTCTTTATATTCAATAAAAGATGAAAAACTATATAAAGACCTGAAAAACAAATATATACAACGTTTAGAATGGTCGTCGATGTTTTATATATATGCAGGCATGATTGGTTTTTTTATTGTCTTAATGTTTAATATTAGAAAGAAAAAAGATCGTGTTGCAAACCGTTTACTAAGTTTATTTTTATTCATTCATTCTTTTTTCATTATTCATGTTGGCTTACATGCAATGAATTATAATTATATATATCCGCATATACAGTCAATGTCTACGGTGTTTTCATTTTTGTACGGTCCATTATTGTATTTTTATTTTAAGCGTATTAAAACAGGGTATACATTTCAAATAAAAGACCTTCTGCATTTATTACCAACTATTATTCTAGTTATCTTATTTGTGCCTTTATATATTCTGTCAGAAGAAGAGAAATTAAAAATAATGCTTAATGTTGGTGTGTTTCCGAAAAATCCATACGGTGTTGAAATAGCACTTGGAAAGATGTTGTCTCTTGTTTTATATAGTTTTTTCACTCTAAAGCTATATTATTCATTGATTAAAAAATATACCGAAAGCAACACATCTTTATTAAATTGGCAAAAAAACATTGTATTTTTTCATTCATTTTATGCTATTTTTTATTGCATATACGGAACACTTTTAATTAATCAAATATTTAAGGGGTATATGTTTCATACCCAATTAATTATACTTTCGTCAATCGTGTTATATATTGCTTATGTGGCTTACACAAATCCAAAAGTTTTATTAGGGTTTCAGCTAGAAGAATCGCTTGAGAAATATAAAAATTCTGGTTTGACCACTTTATATTCAATAGAGTTAAAAAATGAATTGGTAAAATTGTTTGAAATAGAAAAAATACATCGTATAAATAACATTTCTCTAGATGATGTTTCAAAACGTCTTGAAACAACTAGGCATAATGCATCACAAATAATCAATGAACATTTTGACCTCAATTTTTTTGAATTAATAAATAAATTTAGAATAGATGAAGCAATGGAAATTATTAAAAATGATGTTTCAAGAAAAAGAAATTTAATCGACATCGCTTACGAAGTCGGCTTTAACAATAAAGTAACTTTCAATAAATCTTTTAAGAAAATTAACTCACTTACCCCATCTCAATATATTAAAACACTTCAGTAATAGTATAATTAACACAATAGGTAAACGGTAATTTTTTATCGGTATTCGTAAACTATTATCGTGGCTACCTAATCTTTTTTTAAATCGATTTATATTTACATAAGGACTTTTACTACAGTAAGTTATAAGTTAATCTGTAAATTTATTGCATAAGTAAAAGCGCTTATCTTTCATTTAAAGTAAGTTTGGTTTGTGGAGCCTAGTTCTTTTAGGGAATTAGGCTCCATCTTTTTTGATTTCTATTCGTTTATAAATGCTATGCTATGGCAAGCAACTATCGAAGCTGTTTCGGTACGTAAACGTTTATTACCAAGACTTACAGCTATAAACCCACTTTTTATGGCTAGTATTATTTCTTCGGAAGAAAAATCGCCTTCAGGACCTATTAATATTGTTATAGCTTTATTTGGCTTTACAAGTTCTTTAATGCTAGTTTTTTTTGAAGGTTCGCAATGAGCTATTAATAATTGACCTTCAGAGGTTAATTCATTTTCAATAAATTTTTGAAACGAAATTAACGGGTTTAATCTCGGCAAATAAGCACTTAATGATTGCTTCATTGCGCTTTGAAGAATTTTTTCATATCGTTCACGTTTTATAACTTTTCGTTCACTGTGCATGCATACAATAGGCGTAATTTGTGTTACGCCAATTTCGGTAGCCTTTTCTAAAAACCATTCGTAACGATCATTTAGCTTTGTAGGGGCAACAGCCAAGTGCAGTTCATAAGGTAATGGTTCTTGTTTACTTGCTTTAATACAGCTTCCTATGCAACGTTTATCTGAAACACTAGTTAATTCAACTTCAAAAAAATAGCCACTACCATTTGTGATTGTAATAACATCACCTTCCTGTTTCCGAAGTACTTTTCCAATATGTCGGCTTTCTTCTTTAGAAAATATAATTTCAGAAGAATCTAATTTTAAATTTGAGTTATAAAATAATTGCATATTTAGTGTTCGTGTTAAAACTTAATTCGCGCATTTGCTGTTATATCGTATTTTGCAAAAAGCTTTTGCTTATATTTTAACGCTCCAACAATAGCAATCATTGCTGCATTATCGGTGCAATATTCGAGTTTTGGTATATAAGTAGTCCATCCTAATTCACTTTCTGCTTGCTTTAAAGCTGTTCGAATTCCACTATTTGCTGAAACCCCTCCGCCAATTGCAATTTGTTTGATTCCTGTTTGTTTTACAGTATTTTTAAGTTTATCCATTAAATAGTCTACTATCGTAAACTGAATACTTGCACAAATATCATTTAAATTCTTTTTCACAAAATCTGGATCTTCTTTTGTCTTATCTCTTACAAAATAGAGTATAGCGGTTTTTAAACCACTAAAACTAAAGTCTAAAGGACTTACTTTTGGCTTAGTAAATTTATATGCTAAGGGGTTTCCAAGTTGTGCATATTTATCAATTAAATGTCCGCCAGGATAGGTGAGTCCTAAAATTTTTGCACTCTTGTCAAAAGCTTCTCCTACAGCATCATCAATTGTTTGCCCCAAAATTTCCATTTTAAAATAGTCATCTACTTTTACAATTTGAGTATGACCGCCACTAATTGTTAAAGCAATAAATGGAAACCTTGGCGTTTTTTGATTATCGTTTTTAATAAAATGTGCTAAAATATGCGCTTGCATGTGGTTTACATCTATAAGAGGAATGTTTAAACCCATTGCCAAAGACTTTGAAAATGAAGTACCTACAAGCAAAGAACCCATCAATCCAGGACCGCGTGTAAAAGCTATTGCACTTAACTCTTTTTTGTCGATATTTGCTTTATGTAACGCTTGATAAACTACAGGAATAATATTTTGTTGGTGTGCTCTTGATGCAAGCTCGGGAACTACACCACCATATTCTTCATGTATTTTTTGTGTTGCTACAACATTTGAAAGTATCGTATCGTTGTTAATTACAGCAGCAGCTGTGTCATCACACGAAGACTCGATACCTAAAATGTAACAATTTTTTGTAATCATACTGCTTGGCATATTATTTGGTGACAAATTTAAAACATTAGAACGTATCAAAAAATTTAAAAAAATAGTAATTCGGTTTTTATTAGTAATATTATTACTAGTAACTATTTTTATTATCCTTATTTCTATTCCTGCGGTACAAACTTATATTGCAAAAAAAATCACCAATAATATAAATGAAACATATAAGACAAATATTTCTATCGATAGAGTAGGTCTTAGCTGGGATGGGAAAGTGGTACTTCGAAGTTTATATGTTGAAGACCATCATAAAGACACTCTTTTTTATTCTAAAAAAATTAAAGCCAGCATTTTAAGTTTTAAAAATGCTTATAATGGCGACTTAGATTTAGGAACGGTTACTTTAAATGAGCTAAAATTTTATTTAACAACATATAAAGGTGAACGCGACGATAATTTATTTGTTTTACTAACAAAGTTCGAGAAGGATAATAAAACTGAATCAAGCAAGCCTTTTACTTTAAATGCAGATAATGTTATCTTTAATGATAGTAAAGTTCGTATTAAAGATGAAAACCTTAACAACCCAATTTTATTCGATTTTGTTGATGTAGACCTTGATGCAACCGATTTTTCTATACTCGATAGCGATATTAAATCTGTAATAAATAAACTTTCATTTAAAGATACAAGAGGTATGGAAGTTTCTAATATTTCGACAGTATTTTCTTATAATCTTCAAGAAATGCATTTTGAGAATTTAGATTTGTTAACTGAAGATTCTCATATTTTTGGAAATGTGATTTTTGATTATTCTGAAAAAGGTTTAGCAAACTTTAATAACAATGTAATTATTCATGCCGATTTTAATAAATCAATAATAAGTACTAAAGATTTAAATGGTTTTTATGACGAATTCGCTAAAAATGAAACACTTACGCTTACAGGAATTTTTAATGGTACTCTAAATGACTTTACTTTTTCGAATGTAGATATACGTTCTGGACGTACTAGAATTAACGGTACCTATATAGCTAAAGACCTTCTTTCGAAAGACTCAAATTTTTCAATAACAGGAGAAAATCATAGTATTATAACTAATTATTTCGACCTCAAACGATTTATGCCAAGGGTGCTTAACGGACTTCCAAAAGAGTTAATTGGGCTTGGAACGTTTACAACAAATGGAACATCTACAGTTACCGAATCGACACTAGTTTCTGATATACGAATTGAAAGCTCTATAGGGTCGGTACAAACCATTTTTGAAATGGGCAACATGAGAAATATAGACGAAGCAACATATCAAGGCTTTATTGCTATGGAAGACTTTAACCTTGGAGTTATGTTTAATTCTAAATCGATAGGAAATACCACGGCATCATTAGATTTTGACGGTAAAGGCTTTACTGTCGAAACCGTAAAAACTTTAATTGAGGGAACTATACCTAGCTTCAGTTTTGAAGGTTATTCATATAAAAACATAACAGTATCAGGAAGTCTTGAAAACCCTGTTTTTAATGGCTCTTTACTTATTGATGACCCTAATTTAAAAATGAATTTTCGCGGACTTATAGATGTTTCAAAAGAAATTAATCAATACGATTTCGAATCGCAAGTCGATTATGCCGAACTAAATAAGTTAAACCTTATAAAACGAGATAGTATTTCAATATTTACAGGTACTATTTTAATGAAAATGCAAGGTACTAATGTCGATAATGCAACTGGAACAATTGAGTTTAAAGAAACCATTTATCAAAATTTAAATGATAATTATTATTTCGATGATTTTAAAATTAAATCGACAATTAAAGACAGTTTACGAACTATAGAAATTAACTCTCCCGATATAATTAATGGAAAAATTACTGGAAATTTCATCATAAGAGATTTACCGAATTTGTTTAGAAATGGAGTTGGAAGCATATACACTAACTTTATTCCAAAAGCAGTTACCACAGATCAATACTTAGATTATGACTTTGTAGTTCACAGTAAAATTGTAGATATTTTTGTACCACAAATAAAAATTGGAGAAGATAGTAGGGTTAGAGGCTCGGTAGCTTCTAACGAATCAAAATTTAAACTTAATTTTAAATCGCCTGAAATTTTAGTTTATGATAATTACCTAGGAAATGTTAGTATTCAAGTCGATAACGACAACCCTTTATTTAATACCTACGCCGAAATTGATTCGGTAGATACTGGTTTTTACACTATACGTGATTTAAGTTTTATTAATGTAACATTAAATGACACACTTTTTATTCGTTCTAAATTTAAGGGAGGAAAACTAAAAAACGATCTTTATAATTTATCGTTATATCATACAATTAATGAAGATGGAAAATCGGTTGTTGGTGTAAAACGTTCAGATATTACTTTTAAAGAAAATGTTTGGTTTTTAAATGAAACCAATAATAACCTTAATAAAATTGTTTTTGATAATAATTTTAAAGATGTACGTATTAAAGATTTAGTTCTTAGTCATAATAACGAGCGAATAAAAATGGAAGGCGTTCTTCGAGATAGTACTTATAAAGATATTAAGCTTCAATTTAAAGATGTTGATATAAATAAAATTACGCCAGAAGTAGACGACATACAACTTGCTGGAAATGTAAATGGAAACCTAAATTTTTTACAGAAAGATGGTGCCTATTTTCCTGAATCGAACATTACAATTGGAGATATGTCGGTAAATAAATTTAACTATGGCGACCTCGAAATTTCAGTAACAGGAAATAATGACCTCACAAAATACGATGTTGATTTAAAACTCGAAAACGACTCGTTTGCTTCTATTAGAGCAGTTGGCGATATCGATGTTACAGCTAAACAACCTACTATCGATTTAGATGTAAATCTAGATAGATTTCATTTAGGTGCTTTTAGCGCAATAGGAGGCGATGTAATAACAAATATTAGAGGCAATGCATCTGGTAATTTTAGTGTTACAGGAAACTATAAATCTCCAGATTTATCTGGGAAAATTACACTAGATAATTCGGGTTTAAGCATTCCTTATTTAAATATAGATTATGCTCTTGAAAATAATTCAGATATTATAGTTGCCAAAAATAGGTTTAGCCTCGGAAACATTCTTCTTACCGATACTAAACATAATTCTACAGGAAATCTTACTGGTTTTGTTGGACATAAAAACTTCTCAGACTGGGATTTGAATTTAAATATTGCAGCAAATAATTTGCTAGTTTTAGATACACCTGCTTCTGAAGATGCACTATACTATGGAACAGCTTTTATTAGTGGTATAGCAGATATTGTTGGACCAGTTAATGAATTAGTAATTAATGTGAATGCTACAACTGAAGAAAACACAGTATTTAAAATACCCTTAAGTGACACCGAATTTTTTGGAGAAGACTCGTTTATACGTTTTATATCTCCAGAAGAAAAGGCAGCGCGTATTAGCGGACAAACAATTGTTGCTGAAGATATAAAAGGGCTTACTTTAAATTTTGAATTAGATATTACCGAAAAAGCTGAAATAGAGGTCGTAATAGACCAAACTAGTGGTTCGACTTTAAATGGTAGAGGTCATGGTACTTTATTAATAGAAATAAATACACTTGGAAAATTTAATATGTGGGGCGATTTTATTGTTAATGAAGGAACCTACGATTTTAGATATAAAAATTTAGTTCAAAAAGTTTTTGAAGTAGAAAAAGGCGGAACAATTACTTGGGATAGAATCCCCTCACGAGCGGTATTAAATCTTAAAACAAAGTATTCAACAAAAGCAAATCCTTCATTATTATTAGACGACCCTTCTATAAATAGAGACATACCAGTAGATGTTGTTATAAACCTTGAAGGTGAGATTTTAAAACCGAATCTTGAGTTTAATATAGAATTTCCTGATGCGGGGAGTACCTTGCGATCTGAGTTAGAATATAGACTTCAAAATAAACAACAGCGAGAACAACAAGCAATTTATTTATTAGCCATTGGGTCATTTCAAAATGATATTGGCAATATTGCTGCCAGTGGCGCATTGGGAAATATTTCTGAAAGGCTTTTTGGAATGTTAAATGAGCTCTTTGAAGGTGAAGATAAAAAGTTTAAAGTAGCACTTGGTTATAATTTTGCTTCAGATTCTCCAAGTAATATTGATACCTATGATACTTTTGAAGTTTCTTTATCAACTAAAATTAGCAAAAAAGTTTCGATATCAGGAACTGTAGGGGTTCCTGTAGGTAGTGCAAGTGAAACTGCTATTGCGGGCGATGTAGAGGTTCAATGGATTCTTAATGAAGATGGCACCTTGAGTATGAAATTTTTTAATAGACAGGCAGCACTTCAGTTTTTAGGAGAACAACAAAATTATGAACAAGGGCTTGGCTTATCATACACCGTAGATTTTGATACTTTTAATGAGTTAATGAAAAAGATTTTTAAAAGAGACCTGTCTAAAAAAGAAGAAAAAGGAAATAAAGAACAAAAAGAAACTGTAACTGAAGAAGGAAATAATAACTATCGAATCAACTTAGATGATGACGAAGACGGTGGAAACTAATTTTTTACAGCTATCATCGAAATTTCGACATTAACATATTTTGGTAAATTCGAAACTTCTACTGTTTCACGTGCTGGAGCACTTTTTTCATTAAAATAAGCACTATATACTGTATTTATTTCAGCAAAATTCTTCATATCACTTATAAAGATAGATGCTTTTACAACATCTTCAAAAGTCATATTTGCTTCAGCTAAAACCGCTTTCATATTTTCCATTACTTGTGTTGTTTCACTTTTAATATCAGAAAGTATTAACGTTCCAGTTTCAGGATTAAGTGCAATTTGACCAGATGTAAAAAGCATATTATTGCTTAAAACTGCTTGGTTATACGCTCCGATAGGTGCTGGCGCTTTATCTGTTTGTATGATTTTTTTCATGTGTTTATATTATTGTTTTTTAACGGTCACATGCTGTTCGCTATTAGTCATTCCCTTGGGTGTGAAAAATTTTAACATGCTCGTTTCATAAATAGAACTTTCAGAATTAAAAAATAAAAATATTATAATCGTTGATCTGGTTCGCGTCGCTTGTCGTATTTAATATCACTAAATACTGAAGAGCGAATACCAACAAAGAAATACCACGAACTTCGCGTACTAAAAGGCACCCAATTAAAACTTAATTGCCAACTTTCAAGATCTCTTTGAAAACGAAATTGTGTGTATGTAAAACCGTCGTTTTTAAAATCATAACCCGAAGAAACACCAACAGACCATCTAGGTGAAAACTCGACATCGCCACTAAACATAAGCGATTGAGATGATATTTCATTTTGTCTACCAGGATTAGAATAGGTTAGTGTATAAGCGAGTCTTAGATTCCAGGGTATCGAATATTTATACCATTCGTAATCTGTGTCATCTTCATCATCTTGGTTAGTATCATTTTGATTTCCTCTAAAATCGTTTGAATTTCCAAATAAATCATCAGGACGCCCTCCATTTCTAAAGGTTTCATTAGTATTACGATCTGTGTTGTCTTCATCGTTATCACCGTCGAAATCACGATTAGAAAAAGAATAATTTGCACTTACGTTAAATGCAGTTAAGCGAAACAAACTTCCTCCGTTATTAATATTAAAAGTATTAATTTTTCTATTATTATTATCGAGCGCATAAGGATCTAATGTTCCTCCAAAATTAATATCTAGTTTTTCTACTATAGGAATACTTCCTCTAAAGCTAATAGGGGAGAGCGCTAGCGAATCTGCTTTAAAATTATAACCCGTGTTAAATGATAGGTTATTTAAGATGCTAATTTTTTTAGCTTCTGTTGCGGTTGAGTCTTTATCGCGAATTTTTGCTTCAATTGTATTACTAACAGAGAATGAAACATTACTTGATGAAAGTAAGCTAGGAGGACCATAAAGAGTGGTTTCGAAACGAGAGTATTGTATAACTTCTGTTTCATCAGGTGTTCCTGCAACATTTTGTACATATTCGTCATAAAATTGTTCGAAACTAGGTCTGTTGCTATACCCAATCGATGGTCTAACAACATGACGAATGGATTGTATAAGTTTAGGTTGGCCTTTTTTATTGGTCTCACCAAAATTAAAAGTACCATACAGTGTTGTCCCTAAACTAGCAGAGAATCCATAGGTTCGAAATGCTTCAAAACCATCTACAGTATCTTGCACGACTGCTCCATCACCTTCATTAAGTGTTGGGTCGAAATCACGCCTAATCGTTTTAAAAACCCATGTTTCTTGGTAATTCGCGCTTAAAGAAGCACTTAAAAATTTTGCAATTTTAAAGTTTGTTGATATAGGAATAGTATGTTGTGCGCCTAGTTGCGCATCTTTAAACATTTGTGGTGTAAAAAATAACGAATCGGTAGTTTGAAAACGATTTTGAGCCTGTACATCGTATTGAAAATTAATATTTTGTATAATCCCTTTCTTGATTCCAGTTTTGGGAGCAAAAGGATATATTCTAGATACATTTCCTGTAAAAGTAGGAAGTGTCATATTAATAGTTTCGGTGTTGGCATTTTGCTGATGCGTAGCAGTAATATTTATATTAATTTGCGGATCACCTTCAAAAGTTTTTGAATATGAAACTGAAGAACTCAAGGTGTTATTTAAAAAACTCGCCGTGTTATTCTGATTTATCGATTCTTGAAAGAAACGGCTAGAACCTAAATTAACAGAAGCAGAAAAACGTGTAGAAGGGTTTGCTTTACTATCTTGCGAATGAGACCAGCGCAAATTATAGACTGAAGTTTCAGAAAAAGGTTCAAAAGGTGAAAAACCACGTTCGCCATTAATTAGCTTTTCGAATCTAAAACTTAAGTTACCTCTAAACCTATAACGAAGTGCATAACTTGATTCTAAACGCATTCCGTAGCTACCATTAGTGTAATAATCACCAAGAATGGTAAGATCGGCATAATCACTAATTGGAATGTAATACCCTCCATTTTGAAAAAAGAAACCTCTATTTGCATTTTCACCGATAGTAGGAATAATAAAGCCAGCTGCGCGATCTTTTGTTAATGGAAAATACGCAAAAGGTAAACCGATTGGCGTTGGAACATCTGCTATATAAAGATTTGTTAAACCGGTAACTATCTTTTTACCTGGTACAAATTTTATTTTTCTAGCATAAAAATAATATTCGGGGTTATCGATATCTTTTGAAGTTGTAAACTTTACATCTCTCATATAGACAACCGAATCGTTCTCTTTTTTTGCAATTTTTGCAATTACATTTATTTCTCCTTCTTTAGTTCTAGAATTATAAACTAGTGCTTTTTGAGTATCAAAATTAAAGATAATCGAATCGGGCTCGACTGTATTATTAGCTTGTACAAAAACGGGTCTTTGCGTATATGCGCCCGAAGTATCAACAATGCCTTGTGCATAGACTTCATTTTTGTTATAATCTAAAATAATTAAACCTGCATCAATACGCATGTCTTGATAAATTATATATGCTTCATTATACATATATACTTTATTTTCTTTTCTATTAATGTAAACGTAATCCTTTCCAAAATAATCAACAATATCACTTATTAAATCGGGTTGAGCAATTATAGAATCTTGTTTAGTAGAATCTGCAACTCGTGTTCTTGCATTTAATGGAAAAGAATTTATATTAACTCGCGAAGTATCTTTTACAGTTGGAAACGACACTAATGTGCTATCGGGTAGGTCTTGTGCAAACACATTTATTGCCGAAAAAAGCAGAAAAAATGATAACAGAAGTACTAAATGATATTTTGTATGCAATTCGATTCGTGCTATTTTTGTAAAAATATGGCTCAATTTTTGGAGTTCCAAAAGTAAACATATTTTTTGTGCATTATTTTAAAAAAAACATAAATTAAAATAATGAAATGTGAAAACCGTTTCTTTTATATAAATATGTTACTATTATATTAATAACTAATTTAAAAATGAAAGTAAATAACCAAATTACACCTTAATTTTATAAAAAATATTTTCCCTTTTATGAGCAACCGATTTAAATTTTTTCTTGTCACAACAGTATTAATTGGTTTATTGTTTGTTTTCACTTCTTTTGATGACAATAAAACACTAAATAATAAATTTATTATTGTTTTAGATGCAGGTCATGGAGGGCATGATCCTGGAAAAAACACCAAAAAATATAATGAAAAAGATATTGCCTTAAAAATTACGTTGCTAGTTGGTGAAATACTAGAAAAAAACCCAGAAATTCAAGTAATATATACGCGCACTACAGATGTGTTTATAGAATTACGCGAACGTGCTGCTATTGCTAATGAAGCCGATGCAGACCTCTTTATTTCTATACATTGTAATGCGTTTAGCACCAATGCATATGGTTCTGAAACTTTTGTGTTGGGATTGCATAAAAACCAGGCAAATTTTAATATAGCAAAAGAAGAAAACGAAGTAATCTTTTTGGAAGATAATTATGAAGAAAAATATGCTGGCTTCGACCCAAATTCGCCTGAGTCATTGATCGGGCTTACTTTAATGCAGGAAGAATATTTAGATCAAAGTATTTTATTAGCAAGTTTAATTCAGAATAATTTTTCTAATTCTTTAAAAAGAAAAGACCGAAGTGTAAAACAAGCAGGATTTTGGGTGCTTCACAACACCTATATGCCAAGTGTGCTTATCGAAACAGGTTTTTTAACTAATAAAGCTGAAGGTGCTTATCTAAATTCAAAAAAAGGGCAAAATGAAATGAGTAATGAAATATCGAAAGCTGTAATCTCATATATTAACAGCTTGTCACTTGCTACAGCAAATACACAAAATCCAATTATTGAAGAATCGGAAATAGATGATGCCATTGCTGAAACTGAAACGAATGTGTATGAAGATGTACTCTTTAAAGTGCAGCTAGCTGCTAGTTCCAAAAAAATCAAAACAAAGTCGTATAATTTTAAAGGACTTAAAAACATAAGCCGAAATAAGGAAAACGGGCTCTATAAGTATTATTATGGTGAAACGTCGGATTATAATAAGATACAACTTATGAAAAAATTTGCCCGCGAAAAAGGGTATTCTACTTGTTATATAGTAGCTTTTAGGGATGGAAAAAAAGAAAAACTTTCGGATATACTAAAATCTGAATAAGAACAGTAGGTATTAAAATTTATTTTTACCTTTGTTTTAAAGCAAATACAATCAAATTGAAATTATCTAGAGAAGTAAAGACAGGTATTTTGGCTATAGGAGCTATCATTTTAATAATTTTTGGTTTTAATT
>Ga0256847_1001108_pt1 | contig 14636 bp, 14 predicted proteins | sample TeddybearmetaG_FD_189099 | JGI IMG/M metagenome (GOLD analysis project Ga0256847, IMG submission 189099) | Hydrothermal vent microbial communities from East Pacific Rise, Pacific Ocean - Teddybear | ecosystem: Environmental > Aquatic > Marine > Hydrothermal vents | place: Pacific Ocean: East... | reverse complement strand
TTATGATCCAATGAACTAGCGGGAGTGATAAACCATCCCATAAATCAATATGATCACCGCCTGAGCCTCCACTTGGAGCGTAATAGTCTTCAAAACATATTTTTCCTGTTTTGTTAAGAACTCTATTTCGCCAATTACTCCCCGTTATTATTTGTGGCTTTGATACAAAGTGAACCGTTCCTTTTTCTAACCATGAAATGGCTATTAATAAAGCACAGGTTAAACTTTAGAATAAGTCACTCCTGACAGTTTTAAAGATTTTAATGAACTGTCATTTCGACCAGCAGGAGAAATCTTGTTTATCAGTAGTGACCTAAACTCAAGATTCCTCCCGCTGGTCGGAATGACACCGTTTGTGAGGTTAATCCAGTTTAAAGTCAATATTGAGAGTAACCTGTAATAGGTTAATAGTCATGTAAAATGATGAATCAGCGGTCTGAGTTCTAGGTCAGTACAGATAAAGTTTATTTAAAACGCCTTTGCCATTTCCCATTATGCTCAGCCTCACATGCTTCTTCTGTATCAAATGAAACATGGCGGTTTAACTCTTTAAATCTGATATTTATTTGTGCAAGTTCAGTTCCGATTAAACTAACAATAATCTGATCTTTCTTTTGTTCACGCGCTTGCTCAAGCTCAGCCTTGGTATCAAATATGCAAATAATCATCAAACTACCTGGAAACTGATTGTAATTAACCAAGTGCGTGAGCCATTGAAATCCCTGCACTTCCTGTTTTGCGGTTTCACAGGCTTTGGTCAATGCATGGCATATTTTCTTATCTATTTTTTTATCCGTTTTCTTCATTTTTTATTAATGTCCGTTGGGCAAAATAGTATCTCCCCAGTACGACTATCAGTATTCCACCAAGAATCATAATTGATGATAATACTAAGCGTAGTGAAACAATCTCACTGGCAAATATAATACCGCCAATTGCAGCAATAATAGGAACAAACAATTGAACTACAGCGGCTTGAGTAACTGACAGCGCGCTAAGTGCAATATACCAAACCGCATATCCTATACCTGAAGCTATTGCACCTGATAACACTGCCAGCAAAATACCTTGTTGAGTTATCAAAGCATCTTGAAAAGTCACCAGCATTAAAATAACTACAAAGGGCAATGTACGTATGAAGTTATAAGCGGTATCACTAAGGGGATCTTTTGAAGCTCTGCCTTTCAGTGTATAAAGCCCCCATGCGACACCTGCTATGGTCATCAGTAAGAAACCACTTAATGAGGGGCTAGTCAGGCTAGGTAATACAAAATAGAAAAATCCTGAGAATGCAATAACCAGCCCTATCCATTCAGAAAAATGCAGTTTATTGCCTGATATTAGACTGACGAAAATCATGGTGATTTGGACGACTGCAAATAAAATCAGCGCGCCTGTTGCTGTATCTAAAGAAATATAGGCAAAGGAAAAGCTCACTGCATAGAGGAATAACATAACTGAAGCAAGCCAAGTTCCTTTTGAGCCTGGTTCACTTTTCCTCTGGCTTATTTTTAATATAACTGCTAAAACAACGATACCAGACAATAAACGAATACTGGTAAAGCTAGCAGCATCAATTGTATTTTCGCCTAATGCCAATCGGCACAGAACTGAGTTTCCGGCAAAAGCTAAAAGCGCAAAAATTGTGGCTGTTATGGTTTTTATTGTTTGTTTATTCACGCTATGCGGTGTAGACTTTGGTTTGATGGAATTCGCTCTTAAGCCCGACATTTCAATACTAACAGAATACAAGCACAGCACTAATATTCTGACAATTCTGATTTGATGGAGAGCTAGCCTACTGTGTAAATAAATTCAGGATTGCTTAATTTTATTCCATACCATTTTCCTGTATTTTAGCTAAGTCGCTAAAGGTTCTAACATTGGATAGTCAATATAGCCTTTTTCATCACCACCATAACGCGTGTCTAAGTCTGTCTGGTTGAGTGCGGCATTTTGTAAAAAACGTTCAGGTAAGTCAGGGTTAGATATAAATAAATCACCAAATGACACCAGATCAGCACTGCCCGTAGCAATTGCTTGATTGGCTGATTCCTTGTTATAACCATTATTAGCTATATAGGTTCCCGTATACACATCGCGCAAACTTCTGGCATCAAAAGAACTGCTTGCTATAGACTCATCAGCAACATGAATACTCCCTTCCAGTATATGAAGATAAGCCAAATTCAGTGGATTCAACCCTGCAACCACATATTTAAACAATGCTTCCGGGTTTGAATCAGACATGCCATTAAATGAATTGGTCGGTGATAAGCGTAAACCTACCCGATCACTCCCCCACACGGCAATCACTGCTTCAAGTACTTTAAATAAAAATCGTGATCTATTTTTATAGTCACCACCATATTTATCATCTCTTTTATTCGTCGCATCACGTAAGAACTGGTCAATTAAATAACCATTCGCTGCATGTACTTCTACTCCATCAAAACCCGCAGCCAAAGCATTATCAGCCGCATCTTTATAATCCAAGACTATTTCATCTATATCATATATTTCTAGTGCCCGTGGTTGTACATAGTCACCTTCAGCTTTTATTGCCGAAGGAGCAACCGGAGGTTCTTCATTAGGTTGAATACCTGGATAGCTCACTCGCCCCACATGCCACAATTGTAAAAAAATACGACCGTCTCTGGCATGAACTGCTTCAGTAATCTTCTGCCAGGCTTTAACCTGTTTATGGTTATAAATGCCGGGGGTATTTGGGTAACCTGCTCCTTGCTGCGATATTTGTGTTCCTTCAGTAATTATCAACCCTGCACTGGCTCGTTGTTGATAATAAATTCGATTTATTTCAATAGGAATATTATTTACAGCACGACAGCGTGTTAACGGAGCCATAATAATTCTGTTTTTTAAAGTGTATTGGCCCAGTTGAATCGGGCTGAACAAATCTTTTTCTTTAGTCATATTCATTATGTTTAATTTCTTATTAAAAAAGAACAGATAAATAGTTAGAAATTCAATCGATATCAATCTACCTCAATGTTATATTTACGGATAGCCTCTTGTAGCAAAATTCCAGGCACCATCACTTTGTTACCTGTAGGGCCATGATATTTCAGCATGGTATTTGACAGTTGAGCGACTGCATCTTTTTCAGAACCGATGGGTAAAACACTTTCTGTCAGCGTAAGGGTAAAAAAGTAATGACGATCATCTATAAGCACCCGATTCCAGTTTTGTGAATTTTTTTAGTATTAGTTATTATGGCTATTATCAAAGCATAGGATAAACTTTAGAATAAGTCACTTCTGACAGTTTTAAAGATTTTAATGAACTGTCATTTCGACCAGCGGGACGACTTGTATGGACAGATATATTGCTCCTTGCAATATCTGCATTCACCACCTCCCTGTAGTTTACTCAGGAGGTAGGGCAATGCATAATACCATGGAGGTATGTAGTAGGGTAACGCATAACACCATGGACGGTGCGTAGTAGAACAACGCAGGAGCAGTTGTCGAGGAGCAGCGAAGCGGTGTTGCCAAGAAATCTTGTTACTCATAATGACCGAGACTCAAGATTTCTCCCGCTGGTCGAAATGACACAGTTGGTGTATTGCCATTTTGTTGCACCCAAAGTGAACAGAAAGCGCAGTGCCTCATCATTGCTCATATTCGGTTTCTTGTATGCAGTCTTAACATTTTTCCACCAGTCATTATCCAGTCCCTGGTTTACTGCACCGCGATCTTTCCAGTATGTTTTAACCTTCGATGTAAGGCTTTGCTTTAGGCTTTTGGCTTGAAAAAGTTGCCACTTTATCTCAAACTTGAGGTGAAGTGGCATAATCAAGATTATAACAAATTATCTTTTTTAGAAATCCAGTTGTGCACGGAATTCGACCAGATCAGGTTCTTGTGCATCGTTATTTTTGCCGTCAAGATTTAATCCTCCGTCAAGATTTAATACATTAACATAGTTGGCCATAAAGCGGACATGAGGGTTAGCATACCAGTTTATTCCGGCCGAAAAGGTATCAATTTCACCTCCGTTGATACCACTGTCGTTCAAGTCAAGATTAGAAAACCGAGTCGCTAATTCCCAGGCTCCCCAGCCTCCTTTCAAATCAAAATTCCTGTTGGGTTTGACTCGACCAAAAACACCTTTCTTAGCGATATAATTTCGGGATTCGCCTGTCAGGAAATAACTGGCAGTTGCATAGTATCCATCAAAGGTAGCATCTTTATTACCACCATCACGTGTTAAATCTGCTCTCATATATTCAGATTGTAATGAGAAAGGTCCAAATACTACAGCGGCTTCGGCGCCAAACAAGGTGTAGTTGTTAACATTGCTAATCGTGCCGGTATCAAGAAGTCTATGATTGGCAAGATGCGCTTCAGGACGACTTTTAAATTGGACTTTGTTATTTTGAGGGACCTCATAACCTCCAGCAAGACCTAAGTGAATTTGAGTACTTTCACTTAGTTTGGGTCCGTAAGTAATACGAGCTATAGTTCCCCTGCCTTCATCAGCAGTGGTATTTGACGTAGATACTGAATCACCGTGAGCACTAATATTCGCAGTCCAGTCATTTCCATGTGTACCCAGACCGAAGGCCATTTTTCTTGATGGAGCAAATGCTTCAAGAACCATTGGTCTCTCCATCATGGTAATGAAACGAGAGCTGGTAAGTTCTGATAGACCAAATGATTGTTTGAAGTTACCGGCGGTAATATTTAAAGGCATGCCCCATGGTTTCAAACCTGTGTATTTAATGTAGGCATCACGAATACCACTAGTACCTGAACCGGTAAAATCATACTGCAATTTATATAGCCAGTCATTATACAAGGTGCCTTTTGCATAGAATCTGGCACGTCTGAACTCAGTACCATCATTGAGGCCCGAGCCTTTGTCGTTATTAAAAAAAGCGGCATCTGCCATCAGACGGCCACCAAATTGAAATTTAAATTTTTTATCCTTGGTTTGTACTTTGAGTCCGTCTTTAGTTGAAAACTCTAGTTCACTCGCTGAAGCTTTTTCTTTTTCTAACTTTTGCTTTTCTAAATCAACTTTGGCCATTTCTATATCAGTTTTAGCTGATTTTCGTAATGCTTCATATGCCTCGGGGTTGATAGAGCCGCTCTTATACAATGCATCAATCAACATCAACATGGTATTGTTTTCAGCTAATGCTGTTTGGAGCAGTGTTCCACCCAGGATCAAACTGACAGTTGTCGCAATTATTTGTTTTTTCATCAAACTACACACTAATAGTATTAAGGTTTTATTTACAAGGAATTATTCCTGCCGTATGGTTATGGCAAGCGATAATGCAATGTTGTATATTTGCAATTTATCGCAAAATTCCGACAATTCATACGAAACAAATGTTACAGAAGCATGACAATTTGATTGAGAAGGTAATTATTTATCTTCATTATGAGGCACTAAGGAACATGCACAAAATAAGTTGGGCGCGGAATTATAGTACAAGATATTGGTTTCACAGTGTTTTAACAGGTTTTTGCTCCTGCTAAACCTGCATTTCCTACGTCCATGTAGGTCAAAAAACCTGAGCTTTGCCTATACGGATGTAGGTAAGGGGCGTGAGCAGGAGCGGAAGCTTCACCCATTCGGTTAAGCAGGCATTTTTTTGAGCCACATGGAAGTGGTGAATGCAGAAAAAGCAGGAGCACTTTTCTGTGAAGTGCTGTGGAATCAAGAGCTTGTGCTAGAATCCGTGATCCAACTGATTTTTCTAGGATTATTAGACTAAAAACATTTTGTTCACTACTCATAAGTGATAACTACAAAATTTAAACAATGGCTTCATGCTACGTGCGTATCACCATCCACTAGTTAGAAAAGCTGGAACATCAATTTGCAGGACACTACAAAAGGCACTACGCATAAAAAAGCCTGTAACGAAATCGCTACAGGCTTTATTTTATATGGCTCCCCCGGACGGGCTCGAACCGCCGACCTAGTGATTAACAGTCACCCGCTCTACCAACTGAGCTACAGGGGAAAAATTCTTTACTTCAATGTGGCGCGCCCGGAGAGATTCGAACTCCCGACCGCTCGGTTCGTAGCCGAGTACTCTATCCAGCTGAGCTACGGGCGCCTTATTGAGCCCTCTATTATCCCTTTTGTACTATTTTATGTCAACAAATTTTTCCTTAAAATTGACGTTCTGTTTTTATGGCGGAGAGTGAGGGATTCGAACCCTCGATGGGAGATAAAGCCCATACTCCCTTAGCAGGGGAGCGCCTTCAGCCTCTCGGCCAACTCTCCTAAAACTATTTATTCTTCAGAACCTGTTAAGCCAGATGATTCGGCCTGTTCTTTCTTGATTCTCTCGTATATTTCTTCTCTGTGCACCGATGTTTCTTTCGGTGCATTTATACCAATACGAACCTGGTTACCTTTTACCCCTAAAACTGTGACTGTAACATCGTCACCAATCATTAAGGTTTCTCCTACTCGTCGAGTTAAGATAAGCATAATATCTCCCTACTTTTCCATTTAACTTTACTGCTTTACGCAGTTACCAACCAAGCTTTCTATTATAGCAATCTTTCAGGAAAAAATAAAATCAAAATTACTCTTCTTCTTTTTCCAGATCAAAAGCCTTATGCAAAGCACGCACAGCAAGCTCTAAATATTTTTCATCAACCACTACTGAAATTTTAATTTCTGAGGTTGATATCATTCTAATATTAATTCCTTCGTCCGCCAGCACTTTAAACATAGTACTCGCAATTCCTGCATGAGAGCGCATACCTACTCCCACTATAGAAATTTTGACAATGCTATCATCGCCTGTGACTTGTTTTGCCCCCAGTTCCTTACAGGTTTCTTCTAAAACCTGCTTGGATTTTTGATAATCATTACGATGAACTGTAAAGGTAAAATCTGTTGTTTCATCAGCCGCTATATTCTGGATAATCATATCAACTTCAATATTTTTATCAGCGACAGGACACAAAATTTTAGATGCTACTCCAGGCAAATCTGGAACACCTGTAATTGTTAGTTTAGCTTCATCACGGTTAAATGCAATACCTGAAATTAAAGCTCTTTCCATTTGTGGTTCCTCATAAGTAATCAGTGTGCCACACCCTTCTTTAAATGATGACAACACTCTGAGTGCAACATTATACTTGCCGGCGAATTCCACCGCTCTTATCTGCAATACTTTTGAACCCAAACTGGCTAATTCTAGCATTTCTTCAAAAGTAATTTTATCGAGTCTTCTGGCTTTGGGCTCTACTCTTGGATCTGTTGTATAGACACCATCTACATCTGTATAGATATGACATTCATCTGCCTTTAAAGCTGCTGCCAGGGCAACTGCTGTAGTATCTGAACCGCCTCTTCCTAGTGTTGTGATATTTCCATACTCATCAATGCCCTGAAATCCGGCAACCACAACGACTTTCCCTTGATCAAGATCCTGTTTGATTTTTACATCATCAATTTCTCTAATCCTGGCTTTAGTATGCATGCTATCCGTCAATATCTTAACTTGCCCCCCTGTATAAGAACAAGCAGGACAATCCAGGTCATGTAAAGCCATACTTAACAATGACATGGTTACCTGCTCCCCCGTGGAAAGCAGTACGTCCATTTCTCTGCTATTAGGTTGTGCCTGCATTTCCTTTGCCAATCCTGTTAAACGATTGGTTTCTCCACTCATTGCGGACACCACAACAACAATATGATTACCCAGCTCAGTTGATTTCTTAATTTTTTCTGCGACAGCTTTGATGCGCTCAACTGAGCCCACAGATGTGCCTCCGAATTTATATACAAATACTGCCATTTTTACTTTAAAATTTAAACGCTATCAATCTGAAAAAAGAACTGTATTTTTTAGTTTCTGTTCTTTTCGTGTTTAGTTTTTACCTTTCGTCTTTAGCCTTTCATCTGCTCTTCCACCCAGACAGGAACCTGTTTTAATGCTTCATCAAGGCCTGAAGGATCAGTACCACCCGCTTGCGCCATATCAGGTCGCCCTCCACCTTTCCCACCTACTTTTGTGGCCACAGAATTGACTAAATCTCCTGCTCTTAAATGATGGGTCTGATCTTTAGTAACACCGGCAATCAAACTCACTTTATTATCCTTAACCGTTGCTAAAACAACAGCGGCACTACCTAATTTATTTTTCAATTGATCGACCATATCTCGCAATGCTTTAGAGTCAACATCATCCAGTCGTACAGCTAATACTTGTATTCCATCTACATCTACTGCCTGGGCACTCAATTCACCTCCTGCAGAACTCGCCAATTTTGACTTTAACTTATCCAGTTCTTTTTCTAACAGCTTATTTTTTTCTATCAACTGCTGAATTTTATCGGCGGCTTTTTCCGTCGAACTTTTTACCAACCCAGCAATAGTAGTTAATGCTTTATCACGGTTTGCAATCCATTCAATACAAGCTTTACCTGTTACCGCTTCAATTCGCCTGACTCCTGAAGCCACCCCGGTTTCACTGATAATTTTAAAACAACCAATATCACCTGAACGCTCAACATGTGTTCCGCCACAGAGCTCGGTTGAAAATTCACCAATCTTCAACACCCTGACCTCATCACCATATTTCTCACCAAACAGCGCCATGGCACCCGCTTTAACTGCATCGTCTTTAGCCATAACTTCAGCAGAAACAAGATTATTCATCCGAATCTGTTCATTGACTAGTGATTCAATAGTACTAATTTCATCAGTTGTCATCGGTTCAAAATGTGAAAAATCAAAACGCAATCTTTCTGGATTGACTAACGACCCTTTTTGAGAAACATGCCCCCCTAATGTATGCCTTAATGCAGCGTGCATGATATGTGTTGCAGAATGATTAAGTTCCGTTGCCTTTCTGTCCTCAGCATTAACATGCACTTGACAGGCTTGTCCTTTATTAATCACCCCCTGAACCGCTTTACCTTTATGCAGAAAAAGACTCCCGCCCTGCTTTTGTGTATCTTTCACTTCAAAAACAGAACTGCCGATTTCTAACCAGCCATTATCTCCAACCTGACCACCAGACTCAGCATAGAAAGGTGTTTTATCCAAAACCACAACACCTTCCTCACCTTCCTGCAGAACATCAACTGACTGACCTTTGGCAAACAGCCCTACAATATGTGCAGAACCCTCTAAATCATGATATCCGATAAAGTCTGTTTGACCGTCATGTTTGATGTCCTGATCATAATCAGCATCAAACTTTCCGCCGGCCCTCGCTCTGTTACGTTGAGCAGTCATTTCTATTTCAAAGCCCGCATGATCTACTGTTAAATTCTGTTCTCTAGCAAAGTCAGCAGTTAAATCAACAGGAAAACCATAGGTATCATAAAGAAGAAATGCAATATCACCAGGAATTACATTACCTTCAATTTTAGCGACACAAGACTCTAAAACCTTCATTCCCTGCTCTAAAGTCTCAGCAAAACGTTGCTCTTCTTTCTTTAAAACGCGCTCTACCTGCTCTTGAGCCTGTTTTATTTCTGGAAAAGCCTCGCCCATTTCTATGACTAAAGGTGCAACCAGCTTATAAAAGAACACATTCTGACTACCTAAACGGTATCCATGACGAATTGCCCGACGAATAATACGTCTTAATACATAGCCACGACCTTCATTGGATGGCAAAACACCATCTACCACCATAAAAGCACATGACCGAATATGATCTGCAATAACTCTTAAAGAGCTATTACTTAAATCTGTTGTGCCAGTTAACTCCGCAGCTATTTTTAGCAGATTTTGAAATAAATCAATTTCATAATTATTATGCACTCCTTGCAAAACAGCAGCAATCCTTTCCAATCCCATACCTGTATCTACAGAAGGCGCAGGTAAAGAATGTAACACCCCTTCTTTATCTCGGTCATACTGCATGAAAACCAGGTTCCATATTTCTATATAACGATCCCCATCTTCTTCAGGTGTCCCGGGCGGTCCACCGACTACATCCTCACCATGATCATAAAATATTTCAGTACAAGGACCACAAGGCCCTACATCACCCATAGACCAGAAATTATCTTTGGCACCAATTCTGGATAACCGCAAAGGATCAATTTTCACCTCTTCCAGCCAGATTGCTTCCGCTTCCTGATCTTCCTCAAAAACTGTCACCCAAAGCTTTTCCGCAGGAATTTCCAGTTCTTTGGTTAAAAAGTCCCAGGCAAAATGAATCGCATCTTTTTTAAAATAATCACCAAAACTGAAATTACCCAGCATCTCAAAAAAAGTGTGATGCCTGGCGGTATATCCTACATTTTCCAGGTCATTGTGCTTACCACCAGCACGTACACAACGTTGTGTCGTTGTTGCTCTGGTATAGTTACGTTGCTCCCTACCTAAAAATACATCCTTAAATGGCACCATACCTGCGTTAGTAAACAGCAAAGTAGGGTCATTACCAGGAACAAGCGAACTGGAAGGCTGAACAGAATGCCCGCGTTGCTCAAAAAAATCAAGGAAAGCAGCACGTAACTCTGCACTGGTCATTTTTTTCATGTCATCTAACTTCTTGATATATCTTATTCATTATGGAAAAAAGTACAATTAAATTTATCGACTGGAGATTAAGCCGACATAATCCTGCAGTCTAAAGTCCGCTCTACAGCATTACACTTGTTTAAGATTTAAATGTCTAAAAAGCTGCTTAATCAGCTCACCACTAAAACCACGCTGTTGTAGAAACCGACTTCGTTTGAGCCATTCTTTAGAAGATATCGTTTTATTATCAGCATATTTTTTATCATATACCTGCTCTAGCAACTCAAACCATCCCTCGGCCAAATCCAAAACAACCGGCTCTAAATCAAACGACTCTATCCCGCGCTGGCGCAACTCATTGCTAATTTTTATTGGGCCATAACCTTTCTTAATACGGTATCGGGTATAAGCCTCAGCAAATCGATCATCACTTTGCCATCCCTCATCCACTAAATCATTAATAACACTTTGTGTATCAAATCGATCAAAGCCTTTGAAAACTAATTTAGTCAATAACTCTTGTTGACTATGTTCTCGTCGAGTTAAAAATGCGATGCAGATCTTTCTTATTTCTTGTTGTGATTCAGCGCTAATCACACACGTCAACTATTTAGAATTAGTTTCTTCAATGTCGTCATCAGTCCCAAAGACTTCAGCACGAATTTTGTCCTCTATTTCCTGGGCTTTTTTGGGATTATCTTTCAGAAAAGTCTTCACATTTTCTTTTCCCTGACCAATTTTTTCATCACCATAGCTATACCAGGAACCGGCCTTTTGTACAAAGCCATACTTAACACCCAAATCAACTAATTCCCCCAGAAAAGAAACACCTTCTCCATATAAAATTTCAAATTCGGCTTGCTTAAATGGAGGAGCCACTTTATTTTTAACCACTTTTACACGGGTTTCATTACCGATAACCTCATCACCTTTCTTGATTGCACCTATACGGCGAATATCCAGGCGTACAGAAGCATAAAACTTTAACGCATTACCTCCGGTTGTGGTTTCTGGATTGCCAAACATGACGCCAATCTTCATTCTTAATTGGTTAATAAAGATAACCAAAGTATTAGATCGTTTAATATTTGCTGTTAATTTTCTTAATGCCTGTGACATCAACCGGGCTTGAAGTCCCATATGAGAATCGCCCATATCACCTTCAATTTCTGCTTTAGGTGTTAAAGCCGCAACAGAATCAATCACCACCATATCAACAGCACCTGAGCGTACCAGCATATCGGTAATTTCCAGTGCCTGCTCCCCGGTATCAGGTTGAGAAATCAGTAAATCATCCAAATTCACACCAATTTTCTCAGCATAAATAGGATCTAATGCATGTTCAGCATCTATAAAGGCTGCAGTACCGCCAATTTTTTGCATTTGTGCAATAGTTTCCAGAGTCATTGTGGTTTTACCCGATGATTCCGGCCCATAAATTTCAACCACTCGCCCTCTTGGCAATCCACCACACCCTAAAGCAATATCCAGAGCCAAAGACCCCGTTGAAACCACTTCAATTCCTTTGGCAGCCGATACATCACCCATACGCATTACCGAGCCTTTACCAAATTGCTTCTCGATCTGCATTAACGCTGCACTCAGCGCTTTCTTTTTGTTTTCGTCCATTTTATGCCTGTGGTTTCTTTGAAATTTTGTTTCACTAACTAAAGTAAAGATTACTTACTTTTCAACTTTATAAAAAATAACTGATTATTATCACATAGAGACGCCCCCTGAAACAGCTTTTGTTAAATAAACTTGCTATATAAAAAAAATTGGCTATATAAATTTAGGACAACTTAATTTAATTCAAAAACATGGCTATATACAAACCACAGGTTATCTTTTGGAAGTGAGGCTTTAGCCTCACTTCCACGCTGAAAATTATTTTGGTAATTGTGAACCTATTTTCAACCACAACCTGTGGTTAGTTCATAGCCATGTTCAAAAATTATAAATTCAATTACCTTGTCACACGATTGTCATATTCGTTTTGTAATATTTGTCTCAATTTTACTACAGGTTACAAAAACACAACATTACGTTAAAACCTAAGGAAACTAAAAAATGAAAAAATTTAACGCGGTGATCAAAACTGCATTGTTAACAGGCGCTGCTTTAACAGCAACTTCAGTCTCTGCTTCTGATAAAGAATTATTAGAAACATTATTCCAAAATGGTGTTTTAAACAAAGCACAGTTTGAAAAACTGTCTAAAAAAGCTGATGAAAAGGAAGCTGCGGCAGCGGCTCCTGCTGGCATAAGTAAAGAAATGGCTAAGGCTATGGAGTGGGCCTCTAGAGTTAAAATTTCTGGTGATATGCGTGCCAGATATGAAAATATTGATAACGAAGAGCAAATCGAAAAAAGCCGACAACGTATTCGTGCCCGTCTAGCTATTAAAGCAAAAGTTAATGACGAAGTTGAAGCCGGATTTAGATTAGTGACAACGGGTGGCAGAACATCAACCAACCAATCCTTAGGTAATAGCAAAGAAGGCAGCGATGGTTTCAAAGGCAAGGCCATTTTCTTTGACCGTGCATTTATCAAATGGGCGCCTGAATTTGCCAAAGGTGCAAATATGACTGTTGGTAAATTCAAACAGCCTTGGTATAGCGTATCTTCAGATGGCTTGGTCTGGGATAGCGACGTTAATCCAGAAGGTTTGGCTTTAAATTATTCATATAAGATAGGCCCTGCTAAATTAACTGCAAACGGCGGTTACTATATCCTAAGTGACAACGGTTCTGAAGGACACACTTTCAGCGAAGACCTGAATATGTACCATGGTGGAATCAGTGGAGAAATGAAATTTAATGATATGGTGAAAGCGTCTTTAGGTGCCAATGCTTTTATTTTTAACAATAACAATAATACGGGTGGCACTGGCTCAAGCGTCAACCGTTTTGCTGGTGATCGTGTAAATGGTACCGGTACATTTGATAGCAAAGGTAATCCTGTTGGTCCAGCAGGCGATATTGACTTCAAAATTTATGAAGTCGCAGGCAAAGTTGATATAAACACAGGCATCTTACCAATTAAGTTATATGCAAACTATGCTGTTAACGATGCCAACAATGTAAAAGAGGGTGAAGACACTGCATGGCTGGCAGGTATAGCGACTAAATGGAACCACTTTAAGTTTGATTATAACTATCGTGACACGCAAAGAGATGCAGTCACAGACACTTTCAATGATTCTGATTTTGCCCGCGGTGCAACTGGCGCAAGAGGTCATAAAGTTAAATTATCATATGGCATTAGCAAAAACTTCTCTATTGGTGGTGCATACATAGCCGCAGAAGATTATGCAAGACTTGCTGGTCAAAAAATCAATATCGATACATTCCAGCTTGACCTAAAAGCTAAATTTTAAACACACTGTTTAAAATTCAGTCAATAAAGCTTGCTAACGCCATGCTAACTTGCCATTTTATACAGAGCGGAGTGAAACGAAGCGGTGTATAAAATGGTCAACGTTGGGCTAATTGTTAGAAGCTATTTTTTCTAAGCGTTCAGCCAACCAAACTTTGATAATTGACTGGCGAGTAACGCCTAGATGTTTTGCTTCTTTATCCAGTGAAGAAATCATCCAGATTGGAAAATCGACATTAACCCTTTTTTGTTCTTGGTTTGGTCTTCTTGCTTTTGATAAATCAAAAGCATCTAGAATATCCTCTTTGTTATCGTTAAATTTTTTATCTAATGTTTTAGCTTTCATAGAAATTCACCTCTTCGATTCTTGAACGACGAACCGAAATAATACGAATTTTGTTACCGCGATATGTAACTACTGCAGACCAGTGTTTTTGATTAATTGCACCTATGACTAAGAATCTTATTTCATTTGTTGATTTTTTTGAAGGGATTTCGAGCATACCAGGATCGTCCCATAGTAATTGTGGGACATCGAAATCCATGCAGTGCTTGGCAAGATTTTATTTGCTTTTATTCTGATCTCACTCAAACAACAACATGGTATAGAATACATACCCTATATTATACTTTTAGCAATGGTTAGTGGCTTACTAACATTCTACTACTGGACTTTATTTATACTAATAACTAAAGCTCCCTACCCAACAAATCAGCCACTTTGGCATCCCCCACACCAAATACTTGAATTCCTTTTCTGATTCTAGCAGCATA
>Ga0256847_1001107_pt1 | contig 14636 bp, 10 predicted proteins | sample TeddybearmetaG_FD_189099 | JGI IMG/M metagenome (GOLD analysis project Ga0256847, IMG submission 189099) | Hydrothermal vent microbial communities from East Pacific Rise, Pacific Ocean - Teddybear | ecosystem: Environmental > Aquatic > Marine > Hydrothermal vents | place: Pacific Ocean: East... | reverse complement strand
TAAAATGCAGTCTGTTTTACCTACAGGGATGTAGGTAAAACAGACTGGAATTAGCAAGGAAGGACCCAAGCTGTCATACTTAAGCTAGGAGGCTGTCCGAGAATAGAAAAACCTACTGCGGAAAAGCCATTTTGGCCAGATTCTCCGTTCATTTTCGTTAAATAACCCATTATTCGCCTCAAATGAACGAAAAATCTGACTCAAAAGCCTTTCCCTCGCTACGGTTTCTATTCTCGGACAGCCTCCTAGTACTCCATCAATACAACAATGACAGAGCACTAGTTACCCCACAAAAAGCAAACCACTAGCGATATTTTACTTCTACAGCACTGGTAGAAAGAAACTTTTTTAAACGCAAAACCAGTTCATCTGTTGGATGTATTCGCCAGTCATCCCCTAGTTGCAAAATTGTTTTTGCATTATTTGAGTAATACCCAATCTGCACCGAGCAATGTCCGCCGGAAAAAGGCTGCAAAACACCTTTTAACCCATCAACAAAAGCATTTAAACCCAAGCCATCCATAGACCGTCCCCATTCTAAAAAAATACAGCGGGCAAAAAGCTCCCTGGCCTCTTCAAAGGTATAAAGCTTATCCGCCGTTAACCTTAATCCTCCTGAAAAGTCATCAATACTCAATGGCCCTTCAGCAACCAGCAAGGTATCTTTGGATAAAATATCACGGTACTTTTCAAAAGTTTTGCTAAATGCAGCAACTTCAAGCCTTCCCGTTCTATCATCCAATGTTGCAAAACCCATCATTGTTCCCTTTTTGGTTTGCCTTGTTCGCATTTCAACAATTAGCCCAACTACCCTACCTTCCATTTTGGCCTTTGACCTTTCTGCATCTGCTACTAATGAACCAATACAAGCATGCCTGATATGTTTTAACTCAGCTTCATACTGATCGATAGGATGACCCGTTAAATACAACCCTAAGGTTATTTTTTCTGCTTCCAGCCGTTCTTTCTCAGTCCAGGGTTCCACTGCAGTTGAATATGATTCTGTGTCATCTTCCTGATCAACCCGTATTGAAAGTCCAAACAAATCATTTTGCCCTGTCAGACTCATTTTTCCATGCTGCTCAGCCACCCTTAAAGCAGTTGTTAATTCTGCAAAGTGTGCGGCCCTGTTATCATCTATGCTATCAAAAGCACCTGCTTTTATAAGTGCTTCTAATACACGACGATTTACTTTTCGTAATTCGACACGTTTGCACAAATCATACAGTCCACTGAATAGTCCATTTTGTCCTCTTTCCTTAAGCAGGTCTTCTATAGCGGCTTCACCTACACCTTTAATCGCACCAATACCATAAACAATTTCGTTCTGATCATTAACAGTAAATTTAAAATGAGAGCGATTAATGTCAGGAGGACATAGGTTTATTTTCATTTCCCTGCATTCTTCAATCAAAATCACTACTTTATCCGTATTATCCATATCCGAAGACATCACGGCTGCCATAAACTCAGCGGGATAATGCCTTTTCAACCAGGCAGTCTGATAGGCCACCAATGCATAAGCAGCTGAATGAGATTTGTTAAATCCATAACCAGCAAATTTTTCCATTAAATCAAAAACATAAGTTGCTATTGATTCATCGATCTGGTTGTTTATTGCTCCTTCGGTAAAAATAGTGCGTTGCTTTGCCATCTCTTCAGGCTTTTTCTTACCCATGGCTCGACGTAACATATCAGCACCACCAAGCGTATACCCAGCCAACTCACGAGCAATTTGCATCACCTGTTCCTGATATAAAATCACGCCATTGGTAGGGTTTAATATAGGCTCCAGCAATGGATGCGCATACTCTGCTTTTGCACCATGTTTAACATTGATATAGTCATCCACCATACCCGATTCCAGAGGCCCGGGTCTGAATAGAGCAACCAAAGCGATAATGTCATCAAAACAATCAGGTTTCAGCTTGCGAATCAGCTCTTTCATTCCTCGTGACTCTAACTGGAACACGGCAGTAGTCTGGCATTTTTTAAATATTTCCTGATAGGTGGTTTCGTCGTCACGAGGAATCTGAGTTATATCAACTAATGCTTCACCCGATTTTTTTTTCTTGGCATTGATAGTTTGCAGCGCCCAGTCAATAATAGTCAGTGTGCGCAACCCCAGGAAATCAAACTTAACCAGCCCTACCGCTTCTACATCGTCTTTGTCAAACTGGGTAACCAGATTCCCCCCCCCCTGCTCACAATAAAGAGGTGTGAAATCTGTTAGTTTGGTTGGGGAAATCACTACACCACCTGCATGCTTGCCCGCATTCCTTGAAATCCCTTCCAGAGAAAGAGCCATATCTATCAAAGACTTGACATCCTCTTCTTTCTCATAACGCTGTTTTAAATCAGGACTTTCCTGCAACGCCCTACTCAGGGTCATTCCCACTTCAAAAGGGACTAACTTGGCCAAACTATCAACAAAGCCGTAAGAAAAAGATGAAACCCGTCCCACATCTCGTATCACGGCTTTAGCAGCCATTGAGCCATAAGTAATAATTTGCGATACATGGTCACGGCCATAGTGTCTTGCCACATAATCTATAACTTCATCTCGTCTATCCATGCAGAAGTCAATATCAAAATCAGGCATGGAAACCCGTTCCGGATTCAAAAATCTCTCAAATAATAAGTCAAATTCAATGGGGTCAAGATCTGTAATGTTAAGTACGTAAGCAACTAAAGACCCTGCTCCTGACCCCCTGCCTGGTCCTACAGGAATAGCATTGTTTTTAGCCCACTGAATAAAGTCTGCAACAATCATAAAATAACCGGGGAAACCCATCTGGGTAATCACCCCTAATTCTATATCTAGTCTATTCCAATAGACTTTGCGGTTTTCCTCATCACTCCCCTCTCCAACTGCCGGATATTGTAATAAACGTTGCTCAAGTCCTTTACGTGATGCATCAATAAAAAATTCATCCAGTGTCATTCCCTCTGGAACAGGAAAATCGGGTAAATAATTTTTACCTAAGGTTAATTCAACATTACAGCGTTTAGCAATTTCTATGGTATTTTCCAACGCTTCAGGAATGTCTGAAAATAATGCTAGCATTTCCTCCTGACTACGTAGGTATTGCTGATCGGTGTAATTTTTAGGACGCCGAGTATCATCCAGAACGCGTCCCTGGTTTATACAGACACGCACTTCATGCGAATCAAAATCAGTTTTATCGATAAACCGAACATCATTAGTAGCAACAACGGGCAAATCAAGTTTTAGTGCAAGATCAACAGAGGCTTTTATATACTTTTCTTCGTCACGCTTCCCCACCCGCTGTATTTCTAAATAAAAACATTGATCGAAAATAGATGCCCAGTACAAAGCACATTGCTCGGCCAGCTTCTCCTTTTCAGCCAACAGTGCCAACCCAACATCCCCTTCCATAGCACCAGACAAAGCAATTAGACCCTGATGATTATGTTCGAGCCACTGTTTTTGCAACATAGGGATTTCCTGATGCTGACCTTCCTGATAGGCTTTAGAAATCAACTCTGTAAGGGAAAGATAGCCTCTTTGATTAAATGCAATCAAGGTCAGCCGAAATGGACTGGTGGGCTCTTCAGGGTTAAATATATAAACATCTGAACCCATTATCGCTTTTATACCCTGTGCCTGGGTAGCACGATAAAACTTAACCAATGAAAAAAGATTTGATTGTTCGGTTAAGGCAACAGCAGGCATATTAAAATCTGCTATATGCTTAACCAGAGGTTTGATCTTGACAATTCCATCTACTAATGAGAATTCAGAATGAACGCGTAAATGGACAAACTCAGGTTTCATGTATGTGTTTTATAGAATTAGTATTTAATACCCTGTTTCTCCAAGGTATAACTGAATGATGTTCAATGTGAAGGAGATTGAATATAAGCTATACTTTGCGCGGCCACGGATTCGGAATTTATAGCACCGCGAGTTGAGCTTCTAGATCTAAAGCCATCTGTTTTTTTACTGGAGAAAATGATTTTCTATGCTGTTCCGTTATCCCAAGGTGACGTAACTGTTGCAGATGAAACTGGGTCGGGTAACCTTTATGCCTATAAAACTCATACCCTGGATACATAGCATCAAGAGCATTCATTTCATCATCTCTGGCAACTTTGGCTAAAATAGAAGCTGCAGAAATCTCAGCCACTAGAGAATCTCCCTGAATAATCGTTTCCCCTGGACTAGCAATATCCGGATAAAAAGTACCATCAACTTTGACCCAGTCAGGCATTATCTGAAGTTGAGAATAAGCTCTACACATCGCCAACAGAGTTGCCTGCAGAATATTCAGTTGATCTATCTCACTTGCTTCAGCTCGACCTATTGCCCAAGCTATTGCATTTTCTTTAATTAAACAAGCAAAAGATTGACGTTTTTTTTCTGTCAGTTTTTTTGAGTCTGTTAAGCCTGCTATGGGTTTGACAGGATCTAAAACAACGACAGCAGTAATGACAGGACCGACTATACAGCCTCTTCCTACTTCATCAATGCCGGCAATAGTTTTTGTTTTTATCGCTGAATACCTCTAGTTACATTCCGTAAAAAACTGACCATATCCGATAGTTCCTTACTTTCACCCGCAAGATCTTCCATTTCCTCAATTGCATCTTCAAGACGCAAACTTGTTTTGTACAAAATTTTATATGCTTTTCTAATTTGCCTGACAACTTCGGGTGAAATTCCGTTTCGCTCCATACCAACAGAATTAATACCATGTGGGCGTGTAGGCCTTCCTCCCACCATAACAAAAGGCGGAATATCCTGTGTAATCGCACTACCCATGGCAGAAAAACTATAGGCCCCAATTTGGGCAAACTGATGAACCAAGGTGAAACCACCTAAAATGGCATGATCCCCCATATGCACATGGCCTGCTATAGAAGCACCATTAGCCATAATGACATGATCTCCAATAATACAGTCATGAGCCACATGGGTATATGCCATAAACAAATTATCACTACCCACTAGCGTTAAACCATGATCCTGCAATGTGCCTCTATGCATGGTAGTAAACTCACGGATAACATTTCTGTCACCAATCTCAAGGCGAGTGTGTTCATCAGCATATTTTTTATCCTGAGGATCTTCACCTATAGAGGTAAATTGATAAATGCGATTTTCTTTTCCTATCGCTGTAGGCCCATTAATTACTACATGGGGCCCAATTACTGTCCCCGAGTCTATTTGTACTTCAGGCCCAATAATGGAAAATGGTCCGATACAAACATCCTCAGCTATCTCCGCATTTAAATCTACAATCGCCTTAGAATCAATCAAATCAACCTGCCACTGCTGCACACATAATATTCGCACTGGCAGCAAGCTGTCCTTCAACTTCTGCCCGACATTCAAATGACCATATATTACGTTTACTTTTAACAAATACAGCTTCCAGCATAAGTTGGTCTCCAGGGCCTACCTGACGCTTAAAACGTGCTTTATCAACACCCGCAAGAAAATAAGTGGTTCCTTTTCCAAACTCATCAGATGATTGAGCTGTCAGTATAGCAGTTGCCTGTGCTAATGCCTCGACCATTAAAACACCAGGAAAAATAGGGTTTCCTGGAAAATGCCCCTGGAAGAAAGGTTCATTAAAAGTCACATTTTTACATGCCAACAATCGCACCTTTGGTTCACACTCAATAACCTTATCTATTAATAAAAAAGGGTACCTATGTGGTAACAATTCCTGAATTTGCAATATATCTAATTGCCCAGCCATATCTTTAACCTTATAAAATAAATCAATCTGTCAAAGAAGCTAATTTTTCCTGCACCTGAGCTGTCACATCTATCTGTTGACTGGCATAAATGACACCTTCAGTTAACAACAAATCAAATTTCTCATCCTTAGCCAAAGCTCTAATAGCTTCTAATATGCGACGTTGTAGTTTACCTAGCTCTTCATTTCGACGCATATTAAAGTCTTCACTAAACTCTTGTTGTGCTCTTTTTGCTTCTCTCTTCTTAGTAATAATGTCTCTTTCAAGTTTACGTCGCTCAGATTCACCCATAACAGAAGCATCACGTGCTAATTTTTCTTCTAATGTTTTGATTTCTTTTCCTTGTGAAACCAAATGTTTATCACGTGGCGAAAATTCTTTCTCTAATCGTTTTTTTGCTTTTTCGGCCTGAGGTGCTTTTTCAAGCACTTTGGCTACATTAACAAAGCCTATTTTCAATTCCGCATAACTTACATTTGCGATAAATAAAAGCGCTAAAAACAAAGAAATTCTTTTTTTCATTATTACATCCATCTCCAGTAATATTATTTGAACAATAAGTAAAACCCGTCTCAAATCATCCAAAACATACTATTTAAAAAAAACTAACTATAAAACGGGTAAATTATCCTAGAAAAAATCAGTTGAGCATGGATTTTGTGGAAGCTAATATCTTTCACCCAACAGGTGAGAGCAGAAAAACTAAGTTAAATTCATTACTTAATAGATTACGCACATACTAAGCGATCAACCGATTTATCAAGGATTATAGGTTAAATTAACAATAAATTAAAATCCAGATCCAAATGAGAATTGAAAGCTTTGTTTTTTATCCTCATTACCTGCATTCATTGGTATAGCAAAACTAACAGCCAAAGCACCAAAAGGTGACAACCACTCTCCTGAAATCCCTACGGAATACTTTAAGTCACTACTGCTAAAACCATTACTGACGGTACCTGCATCAAAAAAAGCGCCAAGTCTTATTGATTTAACATCCTCAACAAACGGTACAGGGAAAAACAATTCTGCTTTACCAATGATTTTACTTGAGCCACCAAAAGGATCATTTCTGGAATCCCTTGGACCAATGGTATTATCATCAAATCCCCGTATTGATTTCACACCACCCGCAAAATAATGTTCAAAAAACGGTAAATCTTTAGTTCCACCATAGCCATCACCATAGGCGACTTCACCCAATAACCTGAAGGTAAGATCCTTTGCTATGGGGAAATACTGTTGATGCTTATAAGAAACCTTATAATATTCCAGCTCACTCCCTGGCACAGTTGCAAGTAATGATAATCGCTGTTGTCCACCTTCACTCGGAAAAATAGCTCTGTTCAGGGTATCGTGAGTCCACCCTATAGAAGTAGATAAAGTAGTATAGTTATCACTATTATCACGAATAAAATCAGTAATTTCTGTCGAAGAAAAATCTGATGTTTTCAACTTGGTATGCTTAAGATCAATATTAAATCGCAATCTGTCATTTTCATTCAATGGCAGTCCAAAATTCAACCCTGTATTAACTACATCTGTTGAGTAATTAGATATATTGGCTGCTTCCGCATCTCTTGCACTATAGCCTATATCATATCCCAGACTTACACCATCCAGGGTAAAATAAGGATCAAAATATCCAAATCTATACTGTGTTGATACATCACTGTTATTAAAAGCTAAATTAATCCTTTTCCCTGAACCAAATATATTATCCTGTGAAATATTTGCATTAAAAACTATCCCCTGAGTCTGAGAAAACCCAACTCCTGCCGATAGATTACCTGATGATTTTTCAACCACTGAGTAATTTATATCGATTTGATCGGCGGTACCCACTACCGGTGGTGTTTCAACATTGACTTCGTCAAAATACCCCAGTCGCTGCAGCCTTATTTTGGAACGCTCAATTTTTGCCGTTGATGCCCAACTGGATTCCATTTGCCTTAATTCTCTACGTAAAACTTCATCTCTGGTCTTGGTATTCCCAGTCATATTTATCCGACGCACATAAACGCGTTTTCCAGGATCAACAAAAAAAGTCATAGCAACTGTTTTTTGCTCTTCATTAATTTCAGGAACCATATTTACGTTAGCAAAAGCATAGCCTTCATCTCCCAATCGATCAGAAATTGCTTTTGATGTTTCAGTCGCATTCTTACGTGAAAATATTTCACCAGGTCCAACCTGAACCAACTTAATTATTTCTTCAGGTTCAATCACAAGATTCCCGGCAAGCTTAACTTTTTCAAGTACAAATTGCTCACCTTCTTTTACATTAACCGTAACATAGATTTCTTTTTTATCTGGCGTTATAGCGACCTGAGTAGATTCTATGGAAAAATTAATATATCCCCGATCCAGATAATATGAACGTAAACGTTCAAGGTCAGCAGATAATTTCTGTTTTGAATACTGGTTATCTTTAGTATAAAAAGACAACCAGTTTGTAGTATCTAATTCAAATACTTTAAGTAATGTATCATTTTCAAAAACTTTGTTTCCTACCACATTGATTCGTTTGATTTGTGCAACACGCCCTTCAGAAATATCAATATGTATACCTACTCTATTCCGGGTTAATCTGGAAACATCGGTCTTTATCTTTAAGCCATATTTTCCATGACTAAAATATTGTCGTCTTAGTTCCTGCTCAACTTTATCCAGTATTTGGCGATTAAAGACTTTCCCTTCTGCCAAACCAATTTTTTTGAGTGCTGAAGTTAAATCATCTGAACTAAGGTCTTTATTGCCTTCAAAAATTATTTTTGCAATTGAAGGCCTTTCAACGACATTAACCACCAAAGTTGAACCTTCCTTATCCAGTGAAATATCCTTGAAAAATCCTGTTTTAAATAACGCTCTAATTGCAGAACTGGCTTTATTCGAAGAGAAATTTTCGCCTACATTAACCGGAAGATAATTGTAAACAGTACCCGCTGATATTCTCTGCAACCCTTTGACCTGAATATTTTCAACAACAAAACTATCCTCACCCTTCACAGATTGAGTACCAAATATTGCTATCAACATTAATGGGTGAAATATTTTTATTTTCACAAATTTACCTGTTTACTAACATCATTGTTCAAAGGTTTAAAGTATATCATGCCCATGTTTTTCTAAGCCACTGCAACAGTAATACATAAGGAACGCTATATTTTAAAAAGATCAGTTGGACGCAAAATCATAGTGCTATAGAGTGTTTTCACCTTGATTCAAATGACTTTTCCAGGATTATGCACGATCAAAAGGAAAAGTGATTACCTCATTCAATGTATCGGCATTGGCAACAATCATTAATAACCTGTCCAACCCTATTGCAATTCCACTGCAATTGGGCAGCCCAGATCTTAGCGCATCAAGAAACAGCTTATCTTTATCCACCTGCAGCAGTTGCCTCTGTGCTCTTGATTTATTTTCCTGATCAAAACGCTGTTCCTGTTCGCTAGCATCTGCCAATTCAAAAAAACCGTTTCCTATTTCTATACCATTAATAAAAACTTCAAATCTGTCCGCTATTGCCGAATTATCCTTGTTTATTCTAGCTAAAGAAGATTGAATGACTGGATAACCATAAACCATATAGAGTGACTGGTCATTTAAAACAGGCTGTATTTTATAACTAAAAATAAAATCTAGCCACATTGAATGGTCCTTACCACATAAGGTAATTGCGTCACTAATAGAATTGTTTGAAGCATACAGACTATAACTCTGCTGGCAAAAAACTAACGGATTCAGGCCGGTGATCTGTTCAAATAATTCCACATAACTAATCTTTTGAATATCATTAACTTTGCAACTTCCTGGCAATATTTCAACGATCAGCTCCGCCACTTCATCCATTAACTGAGGTAAAGTAAATCCAACCCTGTACCACTCAAGAATAGAAAACTCAGGGTTATGAAAGCGTCCAGACTCCCCATTTCTAAACGCTTTACAAATTTGAAAAATAGAACCACTTCCTGCAGCTAATAATCTTTTCATCGCAAACTCAGGCGACGTTTGCAAAAAAACATCCTTACTTTTCTTTTTACCACGTACATGATGGTAAGCCGTTAAAAAAAAATCCAGTTGCGGATCAGTCCCTGTTGCATGACATAACAGCGGCGTTTCCACTTCAAGCACAGACCTTTGGTAAAAAAAAGCTCTGATTGCTGTCAGCATTTTCGCTCTTAATTGTATGGCTTTTAAATCACAGGAAGGCCTCCAATGCTCTTGTGCTGGTCTTTGCACTATTCTTTTACACGCGAAACATATTCACCTGTCCGTGTATCCACTTTAATCATTTCACCAATTTGCACAAATAATGGTACTCGGACCACTGCTCCGGTTTCCATAGTAGCTGGTTTGCCACCGCCACCCGAAGTATCACCTTTTAACCCCGGGTCCGTTTCTGTCACCGCCAATTCAACAAAGTTGGGTGGAGTAACAGACAAAGGGGAGTCATTCCATAATGTCATGGTACAAATATCCTGATCTTTTAACCACTTAATTGCATCTGCAACTGCATTTTTATCAGCCTGATATTGTTCAAAGCTATCAGGCACCATAAAATGCCAAAAATCACCATCACTGTACAAATACTGCATATCGATATCAACAACATCAGCCCCATCGACTGACTCACCTGATTTAAATGTACGCTCTATTACTCGTCCTGTTTTTAAATTTCTAATCTTTACTCTGTTAAATGCCTGGCCTTTCCCCGGTTTGATAAATTCATTTTCAATAATTGCACAAGGATCTGCATCCAGCATAATTTTCAAACCTGCCTTAAATTCATTCGTACTATACTTAGCCATTTTTTTCTCATGTAAACAATCAGTAATACAGGCATTATAATGGAGCTATCAAACGATAGAAACAGTGACGCAGTTATTACGGGAAAAAACTTGAAGAAAAATACAAAAACATGGCAACAAGAGCTGGCAGAAGGATTCAGCAATATCCATGAACTTTGTGAATATCTATGCATATCGCCAAGCAACCACAACATTTTAAAATCACCCGATTTTCCATTACGTGTTCCACGGGAATTTGCCAAAAGAATGGAAAAAAACAATCTAAATGACCCTTTACTTCAACAAATATTGCCTGTATTGGATGAAAACATTGAATCCCCTGGATTTAACACAGACCCTGTTGGGGATCTTAACGCCATGACAGAAACCGGGGTTATTCATAAATACCAAGGTAGAGTTCTTTTTATTACAACGGGTAGTTGTGCCATTAATTGCCGATATTGTTTTCGCAAGAATTTCCCATATACCGATTTCCAACTCAGCACACAAAAATTGAACACCGCAGTCAACTATATTCAACAAAACAACACTATTTCGGAAGTCATTTTAAGTGGTGGCGACCCTTTACTGCTCAGCGATAAAAAACTTTTTTCTCTGATACATCAACTGGAACAAATCAAACATTTAAAACGCATCAGAATTCATAGTCGTATTCCCATCGTATTACCCAGTAGAATTAGTCCTGAATTTTGCAACTCACTTGCCGCTATTAAAAAAACCATAGTACTCGTTGTCCATTCTAATCACACAAATGAACTAAATTTTAATGTGAAGCAGGTTTGCAAGAAATTAAACAATTGTAATATCACCTTACTAAATCAATCCGTTTTACTTAAAGGCATTAATGATGATGCCATACAACTATGTGAATTAAGTGAAAAACTATTTGATTTCGGTATTATGCCCTACTACTTACATCTGCTTGATAAAGCAACGGGAACCGGCCATTTTGAAGTTGATCAAAATTCAGCTATTACACTCATGAACCACATAAAAAAACAATTACCTGGATATCTCGTTCCCAAACTAGTTAGGGAGCAAGCTGGAGTCTTAAATAAAATAGTCATCGCTTAATTCAGCAAAAATTATTTTCAAAACAGACTAGAATTAAAGCACAGATAATAAAAAACACGAAGTGTTTTCATGACAACAACAAAACTCCCCTTTGAACTATCAGAAGAATCAACAACAAGCTGGCTACAATCTTTAAGCCAGCTTAGTAGTGTCAATTCAGCCAACCAGATAAACAAAGTTATCAAGCAACTTAGAGCAATAAATACGGATGCTGATAAAATCTTTAAAATACTGATACAACTTACACCAACAGTTCTCTATATTACTACGGATATAGAATCATCTCATCAAACAGAATCCAACAAAAACGCCAACGACAAATCCCGAAAAGTTGAAAAGCTTTGCATCCAGTTACTAAGAAGTTTAAGTCTGGCTTTTTATGCTTTCACAACAAAAAAATCATTTCCTGATGATGAAAAGAATCAGTGTTTATATATTGCATTACAATTGATAGGACGTACACAGCGTATAACCGCTATTTTTCACCAATTCCCATCGACTACATTATGGAAAAAAACGGGAGAAATCTTTATTTCGGCCCAAAACCGAAACGTTTTTCAACAGCAAATAAAACATAAAATAAAAGACTTTAAATCTCTGTCAACTATTGAAGCTGTTCTAAAACGTAATATTCTTTTTTCAATATTAGCACCTTATCAACAGCATGCAGACCTCATTCAAGAATTGTTTTCCATTGCAGAACAACATGCACATTTATTGAATTTAAATACAACATATACTACTGAGAATGCTTTTTCCTGGAACATCAATAGTACACACCCACCTTACACTACAGGGAGTGCACAACTAAGAAATGACTCAATTATAGGCATAAACACTAACGAATTATTGTCATTCACGCAGTCTACCGCTTTTTCATCAAGCCTGAAGAAAGAAGCTTTGGAGTATATTGTCTGTCAAATCTCAGGTTACAGAGAATTAATTAACTCTCCTGTTCCTTCAGATTTTGTTATTAATCACTTACTTGTTGGCTTTATTGATATTTTAGAATATCTGGAGGAAACTGAAAAATTAAACAAAATCCAGCAAATCAGCTCACAACTTGCAAAAACTGCATCATCAAACTATAACTTACTCAACCCTGTGGAGTTAAAAAACAATCAATTCTCCCTTAACCAGAACACCCCAAACAGTAGTGATAATTTTCTGTCCGAAGCTGAAGTAGTAAAAATTCTTAAAATAAAAAACGATCAATACCTTATTGCTGAAAGCAATCCAATGGCCTGTTCTATTGGTGATCTCACCCTGCTTTGTGCATCAAACCACCCCCCTGAATTGGGTATCATTCGACAAATCAGAATCACAAATGCATCAGGCACAAACCATATTCTGATAGAAAAAATCACTGGAACACCTTTATCAGGCCGAATTAACGCCCCTGAAACAATAGAAAACCAAATCATTCTTATCCAAACTAAAAAATCTTCATCAGAGGTTTTTATCGCTACCAACAAATTTTCTAACGGGACCCTTGTTAAACTGGTTTCAGAGGAAAGTTTTACTCTGGATAAACTCATTGATCACAGTCCTTTTTATATGCGCTATCAGATAGACTAAAAATAGCATATTAATCACCTCCAAAGTTCTTGCATTCTCTTCCCCCTCTAGCGTATCTTTTGATGCATCTTTGATCGACTTAAATTAACCCAATAGAGTCCGTCAAAAAACATATGTAAAAGTAAATAACTCAAACTTCACCCACAATGAGACTATAGAGTTTTCATTGCTACAATTCTTTACTGTGTTAAAACAGAGTAAACTCTACCACTACTTAGCACGGCCACAGATGCAGTTTTCAAACGACTGAATTTATTCCAAGGAGTCACAATGACAACTCAATACTTCCCTGAAGTTTCGGATCAAATCCAATATGAAGGAGCTGAATCCGATAACCCCCTTGCGTTTAAATATTATGATGCTAACCGTATCGTCGCGGGTAAATCTATGAGAGCGCATCTAAAGTTTGCTGTTGCTTTTTGGCATACCATGAAGGGTACAGGTTCTGATCCATTTGGCGGCGGCGTATATGACCGCTCCTGGAATAAATCCGGTTCTGATATGGATAATGCCCGTTACACTCTGGATGCTGCATTTGAATTTTTTGCAAAACTAACCGTCCCACATTGGTGTTTTCATGATCGGGACATTGCACCGGAAGGCGCTAATATTAGTGAGAGCGCTGCAAATCTGCAAATTATGGTAGATCATGCGGAAGCTTTACAACAAACAACTGATTGTTCGCTGTTATGGGGCACAGCGAATTTGTTTTCACACCCCCGCTATACCCATGGTGCAGCAACCAACCCTGACCCTCTGGTCATGGCTTATGCCGCTGCACAGGTGCGACATGCCATTGATGCCACCATTCAGTTAGGAGGCCAGGGGTATACGTTCTGGGGTGGGCGTGAAGGTTATTGTTCATTGATAAATACCAATATGCAACAGGAGCGTGAGCAAATGGCACGGTTCCTACATATGGCCAAAGATTATGCCAGAGCCCAAGGATTTAATGGTGCGCTGTATATTGAACCTAAACCAGGTGAACCGATGACGCATCAATATGATTATGATGCAGCGACGGTACTGGGTTTTTTACGGGAATTCGACCTGCAGGATGATTTTCGGCTGAATATTGAGGCAAATCATTGTACTTTGGCGGGCCATACCTTTGCTCATGACTTGACACTTGCTGCTTCAGCAGGAATGTTGGGCAGTGTTGATGCTAATGCCGGAGCGATTTTAGGTTGGGATACGGACGAATATCCCTCTAACCTTTATGAGTGTGTATGGGCAGTGTTAATTATTTTGAAGACTGGCGGATTTACTTCAGGCGGATTTAATTTTGATGCAAAAGTACGGCGAGGTTCTTTTGATACGCTGGATCTGTTTTATGGACATATCAGTGGCATGGACACCTTGGCACATGCTTTGTTAATCGCAGATAAAATCATTGAGGATGGTGAAATGGAGTTTTTTTTGCAGCAACGTTATGCCGGA